>TARA_B110000196_G_scaffold44309_1_pt1 | contig 10134 bp, 13 predicted proteins | sample TARA_B110000196 | Tara Oceans TARA_B110000196 (sample SAMEA4397072) | marine metagenome | biome: Polar Biome; feature: [MES] marine water layer (ENVO:01000295) within the mesopelagic zone...; material: water (ENVO:00002006), including particulate matter (ENVO:01000060) such as...... | reverse complement strand
GCTTACTTAGCGAGAGAGCTAGAGCTTTTAACAAATCTCCTGATCCATCGGGTAGCCCATCCGACAGATCGACCGCATTTCGCAAATGTTTCAATCCGAGTTGATGAGCTTGAGCGAGTGCATGTTCACCATGTCCGCGTGCTTTGAGTATGTTCACCATGTTCATCGCCATTGGCCCATCACAAACCACATCCTGCAAATCATCCATGATTTGGTAACCTACAGCAAACTCTTCTGCCGCTCGACGGGCCTGAGGTAACCAATGTATTTTTTCAGCACCCAGAAAAGCCAGTTGAAATGGCAAGCTGAGCAACGCGCCAGATTTTGCAATCGCGACCTTGTTATATTCCGCGAGATCATTTGGGGCGCTTTCGGAATGCGGGAACCCCGCACATTGGCCATGTATAGCTTCGGCGGTAGCGGTGTGAACCAAGCCGATGAGCTTGGCCAGAAGCTGGCTATTACTAAAAGTTGCCAGTGATGCATAGGCAGCAGAAACCAAAAGATCACCAGTGCAGATGGCAATGTTCGAACCATAAACCACACCCACCGTTGGCACTCCATGACGAAGCAAACCATCATCCTGCAGATCATCATGTACCAAAGAAGCATTGTGCAGAAGCTCCACGGTCGAGGCCAAAGCTAAGGCATCCGCAGAGGAGAGCCCGAGTGAGAGACTGGCATGAATAGCCAATCGCGCTCGAATTCTACGCCCCCCCGACCTAAGATGATAGAGCGCCGCAGCGACCGCCTGACCTGCCGATGATTCATCAACGGCATTTGAAAGCAAAAACATCTCCATGCCCTGTTCCAATTCACTCATTAGCCCATCCATTTCAAATAAGAGTGGAGGAGCCAGAGTGCTGGTAAAGGGTTTCATGGAGATGTTTGAACTAGGTGGTTTACGATATCTTCCGTTTGTTTAAGCCTACGATTTAGCAGGAATCGCAGCTTCGTCCGACATTTTTACTGCAACGGCCCAAATAACCAAACCAAAGCCAATTTTGTTAATCACATCAGCCAAATTGTAGATAATGTTGAGCGATGCCATGCTTTCTTCTGGACCACTCCCAGTGAAGTAACCGAATACATAACCTAAAGGATAAATAGCCCAACCAACTGTAACGATTATACGCATGGTCTTAAATGCAGTTTGCACTGCTGGAGGAGCATTGTTGGCACTGACTTTGCTCGCTTCACCCAAAAAGATCTCATAGAGGATGTAAGCCCAGCCAGCCATTCCGATGACGAAGGCAGCGGTGAGGTTTATATAACCTGTTTCACCAAGGTAACCGCCGACTAACATGACGATTGTACCAATGAGTAGTCGCCAGAAAATACCAGAAGACACTTTAGTCACCGCCGAAAGGATGAGGTAAAATTCTATCATCAAGAGCGGCACAGTAATGAGCCAATCGATATAGCGATAAACCGTTGGAGTGCTGCCAGTCAGTACCCAGACATCACGCATATAGAAGTAGTGAACTGCAGCTACCAAACATACTAAACCGGATACGGTAAGTGACGTTTTCCACTTAGACGAAACACGTTGTGTTTCCATAAAGAAAAAGATGCTGGCCGCTACGAGTGCCATGGAGATGAGCCAGAAAGACACACCGACCAAGTCGCTTGATTCCAGCATAATCGGAGCTTCAATATCCGACGTAGCTTGTGCTAGGCTGGAAGTTGTCATTTCGCTATTCGGAGTTATCAGATCTTCTGCCGCATTGGCTGCACTTGGCAGCCAAGAAATCATAGCGATGACCACTGCTAGGATGAAGAATTTAGTATTCATTAGCTTATTCATTATCTATTTATTTCGATTTGTTTTTGGTTACTGGAGGCTGTTGTTAATGTGAATTTTTTTTTGTACCAACGTCATTCGTGTAGAGATAATCCTCTAGTTGCTAAACCTTGGGGTAAATTTAAAACCTAATATACCTGTCGTATCATATTACGATTGAGTCAAGGTGACCGAGCTTTTTTCAGAGTTTAATTTCATCACCAAGTTTTCCAATACGAAAAGGGGATACTGCGTGTCGTTGAGGGACCATTGTGAGCACCGCCCTCACTGAGAATAGGACTTTCATTTAATGGTTTAACAGACATTCCAGTCGTTGTATATATGTTGGTTATAAAATCAATCAAACGCTAGCATAATCGGTGTTTTTGTGGCTGTTGTCAAGATTATACGAGGAGCTGCCTGCATGGTACTGAATCGCGCCATTTGACGATTTTTTGCCACGATCGTTGCCTGAATTTAAAGCTCAGGAAATATTTTAATCTCTCTGATAACTTGACCGGATCTCTGTCCTGATTCGACCGGTTCTTCTGGCTTCGGTCTTCCCGTTTCAGTAGGAATCCATCCGCAAGCAGCTTCATGTTTGCTTTATTACTCTTGTAGAGATCCGCCTAATAAATGTTTCAGCAAGCATGCAGCACCTAGTCTCCAAGGCAATTTAAAGGTGTGGATCCAAACATTCGCAAACCACACGCGAGCGTGGTATGCAGGTAGCCCGTTTCAGGTAGCCCGTTTCAGGTAGCTCCTGGGTCCAGATATTCACGCATTCGATGTCGCAATCACAGACACTGCTCAGCACATCTAAATAGGGCGCGTTTTGGATGGATTCCAGCGTTGCAGCCTTGAACATCAATAAATAGATGTTCCGAACTGAAGGATGCCTTTCAGGCTATCCCTTACGGCAGCAGCGCTCCGATAAACTATTTTATGAGGACTTTAAATGCCGAAAGGAGCTTAATCAGTGATACCACTGAACCAATCAGCATTGTGGTGATCAAGCAGGCAGCAAAAAGTTTGGGTTCGCCATTGGCGTAAGCCTGCCAGCTAACGATTGAGCGCCAACTAAAGGCGACGCAAAGTAGCAGGGTAGTTAGTCCGGCAGCGGTATAAGCGAGTCGGCGTCCACCCTTGATCATCCAAAATCCACACAGTGCGCTGAGTGTGCCGAAAGTCGCTCCCGACATGAGGGCTGTTTTCGCGGCCGCTGGATTGGATGCGTATCCAGCCAAACCGCATACAATTAAAAAGATACCAAAACCAATGTACCAAGGGCCGATGTTGCTTTTGCTTATACTCATTACTTTTTGATACTTAAATCGGACTATCCGTCAATAACGACTCAACATTTTTATCAGCGCCTAAAATAAAAACGAGCTAGGGCTAGTTCTTTATTTTAAGCTAAAAAATTAGGGACAGCTATATTTCAACAGGTCTACGACGTGGCGGGTAATCAACGAAAGCGCAAAGCATATGGCTACATCGCTTCGTCCCGGGGCTTGACTGTGTTGGACCGCCGCAAGTAAAAACTTAAAATTTGAAAACTTGAAACGAAGTTGGATCGCCATACTTGTGTTACATCAGTGTATTCGCGCGCTGATTAATTTGGATGCGTTCCGGTCCACCAATTTAGGCGGGGGCTGGTTTTCCCAGACTCGGTTGTCAGGGAAACAAGCCGATTACCCTTGGGCTTATTATTTCCAGGATTTTACTATAAGATTTAAGTCACTTAGATGCTGATATTTGAACATTAAAAATCCCGCAATTTTGTAGAAGATTGCGGGATCCAAAAAATTAAGGCATCTGCCAGATTCGAACTGACGACCCGATGATTGAATCATCGAAATTCACTGGCCTTTTGTTAATTATTAACGACTTAAGGTTTAGGTAGATGCGCATGAATATATGTCGGAGTTATTTTTAAGGGTAATAAAGGCTGTGGGATCGTCTTTCTGGAAACCTACTGTTGTTCAGGTTGACCGTTTCTGTGTGCTAGACTTCCGTTAAAGCTAATATGCCTGCTGAAAGTTGATTACAGTGAATGACACACTATCCAGCGCTTGAGTGTCTCAATGCCCTGGAGGTCTGAATTGAAGGTCTGCTCGTAGTAGCGTTGATGGTCGGTAATGCGTTGCGTGCCGTCCGCTTCGATGGTCCAAGGAAAGGGGAAATCGTCGGTGAGCTTGATCGCGGTTTGTAGGAGCGCTTTGGAGTAAGCGGCAGCGCTGCCATTGACTAGTTGGCCACCTTGATACTTCGTTTCGATACGATCCATTTGCCGACGGATCAATACTGAGCCTTGTGGTCCTTCAATCACTAGCCCGTCGGCGACACGACGTATCGACTGGTGAGTCAGGCGCATCTGTGTGGTTGTTGATGTGTTCGAATGTTCACTGGTATGCATTATGCCAGTGAGGGTCGGACAAATACGGGGTGACCTAGGAGCATGCAGCTATTTTTTTGGGCGATGGCTTTCTATTGATCGGCTGGTTCCTTCTGCTGCCCCGAGGGCACCGGCTTGTTCCTCGCTCGCCCAAAGGGCACCCGTTGTTCCTCGCTCGCCCAACGGGCACCCGCTCTCGTCACCCTTCGCAGACTCAGGGCAAACCTTCGATTCACCATCTACGCACTGTCGTGCTACGTTACTTGCCCAAAGGGACTCAGGGCAAACCCTCTGGTTCACCATCTCCGTGCTTCTCGCACTTCGTCACTCACCCTGCGCAGCGCTTCGGCCAAACCTTCGGTTCGCCATCTACGCACTGTCGTGCTCCGTCTATGCGCTGCACCTTGACGGCTCCCGTTCGGCTTTGTTTGCCAGTGATTTGCGTCCTTAGGAATGTCCGATAATCACGCCGATGACTCCCCCAAAGATTCGATCTTATCGATCATCCGTTCGCACTCCTTTGAACTGCTCTAATGGTGTCCGCGGGAAGGCATTATAGAAAGTGGAAATGTTTGAAAGTGGAAGGTGGCAAGGTGGGACGGTTGAAGTCGGCTAGCTGTTTGCTACGATTGCTTCGGCATGCTTGCGGATGCTGTTCTTGAGCTTCGCTGGCCCCAGGACTTTGGCATGCGAGCCCCAACTGAGGATCCAGCGTTCGATTTCAAAAAGATCAGCGAGTTCGATGCGAAACTCGATGCGGCCATCGCCGAGGTCTTTGATCTCCTGTGCGGGGTGCCACTCCTTTTCCTGGATCAACTGCCCGGCCCAGGCGTCAAATTCAACGCGGATCTTATGCTTGGTGTCACCGCTGAATACCCCGAAGGCATCTTTTAAATGTTTTTGAATGTCGAAGTCCTTCGGGCGCTTGAAGTTTTCGCCAGTCAGGGCGACCTTGCGCATCCGAACCAACGCGAACGTTCGCAGTGCTTTGCGAACCTTGTCCCAGCACACCACATACCATTGGTTTTCCACGCAACACAAGTGGTAGGGGCGCACCTTGCGTCGGTTCCAGCGCTTGCCGCCCAGGTTCTTGTAGTCAAATTCAAGCTCTTGCTCCTGCTCGACCGCACGAGTCACGAACTGAAAGGTTTCGAGATCGGCAGTGGAGACGCCGGCGGATTTAAAGCTCACCGGTGCATCGAGACGATCCAGCGACATAAATACCTTATCCTTCAGTCCGTCAGACAGCTTTTGCAGCGCAGCTTCGAGTGGCTCTTGGAATGGTGTGCCCCTGTAGGGCTCCAATGCCTTCTGGGCGACGAGCAAGGCAAACAGTTCGCCTTCTGTAACTTGTAGCGTTGGGAAGCCATCTACGTAGCCTTCATAGTTGTATCCATTCGCCACGGCATCCCATGCGATCGGTAGGTGCATTTGATCGCGCATGAAGGCGATGTCGCGATTGATCGTCTTGGTCGAGGTTTCCAGCAGTTTTGAAAGTCGGGTGGCGTTGGGCAGGCGGTTCTCCTTGAGTTCCTCGTGGATCCGCATCATGCGGGCGAGGGGAGGGCGAGAGCGGAGGACGACGGGCTTCTTTTTTGGCATGACGCTGATTCCGTTATATCTGGGTTGGACTGTCAATGTCTAAGGGGAGTGGTATTCTGGTCTCGATGTGGTTAGCAACAAAACATGGATTCTATAGTATCAATTTACAAGGGCAGGGCGTTTATTATGTCCGAGCACGCATGGAAAGATTTGGAAAATCTACTGCAGGCGAGCGGGGTGGAGCATGAAATCAATTCGTGGCCCACGGCAGATTACCGCTATTGGATAATCATTGGTCCTGAAGATTGACTGAAGGTGATCGTTACATTAACAGCTACGCTTAATTACCCTAACTTTTAAGCACTGCGTCGCTCAATAACCAGACCAGCTCGATAAGCTCTGTGCTTACTATGAGATCTGGGCCACGATGTCTGGTTTTCAGAGCGAAGAGAGGGGCATGACACCATGACGCCCTAATCCTTTTTGACCGCCTTTTCCTTTCGACTCAAAAAGCGAGTGGTCGTCGCTGTTTTGAGGGCACGGTACGGCGGAGCCGTAATGGCTGCGAACTACTGGCTGCGGCGGACGCGGTAAAAAAACGAGTTTCCTGAGCTTGGGGCGGGGAGGTCTGTAATCGATAGGGTGGTCGCGCTGCTGGTTTGGCTCATTATTTGAATGGTCTGCCAATTGCTGAGGTCGGGAGAGGTCTCAATGGCGTAAAGATCGTATGCTTGAGTGGTCCATTCCAAGGTGTTGCTGGAAAATTGAGAAATCTTGAAGGCGGAGCTGGCATCGGTGGGGTCCGTGCCTAGCTGGAATTCCTGCAGTGTATTAAATCCGTCGCCGTCGGTGTCTGCGCTTACGCTCAAACCGTTGGAGCTGCCGTAGTAAGTGGCCATCCACGAGTCAGGGATGCCATCGGGCGCCCCAGATGGTTGGCTGTCTGCTCGGAATCCAACGACCCGAATTTCGATAAAGGGCGAGAGGTTGGTGCCGTCGGAAAGGCGACCGCGGAACCGCGCATATGTCGTCGAACTGGGATCGCTTTCGATGCTGTCCTCATAATACCCTCCGGGTGTAAAGGTAATCGTACTGGCGTTTAGACTGAAGGTGCCATTGGTTTCGGTGTTGCTATCGACTTGCAGGCTCAGCGCATCCCCTTGCAGGTCAAGGCCAGTGATGGTGACTTGATTGACTTCGGGGTTTGTGAGCGTACCGCTGGGATGGGTGACGGCATAGAGCACACGGTCGTAGCTGAATGGCGGCGTGTTGAACGGGTAGGCTTTGAGGACGGTGGTGATGTCGTAACTGTTGAGTGAGGCGCCGCGGTTGTCGCCATGTGCTTGAAAATACATGATAGCCTCGGTCAGCGCTTCGTCGGGCTCGGCTGCATCTTCACTACTGTGTGCCAGTCCGATGACGTGCCCAATCTCGTGAGTGAGCACTTCTTCCAGGGTCTCGGCATTCGAGAGGCTAGACTTGGGGTGGTTGAGCACCACATAGCCAAAACGGATGGGATTGAAGGGTCTGCCTGCGATGGTGCCGCCATCACCGGAGTTAACTGAGAAGCTTGAGCCGCCATAGCCGAGGGTGGTGCTGTTGTCGGGGATGTGGTTAAAGGTGTCGTGGAACTGCACACGGATGACGAGTCCGTCTTGAAAGCTGTAGTCGTCTGCGGATTGGGTAAATATTTCTGTTCCAATAAAATTAAAGAGAATGGTGCTGTTGGACTGCCAAGCCTCGAGAGCATTGTTTAATGCGCTCAGAGCTTGCTGTTCGGTGATGTTACTGGAAAGGGTGGAGGTGTCGGCATAGACGGGGATAGGCTCATTCCGGTCGGCAGCGGTAAAGCGGAGGAAGCCATTGCTGTCTAATAGCCCAGAGCTGGTGACAGCGCGCTGCATCGTCATGGGCGCGGCCTCGAAGGGGCTGAGGTCGGCACCCGCATCGAGTCCGGAAGCGAGCGTGCGGAGGGCATCTAGATCGACTGTATTGAGCGGGCTGATGCCGGCCGGACCATTGTAGAACGCGAGCTGTGCGTCGTCGATCTGGAGGTGGAGCAAATAAGTACTTTCCGTGGAAAGGGCCGGTAGGCGGGAGTCGGCCTTGGCGATCCCATTATAAATGCCGCCAGGCGCGTAGACTTCAAAATAGGCGGGTAAAGTGCCCCGTATGGCCTCGATGCTGCGAAATAGGAAGCGTGTTTGGATCAAACCTTCTTGAGCCGAACCTGACTAATCACTAGTTCGGCGGAGGCAGTCGCATCGGCGGTGAGCGTTTGTTCTGCCGCTGTCTGAGGCAGCACGGACATGGCGTGGGTAGTGAGCGGTATTAGTAGTGCACAGAGCCAGCAGAGTGAGGATTTCATCGGTAAATGTCTTCGGACCAAGGGATGGTTTAGGGCGAACGTTGTTATTTACGGTTAACTCTAGCCGGTTGCGTTGCAATGGTGGGTGCTGTCGAGGAGTTGATTCACATATTTTTTATGAATGAAAAATGGAGTCAAAAAAATAGATTCATTTTGTTTTGGTTTTAGTGGCACTGATCGCACATCACCCCCAATCGTGGTGTCTCCGCTTGGGGAGGCCTTCCACTTTAATGGGGGACGGACGACCTCCGCGTCGTCCGCACATGACCCCGTTTTTTCATCCATGCCGCTGCCCTTAGAAGATCGGTTACCTATGTACTCGTATCATACTGGAGTATTTGCCAATACTCTAACTATAGGCGGATTTGAGTGAGCGATCCAAGCGCGAACCACTCTCCAGCATAGAAGGTCGATAAGGTTCGTCGCTTTCACGGGTCTGGGGTACTCGCAAAGCGAGTGGGCCGACTGTGTTTTGGAAGCTTCGATCCTTCAATCCATTGGCATATCGGTTGCGGCCTTCGCTGCGTTCATACCGATCAGCTCGTAAGTGGGCGCTTCGCTCAATGAGCATCGCGGGATTAATTAGCGTTTCGGCAATCTGGGGTAATCCCTCGGCGAGTCCGTGTTCGAGAACAAGATTGATTGGACATTCTGTCTGAGTATTTTGTTGATGGTGTCTGGTCATTGTTGGTGCTTTGTTTGGATTTAGCACCCTTAGCTTCCAGCTTTGGCCAGACGCCTTCAACTCCTGATGCAGGAACTGGCGTCTCGTCTCGGCTCGGCTCGGTATACAGGCAATTTTTGGCACTACCAAGACCCCCAAAGCTGGACCAATCTAAATGTTAGTCTGATAGTTTTGGTTGATGTTGTACTTAACGGTTCAGTATGTGTTGGGCAAGTGCTCTGAGCTAAGGAGGGCTTAGCCCGACTGGAGGCAGAGCATTTGCCTAACAATATTCTGCTGGGATTGGTAATCTGATGACGGCTGATCCAGCAGTTCGTTTGTTACTTTATTTTTTAGAGAATGTTCTTTTTCGTGTCAGTAGAACATCAGCATTTTTTAATTTACCAAAAAATTTCTTACACCCTCTAAATACTGGTAATTCGAATGATTTCTTCGATTTGTACCATGCCTAGTTTAATTTTATCGATGCCATCCTCACGCAATAATTGAGTCCTGTTGGTTCGCATGATATTTAATATATCTTCCTCAATGACACCTGGTCGGATAATAGCAGCGATGCTCGCATCGATTGGAAGCATTTCAAAAATCGCAATGCGTCCTTTGTAGCCACGGTTTGAGCAGTACTTACAGCCGGTCGCGCGAAAGGCATTTGTACCTTCTAACTCAGGGCAGTTTAATTGCTGTGCTTGTTCTCTGCTTATTGGGTAAGGTTGCGCACACTTTTCGCACAACCGCTTGACGAGTCGTTGTGCAATTGAGAGCCTGAGTGTAGAACTCAATAGGTAGGGCTCGACTCCCATATTTAACAAGCGAGCGACTGCGCTGGCTGCGGAGTTTGTATGCAGAGTACTTAATACTAAGTGACCGGTCATCGCGGCGGTTACGGCAATCTCAGCCGTTTCACGATCACGGATTTCTCCGATCATAATAACATCGGGATCGTGACGTAAGGTACTTCTCAATGCTTTTGCAAAAGTCACTTTTTCTGAATCTACCTGCACTTGAATTATTTTGGGTAGGTCGAATTCCACCGGGTCCTCAATTGTCAATATCGTCTTGGATTTGTCATGGGCAATTTCCCTTAAGGCGGCGTAAAAACTAGTACTTTTACCGCTGCCTGTTGGGCCAGTAATCAGAATTAAGCCATGAGGTTGGGCGATGTTAGAACCGAATGTTTCTAGATGCGCAGCACTCATGCCTATATTGCCTAATGTTAAGTTTTCAGCTCCTAAACCTAAAATGCGCAAGGTCATTTTTTCGCCATTTTTAGTCGGTATGGTCGCGACTCTTATATCGTATGGGACACCTGTACCCTTAAAAACGTAATGTATATTACCATCTTGCGGTTCACGGCGTTC
>TARA_B110000196_G_scaffold92310_1_pt1 | contig 10193 bp, 9 predicted proteins | sample TARA_B110000196 | Tara Oceans TARA_B110000196 (sample SAMEA4397072) | marine metagenome | biome: Polar Biome; feature: [MES] marine water layer (ENVO:01000295) within the mesopelagic zone...; material: water (ENVO:00002006), including particulate matter (ENVO:01000060) such as...... | reverse complement strand
TCCTCTCATCCCGACTTTTTTCTTCAGAAACTTTATATTTTTTTTATTCTAATTTTCTCCATTACTACAACTACTTATCAGATATCTATTCTTTGCAATACAGTCATAAATAAAATCAGTCAATTTTGTAGGGCATAACTTTAAAAAGTGTCTTATTTCCCAATTTAGGATTTCCAATATTTTAATAATGGCTATTGATTTTATGAGGTAGTTCTTTTCATCCGTCCAAATGATGGAGTCAATGTGTTTTTTTAATTTTAATTCTTTAATAATTACTGTCCCCTTTTTACTGTCATTAGCAAGCCAAAGGATACTATTTGTGTTATCTTTCTGTTTAAAATAACGAACTATGGCACTGCAAAAATTGCAGTGTGCATCATAAAGTACAATGGATGAATTCGTATGCACTGCTTTATTTTCCGATACAAAATTTACTAAATATATTCCCGAGTAAATCATCAGTAGTAACTTCCCCAGTTATTAAGCCTAAATGATAAAGAGCTTGCCGAATATTTATTGCCAACAAATCCCCACTAATATCATTGTTTAACCCCTCAATTACTGCAATTATTTCTACTAGTGTTTTACTCAATTCTTCTTGATGTCGACTATTGCTGATTATCGTTTCATCTGAGGATAAATTGATATCAATAATACTTGTAATGGTTTTTGTCAAATCCTCAATTCCATCTTTGTTTTTGGCAGAAATAAATAGATAATTTTTCTTTTTTAGAGTTTTGCAAATATTTGGATTCAAATCTGTTTTATTCACTACAACAATCATTTTGTTTTGTAGTTTTTTAATTTTTTTAATCTCTTTTTCTTGGGCTTTAAAATCAGCTGTAGCATCTAACAAATAAATAATAACTTTCGCTTTTTCTGCTTTTTCCAATGCTTTTTGGATTCCAATAATTTCGATTTTGTTGCTTGTGTCTCTTAATCCTGCGGTATCGATAAATCGAAACTGAACTCCTTCAATATTAATAATATCTTCAATGGTATCTCTGGTCGTTCCTGCAATTTCAGAAACAATGGCTCTATCTTCATTTACCAAAGTATTAAGCAGTGTGGATTTTCCCACATTAGGCGCACCCAAAATTGCAACAGGAATTCCGTTTTTTATTACATTTCCTAGTTGAAATGAATCAATCAGTTTTGTTAATTTTTCCTTTATCAATAAAAGTAATTCGTTAAACTGCTCACGATTGGCAAATTCCACATCTTCTTCTGAAAAATCTAATTCCAATTCAATTAAAGAGGCAAAATTGATGAGTTGTTCTCTCAATTTTTTCAAATCATCTGAGAATCCTCCACGCATTTGGTTTATTGCAATTTTGTGTGCTTTTTTACTTTCTGATGCAATTAAATCTGCTACTGCTTCTGCTTGAGAAAGGTCCATTTTCCCATTTGTGAAAGCCCTTAAAGTAAACTCCCCAGGATTGGCCATTCGAGATCCATTTTTAGTAAGTAATTGTAAAATCTGTTGCTGAATAAAAACAGAGCCATGACATGATATTTCAATCACATCCTCCCCAGTAAAAGAATACGGATTCTTAAAAACACTGAGCAACACTTCATCAATTAATTCCTTATCATTTTTTATAGTACCAAAATGAATAGTGTGAGATTTTACATCTTCCAAATTTTTTGAAAACACTTTATTACATATATTAATTGCCTGATTTCCTGATATACGGACAATAGCAATTGCTCCTATTCCACTGCCAGTTGCTAAGGCACAAATCGTATCTTTTCTTTTGTAATTTTTCATTTAATAAGTAGGTGTTAACAAAAGAAAACCCCCATGCCTTTTTGTAAAATTCCGACAATATCCAGAATCCCAAGAGCAATTAATCCAATTATAATTAACACTATTAAAAGTATTTTTTTTATTTTTTTTTTCATTCTGCAAAAGTATTTAAAATCCTTTGTAAAATGCTTTAATGTTCTAATTTTGCACACCAAATAAAATAAACAATGAGTGTATTAGTAAATAAAGATTCAAAAGTTATCATTCAAGGATTTACAGGAGGTGAGGGAACTTTCCATTCCGAGCAAATGATAGATTACGGAACCAATGTAGTAGGTGGAGTAACTCCCGGAAAAGGCGGACAAACCCATTTAGGAAAGCCCGTTTTCAATACTGTAGAAGATGCAGTAAAGGAAGTTGATGCCAATACCACTCTTATTTTTGTGCCACCAGCATTTGCAGCTGATGCAGTGATGGAAGCAGCCCAAGCCGGCATTAAAGTTATCATTTGTATTACAGAAGGTATTCCTACAAAAGATATGATAATGGTGAAAGAATACTTATCAGATAAAGATAGTATTTTGGTAGGACCAAATTGCCCAGGAGTAATTACGCCAGAGGAAGCAAAATGTGGCATTATGCCAGGATTTGTTTTCAAAAAAGGAAGAATAGGTGTAGTCTCAAAATCAGGGACTTTAACTTATGAAGCAGCTGACCAAGTAGTAAAAGCAGGATTGGGTGTTTCCACTGCAATAGGAGTAGGAGGTGACCCTATAATAGGTACAACCATATTAGATGCTGTAAAACTATTTATGAATGATGACCAAACTGATGGCATTGTAATGATTGGAGAAATTGGTGGACAATTAGAAGCGGATGCTGCTAAGTGGATTCAGAAAAATGGAACAAAACCAGTTGTTGGTTTCATTGCAGGGCAAACCGCCCCAAAAGGGAGAACCATGGGGCATGCGGGTGCAATTGTTGGTGGAAAAGACGATACAGCAGAAGCTAAAATGAGAATCTTAAACCAGTGTGGTGTGCATGTAGTACAATCTCCAGCTCAGATTGGCGCTAAAATAGCTGAGCTTGTTGGAGTAAGTGTTTAAAAGTGGATTAAAAATATTTTTTTTGTTTACTTAAGTTTTTTTATTCTAATAATAGGTAATAACCTTGATAGTTTTACTTTTTTAAAATAAAAACTAGAGTTGCTAACAACAAATATTAGTATTAACAAATGACAAATCAACAAATTTTCATAATAATTGGAACAGGTAACCGTCCCATACTTATTGATGTAACTTACAAAGAAAATAAGAAGGGAAAAAGGGTGGTTGTATTCTCGCATGGTTTTAAGGGCTTTAAAGATTGGGGGGCATTTAACCAAATTGGAGAAACATTTGCTGAAAACAATTTTGTATTTGTAAAATTTAATTTTTCGCATAACGGAACAACTAGTTCTGACCCTATTGATTTTGTAGATTTGAAGGCATTTGGAAATAACAATTTCTGCAAGGAATTAGATGATTTGGGCTTTGTTCTGGATTGGGTAGAGGAGAATTTTATTAATGCTGAAATTTATCTTTTCGGCCATAGCAGGGGAGGAGGGATTTCCATGCTAAAAACAGCAGAGGAAAATAGAATTAGTAAAGTAGTTAGCTGGGCTTCTCCATCCGATTTTATAAATAAAATGCCAAAGGAAAGAATAGCTCTTTGGAAAGAAAAAGGGGTGGCTTTTGTATACAATGGACGTACTAAACAGAACATGCCAATGTATTTTCAATTTTATGAAAACTGCATTGCAAATAAAGACCGAATTGATATTAAAAAAGCAGTAGAAAGTATAAAAATTCCACAGCTTATTATTCATGGAAGTGAGGATCCAACAGTAAAATTGGAAGAAGCAAAAAATCTACAAAAATGGAATCCTGATTCTCAATTGCACATTATTAAAGGAACTGACCATGTTTTAGGCGCTTTCCATCCTTATGATTTAGAGAAATATCCCACCCCTCTGCAAGAGGCAATTGATGTTACTATTGACTTTTTAAAAAAGTAAACGAGCAGAAGGTATTTCCGTTTGATTTGCAAAATCCTTATCTAAATATTTGTAATATCCGGCAATGGCTATCATAGCTGCATTATCAGTGCAGTATTCAAACTTTGGAATAAATAACTTATAATTTTCTTTTTTAGCCAATACTTTTAACTGATTTCTTAAATAAGAATTTGCCGATACGCCACCTGCAATTGCAATTTGTGTAATCCCTGTTTGCTTTATGGCTTTTGTTAATTTATCAATTAGAATTATAACTATGGCATGCTGAATAGAAGCACATAAATCTTCTTTATTTTCAGCTATGAAATTTGGGTTTTCCTTTATTCCGGCTTGTATGGTATAAAGTATGGATGTTTTCAGACCACTAAAACTAAAATCCAAATCTTTTATTTTTGGCTTACCGAAAGTAAAAGCATGAATATTACCACCCTTTGCACATTTATCGATTAGCGGGCCGCCTGGGTAGGAAAATCCTAATATTTTTGCAGACTTATCGAACGCCTCACCAGCAGCATCATCTAATGTGGTGCCCATTACCTGCATCTTTGATGGGCTATCAATCTTTACTATTTGTGTATGCCCACCAGAAACCGTTAAGCATAAAAAAGGAAAGCTAGGCAGCTGTTTCCCTTTATCAATAAAATGAGCTAAAATATGCGCCTGCATATGATTTACAGCAATAAGGGGAATATCCATCCCCATTGCAAAGGATTTTGCAAAAGAGCTGCCTACCAAAAGGGAACCCAAAAGCCCTGGACCTTTTGTAAAAGCAATGGCATCAATATCTTGTTTTCTGATTTTGGCTTTTTTTATGGCAGTATCCACTACTGGAATAATATTTTGCTGATGTGCACGAGAGGCCAATTCAGGAACAACCCCACCATATTGCTGATGTATTTCTTGATTAGCTACCACATTCGATAAGACTTTTTTATCTTCTAAAATTGCAGCAGCAGTATCATCACAAGAGGATTCAATTGCTAGAATAATTGTTTTTTTACTCATCTAACTTTTTGAAGGAATGCCCCATTTTATCTCTTTTGGTTTTCAGATAAAACTCATTATGCTCATTCGACTCAATTTCCAATGGGATATTTTCTACAATCTCAATGCCATAACCCATAAGTCCAACCCTTTTTTTAGGATTATTGGAAAGTAATCTTATTTTTGAAACGCCAATATATCTTAAAATTTGGGCGCCAACTCCATAATCTCTATCATCTGCATTAAAGCCAAGTTCAAGGTTTGCTTCCACTGTGTCTTTGCCTTTTTCTTGCAATTCGTATGCTTTTAGTTTGTTGAGTAGGCCAATTCCTCTTCCTTCCTGATTCATATATACCAAAACACCTTTTCCTTCCTCTTCAATTTTCGAAAGAGAAGCTTGTAATTGAGGACCACAATCGCATCTGCAGGAACTAAAAATATCTCCTGTCATACAAGAAGAATGCACCCTTACCAAAATGGGCTCATCTTTATCCCATTTTCCTTTTATAAGCACAAGGTGCAGTTGTCCATTGGTTATTTGCTTAAAGGCCTTCATATTAAAATCACCAAAATTGGTAGGTAAATGCACAGATGCCTCTTCAATAATTAAGGTTTCATTCTGGATTCGGTATTCAATTAAATCTTTGATTGTAATAAATTTTAAATCGAACTTTTTAGCAATTTCAAAAAGTTCAGGGGTTCTTGCCATTGAACCATCTTCATTCAGAATTTCTACAATTACACCAGCCGATTGCAAACCAGCAAGACGAGCCAAATCAATAGCGGCCTCTGTATGTCCGGAACGCCTCAATACACCTCCTTTTCTGGCTTTTAAGGGAAAAATATGTCCAGGTCTTCCCAATTCCTCTTTTTTGGTATTTGGGTTTACTAATGCTTTTATGGTTTTCGCTCTGTCAGATGCCGAAATTCCTGTTGTACAACCATGCCCAATTAAATCAACTGAAATGGTAAAAGGTGTTTCGTAGGCAGCAGTATTTTTTCCAATCATTAAATCAAGTCCTAATTGTTCGCATCTATCTTCAATTAAAGGGACACAAATAAGTCCTCTACCATGAGTTGCCATAAAATTTACCATCTCAGGAGTTACCATTTCGGCAGCAGCTACAAAGTCTCCCTCATTTTCTCTGTTTTCATCATCTACTACAATAATGATTTTACCTTTTTTTATATCCTCAATGGCTTGTTTTATGGTATTAAATTTCATCCTGTTTTCTTTTTGTTGGTTCCCAAACTCCTTTTTTGTTGGCGGTTAGATGATCAATCATTCCAATCAGTAGTGCCAAGTTCATGGAGTAAAAATGTGTAATAAAACGCAAAATTATAATATGTATTCCGATTTTCCTTAATAAGAGGTCAATAAATGGAAAAATAAATAATATAAGCTGTGCAAAGAAAGTGGTTTTATAAAAAATACTATCTAAAATTAAGGAATAATTTGCCAGAAAAATAAGAAGTAACAATACAGGACCAAACCATCTTATAACCTTATGAGAGATGAAAATGAATCCTAATTTGGTGAAAGGTTTTAGTAGTAATTTTCTAAAATGAAAAAGATTGATAAAATTTCCCATGGAGATTCTTTTTTTTCTTCTAAACTCTTCTGAAAGTTGATTAGAAACATCTTCATAAACAATGGCCTGTAAATCATTTATTGCGCCATGTCCGTTTTGTAAAATATTCATGCAGACATAAAAATCATCTACTAAAAAATTCTCAGGAATTGGAGTAAATAAAGATTTTCGGATAGCAAAGCAACCGCCAAATGGTCCCATAAGCATCCCCCATAATTTACTCTCCGCATGTTTGAATTTTACTTCCCAGCTAATGTAGGTTTTCTCTTGGAATGAAATTCCACTTTTCTTTATTCCAACATTTACCATATTGGTATCTACAAGTCCAATATCAAGATTTTTAAAGTGTCGAACAAGAGATGAAATGGTATTGTTACTAAAAATTATATTGGCATCAGTAAGAATAAGGATTTCGTTTTTAGCTTGCCTTACCAGTTTGTTTACTACGCCTGACTTTCCTGTTCTTTCCTCAAAAATTATTGTATTGATAAAAGGAAATCCCACTTCTAAATCTTTGATAATTTGATTTGTATTGTCGTCTGAACAATCTGAGCCAATAATAATTTCAATTTTGCTGTTCGGAAAATCACTGTCTATTATACTCATTACTTTTTCTTTTATCACAGCTTGTTCATTATAAGCGGCAATAAGTATGGATACAGATGGCATTACCTCTGTTTCATTATAGAAGTTGGAATTTAGTTTTTTGTTTTTACTAAATAAAATAACAGCAACAGGAAATAGAAAATAGGTGTAAGCCAATAGAAAAAAGCAAATCCAAAACAGATATGTCATGAGCTTTGAATTTTGTTTAAGAAAGCGAATAAATTGAGTCCTATTGTTTCTGAGCTGTAATTTTCTTGAATATTTAGCTTGGCATTTTCGCCAATTTTTTGGCTTTCCAAAGGATTGTTAAAACACCAAAATATCTGATTTGCAAACTGCTCAGCAGTATCAGCAATTAAAATATTTTTTTTATTTTGATAATTAATTCCAGATGCACCAATAGTTGTGCTAATGATGGTTTTTCCAAGTGCCATTGCTTCGAGAATTTTAATTCTGATACCACTTCCGCTCCAAAGTGGTACAATCATCAAATTATATTTTTTCATGAATTCTTTTGCATTTTCTACTTCTCCATCAATCATTATATTTTCACCGCTTAAATCATTAAAATAATCTTGCATACCTCTGCCAGCTAAGTGTAAAATAACTTCTTTTTTTTGCTGATTTATAAGAGGAAATACTTTATTTAAAAACCAATTTACCCCATCAATATTTGCTCTCCAATCCATAGACCCAATGTGAAAAATAGTATTTTTTTCTGTGGAAACTATTTCATAATTTTTTGTATCAATGGCAAATGGTATAGTGCTAATATCCTTTGCGCTTTGTTTTTTCATCCAATTTTCATCCAATTCGCTAATGCAAATTATCCCATCCATTTTTAAGACTATGGTTTTTTCGTAATTAGATAGTTTTTTTTGCAACAAATTCAGATAGCATTTCTTTAGTAAATTATTTGTTTGTTTTGCCAATCCTTTCCAGATATCAGATTCTATATTATGTGCTCTTAGCACAATTTTTGCATTTGAATTCTTTGAAATAATTTCAAAATATGGACATACATATAACCCTTCTAAAAGGACAATATCAAAACTATTTTCTTTTATGAGTTCTTTTAATCTTTTAGCAAAACTATTGGAGTAAAAACGATTGGTATTGTAGGAACTTTTAGAAAATAAACTTTGGAAAGCAGGAAGTATTTTCACATTTGTATCAATAAAAATATGCTCAAAATCAGTATTGCTTAAGTATTGAGAAGGAATATCCTTGGCATCATGTTTTGGCGTGCTAATTGCCATTACCTTTAACTTATGGCCTTTGTTTATTAATGCATCTGAAATATGATTTACAGCCAAAGCATAGCCGTCTTTTTTAGGAAAGGGCGGTTTGCTACATATTTGTAAAATATTCATTGCTTAATAAACAGTTTACTTATCGGATTAGTATATCTGCCAATATTAAACAGTGTTATATTTCTACTTGTTTTATAAATAAGAAATATTGCTATTGGTAGAAAAACAAGATTTGCGAGCCACATTCCTTCTGATGGTGTAAGTGTTGCATCTTTGGCAGCTTTCTCCCCAATAATATTTATAACATGATAAAAGACAAAAAAGAAAACCGAAACCATTACTGGCATGCCAAATCCTCCTTTTCGAATAATGGCTCCAAGAGGTGCGCCAATCAAAAATAAAATAATACAAGCAATGGCCAATGCTATTTTTCTATGCCATTCAATTTTGTGTTTTCTTATTATATAATTCCTATATTCTAGGTCATTTTTATTGGAACTTGCAATTGATTTTAGGGTTCTTAGTTTATTAAGAGTGTAATCGTATATTCTCGCATTTTGAAGATTTTTAGAAGTAGATTTTGTTGCAGTAAATTCAGTATTAGTTTGATTAAAACCAGCAAAATTATATTTTTCTAAAACATTTTTATTTATCAACTCTGTTCTTTGGCTTAGTTTACTATTCAAAGAATCGATTGCATTACTGAGTTGCTGATTGTTTAACATGGCGTAATGCCCTTTGTAAAGTTCAGCACTTGTTCGCTTAAAATCAAATGCAGAAAGATCAAAAAGGATAATATCTTCTTTAAATTTGGTGGTTCGGTGTGGGTTTTTGTGCTTTCCTCTTTTCTCTTTTTCTTGCAGATAACTATAGCCATCCAATAGTTTAAATTCCAAAAATCTTTCATCTTTGCTAAGCTTCATACTACCTGATTTTGCAATGATTATATTATCATTTCCATTTCTGTTTGTATGATTGTAAATAATGATATTTTTGAGCGTTTGTCCATCATCACTTTTTTCTTCCACCTTAATGCTATATCCTTCAATACCATTGTAAAAAACACCTGCTTTTATGTTCAGTGCTGGTTTTTGTTTTTGTATGGAATACAGTAAACTGCCACTTTTTAAATTGGCAATTGGCATTACATAATTGGAGAACATAAAAGAACCAATACTTACAAAAAACACAAAAACGATTAAGGGATTCATTATTCTTCTTAGTGACATCCCTGCCGATTTCATGGCTACTAATTCTGATTTTTCACCTAATGCACCAAAGGTCATTACTGATGCCAACAGCATTGATATAGGTAGGGCAAGAGGAACAAAACGTACAGACGCAAAAAATAAAAGCTCACTAATTTCACTTATTTCCAACCCTTTTCCGACCAAATCATCAATCCACTTCCACAAAAATTGCATTAACAGCAGGAAAATAGTAATGAAGAAAGTGGCCACAAAAGGACCTATAAACGATCTAATTATGAAAAGATATATTTTTTTCATTCAGAAGATTTTGAAAATAATCTTAAGAACCTAAGGCGTGCTTCAAACTCTCTACCTGCGTGTCCCACAGCAATTTATTTTCCTCTTGTTCTTTTTCATCTTCAGCAAAATCGGTAACAATTAGGGAGACATCATTTGTTAAATCATCTACTTGAATGGTGAATTCAAAATAACTTTCATCCTCTTCATTGTCCAGCCAATGAAAACGAACAAATTGATTTTCTTTTTTCTTTAATAATTTTGCTTCTTGCTTACTTCCGTCCCAAAAAAAAGTATAAATATCACGCCTAATGTGCACATCATCTGCAAACCATTCTGAAAGCCCACTAGGGTTACTTAACCTTTTGTAAAGAATATTGATAGAGGAGTGGATAGGATATTCTAATTGATATTTTATTAATTCAGACATTCGTCTTTGTTTTTTTGTTTTTGTTAATTTTGCGT
>TARA_B110000196_G_scaffold56773_1_pt1 | contig 10210 bp, 8 predicted proteins | sample TARA_B110000196 | Tara Oceans TARA_B110000196 (sample SAMEA4397072) | marine metagenome | biome: Polar Biome; feature: [MES] marine water layer (ENVO:01000295) within the mesopelagic zone...; material: water (ENVO:00002006), including particulate matter (ENVO:01000060) such as...... | reverse complement strand
GTTGAATATTCGTCGAACTTAGAGGATTGCCTAGTCGTTGATCAGCTACTTAGGTCTATTCACGAGGCAGCTCTAACACATCCGACTATTCCGTTAGTGGGATTGAGAACACGAGCAGAGCGCAGAGAAAATTATTTGATAGCAGATGGAGACTCTCGACACATGTTTATTGCGGTTCTAGTTCGTCTGAATGGGGATCGAGGAGATGGACCGATGATCGAGGTTCGTGATCTAGTAATGGATGCCTGTCGAGGCGTTCTCAGTGATTTACAAACTGAGGTACCCATCGCTTTGAGCGTTGAGGTGCAAGGCATTAACTCGAAGCTCAGAATAAATGAGAATGGGGTTCGTTCTTATATGGAGAAGCTATGACTACTACACAGACGTATGAAGAAATTAAGGCAGCGGCTAGCCGAGCATTGCAGCGGTTTAGCGAAGAACCGCTATCTCACTTCATCGGGGGTAAGTGGGTGAAAAGCATATCGCCGAGCATTCTAGAAAATATTTCTCCTATCGATGGTTCATCCATAGGAGTTGTTGCTTCTGGCGATGAACGAGATATTGAAGCGGCAGTCAAATCCGCTTCAGCGGCTTTTCCTGAATGGGCAGACATGCCGGGACAAGAACGCAAAAAAATTCTTCATAAAGTCGCTGACCTTATTGTTGAACGAGCAAGTGAAATAGCTGCTGTAGAAACGGCAGATACCGGTCAACCCATCCGGTTTATGAGTTCTGCAGCTATGAGAGGCGCAGAAAACTTTAGATTTTTTGCTGATGCGGCACCGGGATCTGCCGATGGCAAATCCATGCCTACGAAAGATCATCTCAACTATTCGATCCGTCAACCAATCGGGCCAGTAGGCGTGATCACACCTTGGAATACTCCGTTTATGTTGTCTACTTGGAAAATTGCTCCGGCTCTGGCAGCAGGGTGCACGGTCGTTCATAAACCAGCGGAGTGGAGTCCGTGTTCGGCAGCTATTTTAGCTGAAATAGCTTTCGAAGCAGGTGTTCCATCTGGCGTATTTAATCTAGTAAATGGAGTTGGCGAGCAGACTGGTAAGGCGTTGACGGAGAGCGAAGGTATTAAAGCGGTCGCTTTTGTAGGAGAATCAAGAACTGGTTCGCTGATTCAGGCGCAAGGCGCGCCGAGCTTGAAGCGAGTTCATTTTGAACTCGGTGGTAAGAATCCTGTGATTGTATTTGATGACGCGAATTTAGAGAGAGCGTTGGATGCAGTCATTTTTATGATTTTTAGTCTGAATGGCGAACGGTGTACTTCAAGCAGTCGGCTCCTTGTCCAAAGCACTATCCATGACAAATTCGTTGAGCGTCTGGAAGAGCGAGTTCGAGCGTTGCGAGTCGGAGATCCGTTAGATCCGGATACTGAAATTGGCCCACTGATTCATCCAATTCATTGCGAGAAAGTGCGCTCGTATTTGAGGACAGCAGTCAGCGAAGGAGCGAGGGTTACCCAAGCCGCTTCCGAGTTTGATGAATCATCAAACTATGTAAACCCGGCTCTTTTCATTGGGGCAGACTCAACGATGCGTATCTCGAAAGAGGAAATTTTTGGTCCGATCTTGACCGTGATACCTTTCGAAACAGAAACCGAAGCCATCACAATTGCAAACAACGTTGAATATGGATTGGCAGGCTATGCATGGACGAGCGACACCGGCCGAGCTCATCGTGTAGCGCGTGATCTAGAAGTCGGAATGGTATGGGTAAATTCTCAGAATGTTCGGCACCTCCCAACACCGTTCGGAGGCTCCAAGAAAAGTGGAGTTGGTCGAGATGGAGGCGACTACAGTTTCGAATTTTATATGGAAACAAAAAATATTTCTATTGCGTATGACACTCACGCTATTACAACGTTAGGCGGATCAAGTTGAATCGTACGTTGAGCGATTCTCAGGTAGAGCATGAAGCGAAGAGACATGAAGACGCGCGAAAATCCGCCCGACAGATTGACCCAGTGACAGTAGAACACCCAAATATGACAATCGCAGACGCGTATGCCATTCAAAAAGCGTGGCTTGCACTTGAGGTAGCTGAAGGTGCTGACCTCAGGGGCCACAAAATTGGGCTGACCTCGAGAGCTATGCAAATGTCAATGAATATTGATGAGCCAGACTTTGGTTATTTGCTTGACTACATGTTTCACGAGTCGGGTTGTCAGTTAGTTGCCAGTAGCTACTGCGACCCAAAAATAGAAGTCGAATTGGCTTTTGTTATCGGCGATCATCTAACTGGGGAAAATGTAACGGCGGATGATGTGCTGAGGGCAACAGAAGCGGTGGTTCCAGCTATCGAGCTTATAGACGCCCGTTCCTACCGGCGGCACCCTGTTACAGGAGCTACTAGAAGTGTGCGGGACACAATTTCTGACAACGCGGCAGACGCAGGTGTAATTCTTGGTGATGTTAGAGTAGCTCCTGACGAAATTAACCTTCGGTGGGTTTCAGCACTTTGTAGTCGTAATGGCATTATCGAAGAGTCTGGAGTAGCTGCTGCCGTTTTAGGCCATCCTGCGAATGGAGTTGCATGGTTAGCTCGTCGATATTTTGAATATGGGATAGCGCTGGAACCAGGTCAGATTGTTCTAAGCGGCTCCTTCACTCGCCCCTTAGACTGTCGACAAGGTGACCAGTTTTCTGTCGATTATCGTGAACTCGGAATAGTTAATTTTTCTTTTATCTAATCAAGTTTTTGGTGCACGGAGGTTACTAAGTACTCTGTGTGAAGCTTAGAAGGCAGACCTCCATCTGCTCGACAAGAAACGCTTGGGACTACTCGTCCTTTTCTGATCGTGACTTCCCACGTTCTATTCGTGACCTTTACCTCAGCAGTCCAACCATCCGGCGTTTCAGTGACTGTTACTCGCCTAGGCAAATGGTTGAGACTCCAGCCAAGCTCAGCAAAAACTGAGCGCTCTGCAATTTGTTCAAGCCCGCGTGTGGCGCCCCACCAGCCGCGGCAGTGAGGTGCTAAATCGCGTGCGTTGCCCATGGATTCCATGATTGACTCAAGTAATTTGATATCTAAACCAGCCCACATGCGTCCATCGGGAAAGGTCATGGCAGTTGGGGCAAACCGGTGGCCTCCTGTATGGCTAACTCTATAAACAGGCACTCGGTCGATGTTTCGTTCAACCTCTTCAGCGAAGCGAGTTCCCAAGCTTCCACAACAGATATCGTGGCTCCCTTGAGTGCAGATTAGAACAGCGCGATGAGAGGTGCCTTCAATTCTCTGGGTGCCATCAATCTCATTAGGGTGGTGGCTCAGTAGCTCCTGCCGAAAGTCATCTAGCTCATGAACGCTAGCAAAAGCACACTTGAAGATAGCAACCCCGTCAGTAGTGCGCTCGAAAATAGTGACAAGAATATTTCTAGAATCGACTGAAGGTACTGTTGCTAAGACTTTAGATTTACCCATGTGGAAATCTGTTTCGGAGTTCCAATTAGCAAGAACAGGGTGCTGAAAAACAGGCTTTGGCCATGGAAGCGGCACTTCTATAAGCACTACAGCTGCTGCCGCAAATGCAGTTCCCCCAGGGTCTTCGCTTATTGTCTTGCTGAATTCAGAACATTTGGGTGATTCTTCTGACGAGGGGAGCAATACAAGAGCTTCGGAGGCGCACCCGCTAGACATACTTCAAGTTTAGGTAGATCTAGTTGAGCATGCCAAAATTGTTTTGTAGTTCACAAAAATCTGCTTCACTGTGGTAAATAAAGTGGGAAGCCATTCGCGTAGATTCGATAATTATTTTTGCCCAAACTGTCTCCCTCGATTTGTTTAACGGAAAAAATTATTGACTAAGTATTTCTTCAATTGTTTTTGCAGCAATGACAACCCTTGCAGAAATTAATTCGGGACTCGCTAGACCAGCTGCTAAATGGACTATAGCTAACGCTGAGGGACTTGAACTTCCGACTGGCTTTATAGGAGCAGCAACGGAAATCATCCCGGGTAAAACTTCGCTAACTGAAGAAGCCCAACCTCGTTCCCTTGCTATGGAAACCTCCACACGTTCATTGGGCATTGGAGGCTCAGCAGAAAGTAGTGCGATTCCCGGCGCCCCTTGAGATATGGGGTGCCTAAACCCCGGCCGATATACGATGTGGGCATCAACGGTACTTGGTTCCACGCTTTGGATAGTTATGGCATCGGCGTTATCACTTACGACCAAAAAACTGGTCATGCCCAACTCGTTACTTAAGCGAGTCATTACTCCGTGTGCAGCTGATTGCAAGTCACCACGTATCTGTCGGGCAAGTGTTGCTAAGTGAGAACCTGGCCTCAGGCGACCATCTTCAGCTCGGGATACCAGGTTATGATCTTCCAGCGTTCTTACGATCCGGTATGTAACGGTTCTTCCGAGGCCAAGGTTTTCTGCGAGCTCGTCGATGGTAGGAGCAGTGTTGCACTTAGCAATAAAAGACAAAGCTTTTAGGCCTCTGTCAAGTGTCTGTGATCGATTAGAGTCAGCCATATCCGATTAACGCCTACGAAGTCCGATAATCGGATAATTATATATGGATCTACGTCAGAAAGGAAGTTGTAAATGGCAGCACGAACCGGGAAGCAGGTTCTAGAACGCCTTCGTCAGAATCCACCGAATCTTTGGATAAACGGAGAACAAGTGACTGACCCGACCACTCATCCGAGTACTACAAATGCTGTTCATAGCCTCGCAGCGTTATACGACATGCAGCATGCCCCTGAGCTAGTTGAAACGATGACCTTCACTAGTCCAACATCGGGAGAGTTAGTAGGACGTAGTTTTTTAGTTCCGAAAACCAAAGAAGATCTGCGCAATCGATCAGAAATGCACAAGACTTGGGCAAATGCTTCGCTGGGCCATATGGGGCGAACACCCGACTATATGAATGTCAATGTCATGGCAGCTGGAACTGCAGCTGAGTATTTCGCACAGATACAACCCAGATTTGGTGAAAACATAGCGAATTACTTTGAATACGTGCGAGAAAATGACTTGGCACTCACCCACGCTCTAACCAGTCCTCAGATCGATAAATCAAAACAGATAAATGAATTTTCCGACCCATACATCGCATTGGGAGTCGTAAAAGAAACCCCGAAAGGAATAATAGTTCGCGGCGCCAGAATGCTTGCCACGCTTCCACTTTCAGATGAGATACTAATTTTTCCATCTACTGTTTTGAAGGGAGGTTCAGATTTAAAGCCGTATGCGCTGGGTTTTTCGCTACCAAATAACGCCGAGGGTCTGCGATTTCAGTGTCGTGAGCCTTTAGATCTGGGTCGGAGTCACGTTGATCACCCCCTCGGCTCAAGATTCGACGAGATGGATGCGTTAGTTATTTTTGATGATGTTCTGGTTCCGTGGGAGCGAGTTTTCTTAATAGATGATGTTGATTTAGCAAACCAGGCGTACGGCCAAACGGGCGCGGTTTTGCATATGGCTCACCAAGTCGTGAATCTTAAAATTGCAAAGACTGAAGCGATTCTAGGAACTCTGCAGTCAGTAATAAATATGATCGGCACAAGTGACTATCCACACGTTCAGGAAATGGTTGCTGAAGTAATTGTCACGCTCGAGATTATGAAGGCGCTGAAAGTTGCTTCCGAAGAAACCGCAACGGTAAATCAATATGGCGTTATGACACCTGGAAGGGGCCCTTTAGATGCTGCTCGCAACTATTACCCCTCAGTGCATCGACGGCTTATCGAAATTCTTCAGCTTTGTTCTTCTAGCGGCTTGATCATGATTCCAACTGAAGCAGATCGACTGGGAGAGGGAGAAGCCGACATCAAAAAATTTTTGCAAGGCAAAAATGGAACTTCAGACGAACGACTTAAACTATTTCGTTTGGCATGGGATATGAGTCTGTCTGGCTTCGGTGGAAGACAAGGTCTTTACGAACAATTTTTCTTTGGGGACCCAGTTCGTATGAAACAAGCACTCTACGGAATCTATGACAGACAAGAATGTGTTGACAGAGTTAATGCTTTCGTAACGAATGATCGTTGGCCGAATGTCTGATGCGCGTCCCTATGAGTAGTAGACAAAAAATCAGGTTAGCTAATGAAATAATTGACAGTCGTGTCATTCGTACTCCACTCCTCAAGATCGCGAAGGGCCATATCGGTATCGGCTACCCGGTCACTCTTAAACTTGAATATCTTCAACACAGTGGTTCTTTCAAGGCACGTGGCGCATTGCATTCGCTAATGAGATCGAATGTTGGAGAAGATGGTGTTCTAGCAGCTTCAGGAGGCAATCATGGGATTGCAGTTGCATGGGCTGCCCAAGAACTAGGACATGTGGCCAATATTTTTGTTCCGACTATTACTTCAGCATCAAAACTAGAAAAACTTAAACGACATAAAGCGATCATTCATCAAACTGGTGAAAATTTTGCTGAGGCTCTGTCAGCCTCAACTGTTTTTGGAGCCACTCGCAAGATGACTAGTGTCCATGCCTACGATCAACCAGAAGTTTTGGAGGGCGCAGGAACAATCGCTTTAGAATTAGATACTCAATATCCGGAAGTTACAACTATCGTGGTTGCATGTGGAGGCGGCGGGTTGTCTGGCGGTCTCGCTAGGTGGTGGGGGACTAGGAAGCGACTGATTGTTGTCGAAACTGAAAACACTGGGACGTACGCTGCTGCCAAAAAATTAGCGAATCCCGCAGACATAGAGGTTTCCGGGATTGCTGCAGATGCTCTTGGGGCCCGTCGACTAGGGACTCATGGGTGGGAGGCCCTTTCCTCTGTGGCGGCTGAAAGTATTCTTGTTCCTGACAGCGAGGTCATCGAAGCTCAAGCTGTGCTCAAAAATACTTGCGGCATTGAAGTTGAACCAGCAGCAGCAGTAGGCGTCGCAGCATTACGTTCTGGTAACGTCCGAATCAGTAAGCAGGAGAAAGTTGCGCTAATCATTTGCGGAGCTAATTCGACTTGAAAAGTCATTAGCGGAAGAGGAGCGTCAGAACATGTTTAAACTAGTCCTAGCGGCGATGGGTTTCGCGATTTTGATGCTTGGGTTGTATGACCTAACTCAACGACGTCACTCAATCCTTAGAAATTTCCCTGTCATTGGACATTTTCGGTTTCTAATCGAAAAAATTGGTCCAGAACTGCGCCAATATGTTGTGGCAGATAATGACGAGGAACGTCCGTTTAGTCGAGATCAACGTCGATGGGTATATGCGACAGCCAAAAAAGAAAACTCTTACTTTGGATTTGGGACTGATGATGACTTGGACAAGCCTGGACGCATAATGTTTCGACACGCACCCTTTCCAATTAGTAAAAAAAAGCTGAATGAGACATCGGTGCCATGTGGCAAAGTGCTTGGTGGCTGGCGAAATCGTCGTGAAGCTTTTCGTCCAGGCTCTGTCATAAATATTTCAGCGATGAGTTTTGGTTCTCTGTCCGGTGCCGCAATCAGTGCGGTGAATAGAGGGTCGAAGCTCGGCCGTTGTCTTCAAAACACCGGCGAAGGTGGAATCTCTGAACACCACTTACATGGTGGAGACCTCGTTTACCAGATAGGCACTGGCTATTTTGGAAGTCGGGATTTAGACGGAAATTTTTCTATAGAAGCGTTACTTCAAACCATAGAAAATGCACCCGTTAAAGCCATAGAAATTAAACTAAGTCAGGGAGCGAAACCCGGCATTGGTGGACTTCTTCCTGCGGCCAAAGTCACAAAAGAAATCGCAAAGGCACGAGGAGTCCTAGTCAAGCGAGATGTGGCTAGCCCAAGTGCGCATACTGCGTTTTCGGATATAGCAGGCCTGGTTGATTTTGTAGAGCTAATTGCCGAGAAGACAGGCCTTCCAGTTGGAATTAAATCGGCAGTAGGAAATGAGCAATTTTGGGATGACCTTGCATTGTATATGTCCGAGAGTCAGAGAGGCCCCGATTTTGTGACGATAGATGGAAGCGAAGGTGGAACTGGGGCAGCACCACTCGTTTTTTCGGACTACGTTTCGCTACCGTTCTGGTATGCGTTTCCACTCGTCATCAACGCGTTCGCCAAAGTTGGTTTGAGCGATCACGTAGTTTTCATTGGCTCAGGCAAATTAGGGCTTCCTGCTGAAGCTGCTACTGCGCTAGCCCTGGGCGTAGATATTGTAAATGTAGCCCGTGAAGCAATGCTCGCGATTGGTTGTGTCCAAGCACAAAAATGCCATACGGGTCATTGCCCCACCGGTGTTGCAACTCAATCTCGATGGTTGGAGAGAGGGCTAGACCCCATGGACAAGGGAGTCAGGCTAGCAAACTATGTTAGTGGACTGCGCTATGAAATGCTTCGGCTCTCATATGCGTGTGGAGTAGAGCACCCATCATTACTAAGTGAAGAAAACCTCGCGATTATTGGTGATGACCGAACGTTGGTGAGCGCGCACTCTTGGTATGGAGTAGCCCCTAAAATTGCTCAATCGAAAGAACGACTAGCGGGAATTGCCTCCGCGCTGAAGGAACTGTGAAGAGCTAGGTTCTTTCTATGACACAAATGACTGGCGGGGAAGTCGTAGCGGCGACACTCGCAAAAATGGGCGTTCGACACGTATTCGGCATAGTTAGCGTCCACAATTTACCTATCTATGATGCATTGTCATTGCGAAATGATATTGAAATAGTCAATGTTCGACATGAACAGGCTGCAGCTCATGCAGCGGATGCGTACTCGCGAGCGAGCGGAGAATTATGCGTCGTTTTGACTTCCACAGGCCCGGGAGCGGTCAATGCTTTGGCTGGGCTTTACGAAGCAGCATTTGTCTCGTCCAAAGTTTTAATGATCACAGGTCAGATTGAATCTCGTTTCAGAGGCAAAGGAAAAGGCTTTCTACACGAACATGAGACTCAAGCTGAAATGTTGAAAACCATCTGCCGCGAAGTGTCATCAATTCGCCATAGCGAGGAAATCAGCAAAGAGATAGCGCGAGTAGCTGACGACATTCGCTTCGGTCGTCCGCAACCTGGTGCAGTTGAAATTCCTATCGACTTGCAATATAAGATGGTTGATTGTGAGATCGTAGGGTCTGAAGAGGTTCCGGCGCTAGTCCCTGAAGAATCGCTCCTAAAGGAAGCTGCTCGACAACTTTCGAGAGCAGAACGCCCGATAATTTGGGCTGGTGGCGGAGTTAATATCGCGGGTGCATCGAAAGCTCTAACAGCATTAGCCGTTGCTCTTAACGCTCCGGTGATGACTACCATTGAGGGCAGGGGTTCGATACCTGAAGACCACCATTTGTCACTCGGTTTTTGTTCAGACCGACCGATGATGGCAGAAGCTTTCGAAGAAGCAGATTTAGTTTTGGCCGTAGGTACACGTTTCCAAAATTATGCGACAAAAGTATGGACACTTCCGCTCCCAAATCTATTAATTCATATAGATGCTGATGCTGGAGTTATTAATCGTAATTACCCATCTTCGTTGCCTATCGTTGGAGATGCTCGATTAAGTCTTGAAGGTATTTTAGGTCACGTGACCGGCTCAAGTGTCGATATTCAATTCGTGGATCGAGTTAAGAAGTGGAAAGACGCTGATAGAGACGCGCTTCTTAAAGAAATTGGTACCGACCATGCCGCTATCGTTTCAATGATTCGAACAATTCTTCCGCGAGATGGAAGAATTGTTCGTGACTCAACAGTTCCTAACTACACATGGGGCAACCGTCTGTTACCAATTCTCGAGAGTCGTACATCCATGCGTGCAGCTAGCTCAGCTATAGGTCCTGGCTTACCGATGGGAATTGGAGCGGCGCTCGGGTCAGGTGCTTCGACAGTGGTTATCCAAGGAGATGGGGGCTTGATGCTCTCGATTGGAGAGCTAGCTACTTGCGCGGAACATCAAATACCTGTGATTATTTGCGTATTTAACGACTCAGGTTATGGGGTACTGAGAATTATTCAGGACTCCGTTTATGGGCATCGCCATGGCACTGACTTACCCAAAAATGACTTTGTGAAGGTTGCTGAAGGGATGGGAGTAGCTGCAGAACACGTCCAAGGAATAGACGAATTTGAACAAGCTTTTTCTCGTGCTGTCGCAAACCCAGGCCCGACTCTATTAGATATCGATATGGATTATCTAGCACCGATAACTTTTCCGTTACCGGCACACCAGAGAAAAAAATCAAATGATCAGTTGTAAGCGTGAGCATGTGCTCAGCTATGAAGAAACGGGTGTGCAGTCGAACGGTACGCCT
>TARA_B110000196_G_scaffold67198_1_pt1 | contig 10226 bp, 9 predicted proteins | sample TARA_B110000196 | Tara Oceans TARA_B110000196 (sample SAMEA4397072) | marine metagenome | biome: Polar Biome; feature: [MES] marine water layer (ENVO:01000295) within the mesopelagic zone...; material: water (ENVO:00002006), including particulate matter (ENVO:01000060) such as...... | reverse complement strand
GCTTTTATACCGATACTACTTGCCGCTAAAGAAAGAGCCTGAGCAAAATTACCAGAAGAATGAGTAACCACACCTTTTCTTTTTTCTTCTTCACTAAGTTGCAAAATCGCATTTGTAGCTCCTCTCATTTTAAATGCTCCCATCTTTTGAAAGTTATCACACTTAAAATGGATATCTGCTCCTGTCATCTCATTGATTAAGCTAGATTTCATAACTGGTGTATTATGTATATATGGTTTGATACGATTATGACACTCAATTAGATCACTTTTGTCCATTATAAATTTTTATAAAATATTTGTTTTATAAGTAAGCCTAATATCTCTTGAAGAAGCTCCTACCTTAAGTAAATAATTTCCTGGTTCGACCTTCCAACCTTTTTCATCTTCACTCCAATAAGATAAATATGAAATAGGAATACTAAACTTTAGCCTGATTGATTCTCCCTTCTCTAGATTAGGGGTTTTTAAAAACGCTTTTAATTCATTTGGAGGCCTATCAATTTCACTATCAGTTTTTGATAAATATATTTGAACTATTTCTTTTCCCTTTAAACTCCCAGTGTTTTCTATTTCAACACTCAAATCAATTTTATCATTAGTTTTAGTTACTTGAAGATCTGAGTATTTAAAATTAGTATAGGAAAGCCCAAATCCAAAGGGATAAGAGACATCAATATTTGCTTTATCAAAGTGCCTGTATCCCACGTATATTCCTTCATCGTATAGAGTGAAATCCTTATTTTTTTCTTGTTTATTTATTGGTTTGTCCTTATTTTTTATAAATAACGATTTTACATCTAATGGTTCTCCATCCATCGGAAAATTGAATGAGGAGGCATGGTCAATTAAATTGACAGGGAAAGTCATTGGAAGTTTTCCACTTGGATTAACTTTTCCTGTTAATATATCCGTTACTGAGTTACCTGCTTCTTGACCTCCTTGCCATGCAAGTAAAATTGAATCAGCATACTTTTTCCAAGATTCAGTTTCAATAACTCCACCCACATTTAAAACAACAACAACTTTTTTACCTAATGATCTAAACTCCTTACTAGTAATCTCAATCATTTTTAGCTCTTTTTTTGACAGTAAAAAATCATCAACTTCAATCCTGTCAGAGCCCTCTCCACTATTTCTGCCAATTGTTATAATTGCAATATCTGCTGATTTTGCCAACTCTTTTATAGAGTTAATCGAGTAGTCTATTTCAGGTGGAGTATAAGGGTTAAGCATTCCCATTAAAGTTCCTAAGATACCTTCATGCTTTTTAAAAGATGATTCATTGGCTAAAAAATGAGATTTGAAAATGTTTGAACTGACTTCATTTATCTTATAACCTGAACTTACTAGGGCTTCTTCTAGAGAGACTGTATAAGCTTCTTCAACATCTCCTGAACCAGTTCCACCAGAAATAAAATCAAAAGAAGTAGCCCCTATTAAAGCAATATTTTTAATGTTTTTTAGAGGAAGCAGACCTTCATTTTTAAGAAGTATCATTCCTTCAGATGCAGATCTTCTTGTAATTTCAGCATGCTTCAATAGATCAGGATTGTTATTAAAATCGTAATTTCTCATCTTATTAGATTTTAATATGAGTTTCAAAATTCGATTAACTGAAGTATCGATTTCTTGTATAGATAAACTTCCGTTTTCATAGGCTTCTTTTAATTCATCCCATTGATTTTGTGTTCCAGGCTCAAGTAAATCATTACCAGAGCGTATTTGATTTTTAGCATCATTTCCTCCAAACCAATCTGTCATTACAACACCCTCAAAACCCCATTCATTTCTTAAAATATTTGTCAGTAATTTCTTGCTTTCTGAAACATTTTCACCATTAACTTTGTTGTAAGAAGACATTATTGTCCATGGCTGAGATTTTTTTACTATGATCTCAAAGCCTTTTAAATATATTTCACGAAAGGCCCGTTCGGATATAATTGCATTATTTGAATTTCTTGAAGTTTCTTGATTATTGGCAATGAAATGTTTAACAGATGTGCCTACTCCATTTGATTCAATTCCATTAACCATTGCCGCTCCAATATTTCCACTTAATATTGGATCCTCTGAGTAGTATTCAAAATTTCTTCCACATAATGGGTTTCTATGAATATTAACTGCAGGGCCTAAAATTATATCAATACCATAGTTTAAGGCTTCATTTCCCATTGCATTACCAACTTCTTGAACTAGATCAGTATTCCAGGTAGAGGCAAGAAGAGTACCAATCGGAAATGCAGTACAATAATATGTTTTTTCATCACCGTCTCTTTTAGGTGAAATTCTTAATCCAGCAGGACCATCAGATAAATATAGACTTGGTAAACCAAGCCTTGGAGTAGAAACAATTGTTCCCACAGCTCCTGGAATTCCATTTTTTGACATACCTAAAGCCGACTTCATTCCTGATCCTTTTAATAGGTGAATTTTTTCATCAATATTTATTTTTGATAAAATATCTTTTGCTCTTTCATCAATAGTTTGTCTATAGTCCTCATATACATCTAGTTTTTTATTTCCATTTCTATCAATAAAAGTTAATTCATCATTTTTTATAGAAACAGGAATATTTATTTTTTTAGAAAAATTATTTTCAAAATCTAGCACATTGTATTTGAATTTAAGAGCATGATATCCAATAAACAATAAAATTATAGAGATAATTGAAAACATAAAAATCAATATCCTTTTAATAATTTTTTTCATGTGGCTAAATACATTTAGAGATTCTCTGGGAAAAATAACTAATTAATTCATAATTACTATCTTAAGGGTTAAAATAAATTTTTAAATGAAACAACTCTGGTTTGTAATTATTTTTTCATATTTCTAATATAATGAAGATATAATTAATACTAAATGAGAAGAGAAGCTTTATTGTCAAGCAATAAAAAATTTAGATACATGCTGGGAAGATCATGGGATGATTCTCTAGACAGAATTCTTTTTATATTACTGAATCCTTCAGTTGCAGATTCTAAAAAAGATGATCCAACCATTAAGAGATTAATTTCATTTTCAAAAAAATGGAAATATGGAGGTTTTTGGGTTTGTAACCTATATGCATATATAACCTCGTATCCCAAAGAATTATATAATAATATAGATAACAATAGGATAAGAAAAAATAAAGAGTATGTAAAGAAATATATTTTAAAAAGTAAACGTATTGTCTATGGGTGGGGAGTAACAGAGCATGAACCTGAATGGCTAGTCGATCTTGTTAAAAAACCATATTGTTTTGGCAAAAATAAAAATGGAACACCAAAACATCCATTATACTTAAGTTCTAATACTGTGATGATTAAATATAAAAAAGCCCTTATCAAAAGATAAAGGCTTTAATTTATAAGCATAAATAATTTTAGTTTTTTGCTTGGTATTTGTAATAATCTTCAACAGGAATCATCAAGTGATCATACCCTGTTCCTTCAAACATAATATAAGGAGCACCAGAATTAAAATCACTAGTTTGTCCCTTTAAAGAAGCAGGATCTTTTGGCATCAACATTAAATGAGCACCAGACTCAATCCATTGACCTTCAGCGGAATCTTCTTTATTAAGAACCAATTGTTTAGTGTTGTCTTCACCCATGTCTCCATGAAGCATCCACATCCATCCATCACTATCCATTTCAGGGGTTTCCCCAGACATAAAAGCCATTGCCCATTTCATAGCTTGACCATCCATAACCATTGGCATTGCTTCGTGCGGATCTTTCCACCCATTTTCAGGATCAGACATTCCTCTTGGATTTCCAGCCATTGCAGTCCAGCCGTTTGTACCTTCTCTTAAAACAGTTTTCCCGTCAGAATCAATAACTGTACAGTTTGCAGCTATAAATGATGGAGCACCAGTACTTAAAGCCCATATTTTCCATTCAGTAGAAGTATGTGGACCTTCAGGCTCCCCATTGGTATTTTCTTGTTCAACAACTTCTGGTTCAGGTGCTTTTTGAACAGCATCATTGCAAGCAGAGATTGAAAAAGCAAAAAGTAGTAATAATATTTTTTTCATTTTTTGTTTTTTTAGAATTTTATTTCAATATACGAAACTAAGACTATATTTCAATTTCAAAAAGAGAAACCGAAGTATTCTGATAATGATCTGGAAGGTTTTCAGATACAGATAACTGGGTTAGGCCTAAAAATTTAAAGCCACAATTTGTATAATGTTTTATTAGTTTTTTATTGTGACCAACGGTATCTAATCGAATATATTTTTTGTCATTTTTTAGAGCGTATTCTTTAGCCCATTCTACGACTTTTAAAGCAAAATTATTACCTCTATGGTCTTTGTGTGTTGCAAGTCGATGAATATAAATTGATTTTGAATTATTTTTTTCTCCCCAAATGTATGGATCATCAAATGTTACCGCCCAAACACAAACAATTTGATTTTTGATGATTAACTTAAATTGTCTTTTTTCAATGATTTCATTTTTCACCATTTCTTTATCAAACTCTGGCCAAATATCTATAACTCTTTGTTTTTGATATTCAGTAGCAACTTTATACATTTCAAAAATGAAATCAATGTCAATTAATTCGCTATTTTTAATGTCCATAATATTCAATAATTAATATTTGGTTAAAATAATAAAATGATTGGTATAAACACCATAATGAAATTCATGACATTAATTTTTTTGTCCTATTCTTTGAGTGCTCAAAGAGGAACAACGGGGCAAGAAGTTTTTGCCAATCGATTTCCTAAAGATGTAGAAGCAACTTCAAACTCTTCACTTTTAATTTCAAATGAAACAGATCATGATATCATTGCACTAATAAGAGGTCAATACAATGAATACCTTAGGCATATTTATATAAGAACAGGAGACGAATGGGTGTTTGAAGACATGCCAATAACCAGATTCTATGTTCAATTTAAGGCTAGAGAATTTTATTTTGAAGATCTTAAAAGAACTGTTGTGAATTTTGGGGAAAAACATTCTTTCTATTTTTTTTATGACCCTCAACAACAAGAAGATTATAAGACAATAACTGAGGAAGAATTTTTTAAGTGGTAATTTAATGTATGCTTTTAATTAAAATATTTATATGAATGATTCTTATGTATTAGTAACCGGTGCTTCCTCAGGAATAGGACTTGAAATTTCAAAATGTTTTGCCAAAAGGGGGTTTAACTTAATTTTGACAGCAAGATCAAAAGACAAACTAAATGATATATCTGAGCAGATTAAATCAAAATATAATGTAAACGTTGATTTTATTTCATGCGATTTGAGTGACAAGAACTCACCATTTAAAATTTTTGATTACTGTAGTTCAAAAAATTATGAGGTATCAATCTTAGTTAACAATGCGGGGTTTGCCAATCCTGATAGATTTCATGAGACTTCGATGGATGATGAAGAAAAGTTTATTCGAGTTCTAGGAACATCTGTAATTAGCCTTACTAAAGTTTTTATAAAAAAAATGCTTCAGAAAAAACATGGAAGAATAATGATTATTTCATCCGTAGCCGCTTTTGCGCCTCCTTCTTCTATTCAATCTCTTTATGGTCCAATTAAAACATTTATGAATCGATTTAGTGAAGGTTTAAATTTGAGCTATAATCGTAAAGGAATTACTTCAACAGCTGTATGTCCTGGATATACAGTGACAAATTTTCACACAGCTAGTGGGGTTCAAGATGAGATGGATAGGGTTCCAACTTTTATGAAAAAAGATGCAAAAAGAATTGCTGAGGAAGCAGTAGAAGCAACTCTTAAAGGAAAGAGTCTGTGTGTTCCAACAAAAACATGGAAAGTCATTGTTTTCTTAATAAAATTATTGCCCTCTTCTGTTTTTTCTATGGTTAATAAAGCTATGGCTCCAGGACGATATGAAAAGTAAACGGACTTAGTTTTTTAAACCTAAAAAAACATTAACCCCCTTTGAAACTGGGTTTCCAGACGTTCTTCTAAAGCTAATAACTTGTCCAGTATGATAAATTGCATCAGAGATAGGGCCATTAATTAAGTTCCATATAGGAAATGAAGACTGACCGGATTCTCTTTGGAAAATAATTTTCATATTTTCAACATCATTTGAATTTGCAGATAAAAATTTTTCACTTGCCATCTCTAATTCAATTAGAGTTTCTTTTCTTAAATCCTCAAAACTTTCAGGCATTGTTTTTAATGGACGAACATTAGGAGTAGAGCTTCCAGTATTATTTATAGTCCGAGCTAACCCATAAATATGTCCAAGAGTTTCGTAGCTTGATTGAGCATCCTTAGACGGTCTATATGATAGATCCTTAGTTGTTAAACCTTCAGTTGCCCAATAATATCTAAAACCAACCCCTTGAATCATCCTGGCAGTAATTGTAGAAGAAGAAATTTCTTTTGGAGCTTCAGGGATTTTAGAAAATGGAAGTTTATTCTGGGAGTAGGAATTATTCATAAAAATTAAAAAAAAAAGAGTAAGATTATATTTTATATCCATTTGATTTAGTCTAGTTTTTTATATTCGGAACTAATCAGCAATACGACATTTTGAAGGGCTTGAAGATAATTTTCAAGATCATTGATTCTCAATTCTAACATAGACGCTTTTACTTTTAGAAGATTTTTTAGTTTTTGATCCCGAAGTTTATTAAAAGTCTCATTATTACTTATGTCATAATTGTATTTGTTTTGAGTATTCAATAGCCAACTAGCAATTAAATCAGTATTATTTTTTGTTGCAAGAGCCATCCCATTTACTCTTTCTTGTTGTTTGGTGTAGATTGACTCAATTTCTTTTCTAAGTTTTTTATTTTTTATTTCTAATAATTTACCAGAATTAAGCATGGATTTAAAAAACACTCTTTCGGGTTCCCAAGCATTCCATGATACTAGAAGTAGAAACAAAGACTCTTCATTATATTTTTTTACATAGGAGATCTTACCATCAATATTAAAGTTATGGATGAAGGGATTGTTGCTGTGAATATCAAAAATATCTTTTGGAGAAATAGTTTTAAAATTCTTAATCATCTCATTATTAAGATAATTCATGTTTTTAACTTGTTTCAAGTGTTCTTTTGTATATTCAATATTAGATACCATTTCTTCTCCAAGAGTTATTACCGCATCATTCAAAACACTTTTTTCACTAGCTGCCTCCCTATAATTTTCAACAGAGAATGAGGCGAAAATGCTAATAAAAATAACCAAACCGTCAATAATTAATTTTCTCATAAAGCTTAAATTTTATACAATTTACAGTTTATTTATTTCTTTCCCAAGAAGGTTTTCTAGCTGCTTCTGAACTTAATTTATATCCTAAATAAATTTCAATATTATTTCCATTTAACATTGAATTTTTTGGTCTCATCTCATATCCAACTCCAAAATCTAAATTTTTAAAACCTTTAAATAAAGTTTGAAAACTAGTGTTTTCATTACTTGAAACACCGACTCCAAAAGAAAGATTATCTCCTACATTTAAATTGGAAAGTATTACCATTTGGTTATTAATATCCTTTGCAATACTGTAAATTAATGATGGACTAAAACTTATACTTTCAGTTATGTTTATATCAAAACCAAAGGAAGTATAGATTTGACCATTATCAATTGCCTGAGAAACTATTCCATTTTCTTCTTCATAACGGTTAGATTTTAGTAAGTTATTCATTGATAAAGCTATAAAGTAGTTTTTTCCTTTATAATAAGCACCTAAACCCACTATTGGATTTGAATAATTTTTCACCATACTAAGAGCAGAATTACTTTCTGGCGTGATTCTTTCAATGGAGTTTATATCTATATTATTAAAAAACATTCCTCCTTTTATTCCTAGATTTAAATAGCTGTCATTAGAAAACTGAAGTCGATAACTATAATCAATAGTTGCTGCACCGTGCGATTCAATATTTACTTTTTCATTTTGAACACTGATTCCCCAAGAAGCGTTTCTATTAACATTAGAGTTATAAATCATTGACTGAAGACTAGGCCCACCTTCAACACCAATCATGGAGGTCTTATAATTTAACCCTACTAAAGATCCTTCAACACCTGTTGCAGCGGGATTAATTACACTCATGTTTTGTTTGAAAAACAAATAATAGGGCTGCTGTTGGCCAAAGATATTCTGGCCAATTAAAAAGAGGAAAATGATTAAAAACCTTTTAGATATGTTATTTATTTTTTTCGTTTTAATATTTTTAATAGGTTAAGAAAATCCATCCGTCTAATCTTTCTCCATCAGCTTTAATAATCACATAGTAATAGCTTCCAGCAGGAAGGAGTTGACCATCCTGATGCAACCCTCCCCATTGATTATCATAGTTTTGACTTGTAAAAACTGTGTTTCCATTTTTATCAAAAACGCTTACCATAGTTCCTGGATGATCATTAATATTTGTAATTATCCATTTAGATTCTAAGGAATTTGTATTGGGAGTTAATAGTTTTGAAACATTAAACTGTGTTGAAACAACAACTTCAGAAACACAGTCTCCCCATGAAGGTTTATTTCCTGTAACCAGAGGAGAATTCGTTGAAAAGTTTAAAGGTTCTGCTATAATATTGGTTACACACCACGATGATAAATCTTGATTAAACGAAGACGCCTCCCAAAGCATTCCAAACATATTGGATACGTTTGAAGTATCCCAATTTCCAATGTCTTGATTGAAAACAGTAGCTCCATTAAACATTTCACTCATATCTGTGACATTAGAGGTATTCCAACTTCCAATGTTTTGATTGAATGCAGTTGCTTGTAAAAACATATTTTGCATTGTTGTCACATTAGAGGTGTTCCAAGCATTGATGTCTTGGTCAAATGCAAAAGAAGAATTAAACATTAACTCCATTGTAATAACATTAGAAGTGTTCCAAACACTAATATCTTGATTAAAAGCAACGGCTTCAGCAAACATTCCACTCATATCAATGACATTAGAAGTGTCCCAATTTCCAATATTTTGATTGAATGATATTTTTTCAACAAATAAAGAAGACATATTTGTTACACGAGATGTACAAACACAGGTAACATCTTCATTATTTTCAACCATAGCTCTTAGGAGAACTTGATCTACAACAGTATATTCTTTACCATCAACTAATCCTTTTTCACCAATATTGGCTTCTGGACATCGAATTGTAATTCCATTGTTATCCAAATAGATGTTGGGACTAATTATTGACCCACAACTTTCTCCCCAAGAAGGTTTATTACTTTCAATTAAAAGGGAGTTCTTTGAAAAATCAATTGGCTCAGGAGTTATTCCACTTACACACCAGCTAGATATATCCTTGTTAAAGGCAGAAGCACCATTAAACATACTATCCATATCAGTCACACTTGAAGTATTCCAACTTCCAATATCCTGATCAAATACTATAGCTCCATTGAACATCGCATCCATTGTCCTAACATTAGACGTGGTCCAGTTTCCGATATTCTTATTAAATATTGAAGCTCCAAAAAACATTTCTTTCATATCTACTGCAGCTGAAGTATCCCAACCACCAATATCTTGATTAAACCCTACAGCTCCTCGAAACACTTGAATCATGTCCGTAACATTTGAAGTATTCCAGCTTCCTATGTCTTGATTGAAAGAGATGGCTCCTTCAAACATACCATACATATTGGTTAGGCTAGAAATATTCCAACTACCTATGTTTTGATTGAAAGAGGTGGCTCCTTCAAACATTTGTCTCATAGCTGTAACATTTGAAGTATTCCATGCTCCAATATCTTGATCAAAACTGGAAGCATCCTTAAACATAGCTTCCATAATTGTGACATTTGAAGTATCCCAACTTGAAATATTTTGATTAAAATTATTAGTATTACTGAATAGTCCTCTCATATTAGTTATACTTGAAGTATCCCAGCCACTTATATCTTGATCAAAACTTGAAGCTCCACTAAACATCGAACTAATATTTGTAACATTAGAAATATTCCAACCTCCTATGTCTTGATTAAATGATGATGCATCAACAAACATTGCCTTTATATTAGTCGTACTTGAAGTATTCCAAGACCCTATATTTTGGTTAAAAACAGAGGCTCCACCAAACATATAGCTTAAATCTGTTGCACTTGAAACATCCCAACTTGATAAAACTTGATTGAAAGATGTTGCCCGATAAAACATTTCAGTCATTATTACCATATTTGAAGTATCCCAACTTCCGATATCTTGATTAAACACCACATTTTCTTCAAATAATTCACTAGTATTAGTAACTAAAGAGGTGCAAA
>TARA_B110000196_G_scaffold320182_1_pt1 | contig 10227 bp, 7 predicted proteins | sample TARA_B110000196 | Tara Oceans TARA_B110000196 (sample SAMEA4397072) | marine metagenome | biome: Polar Biome; feature: [MES] marine water layer (ENVO:01000295) within the mesopelagic zone...; material: water (ENVO:00002006), including particulate matter (ENVO:01000060) such as...... | reverse complement strand
ACCAAGGGTCATAAAAGAGTCGATTGCACGATGGTTAATTGTGTTTTTTCTACCAAAATAAATATCAATTGCTTTTATGTCAGACGAAAATACAACTTCACCATTTCTCCCATCAGCAAAAAAAAGAGGTTTTATGCCGTAACGGTCTCTCGCGGCAAATAACTTTCTTTCTGATGCATCCCAAAGGACGAATGCAAACATGCCATTAAATCGTTTTACCGCTTTGTCTGGTCCCCAGTAAGAACATGCTTTGAGTAGCACTTCAGTATCAGAGTCGGAGTTAAAATGAACACCTAAGTTCTGTAGCTCAATTTTAATCTCTCGATAGTTGTATATTTCACCGTTATACACCAAGCACTGAAAACCATCATTAGAGATCATTGGCTGCTTTCCGGCTTTGGCGTCAATAATACTTAAGCGCTGATGAGCCATTGCAACATTGCCAAAAATGTTAACACCGGACTCATCAGGGCCTCTTCTGGCAATACTTTGACGCATCAAATCTAGTAAATTTGAATCAAAAATATGACCAGGGTTTTTGTGATATATGGCAACAAATCCACACATTCGCGTTACTCGAATCTGCCAAGTTTTCGATACAAACCATTCAACCCGAAAAAGTACCCATATTTTTTAAATAAGTAGAAAAGGCCACCTAAATGAGAAAAGTGAAATTTGGAAATCTTAAATCCACGAGATAACTCCTGTGCATCATGGATCACATTTGCCTCTGGCACGTAATGAATTTGATAACCTGCATTCCATACTTGCATGCAGTAATCAACATCTTCAGGTGAATAGAAAATATTTTCATCAAAACCACCCACCGCGTCTACTGCGTCGCGTTTAAGTAGCCAACATGCACTTATCGCATAGTCCACATCAGTTGCTGTGTACTTCTCGTGCTCTTCATTGGCTTGCATTTTATTTAATGCAAAGAATCGCTCTGCTTTGCGCTTAAGTGTAGGGAAAACATCAACAGACTTTTGGAAGCGGCCGTCATCATAGAAAAGCTTAGGTGCAACCATGCCGACACGAGGATTATCTTTAAGGTAATTAACCAGTGTATCTAATGCTTCTTTTTCGATGTAAGCATCCGAATCCAAAACAAGAACATAGCGACCTGAACTAATATCAAGAGCCGCATTTCTGCTCATCGTTGTGCCGACGTTTTGTGGGAAAAACATTGTTCTTATAATATTGGGGTATTCACCGGCTTTACTTTTAAGCATCTCGACGCTGCGATCTGAAGATCCATTCTCGACGACAATTATCTCACTTTCTTCGTCATAAGAGTTAAGTGTAGCCACCAGTGTGTTTAAACAGCGATCTATTGTGCGCTGAGAATTGAAGCTTAGTATAACAACTGAAAATAACATATTACATCCTTGTAATTATTAGGCCGCTTATTTTCTAAGCGGCACTGTTCCACTATCCATGTGGATGGGAACAAGAAGAATCTCTACCTTCCCACCAAAATCTTGACCGGTTAGTCTTGATATTGTTTGAGCCAATTTTACACGAATGTTCCCAACAATAAAAGACCCATCAACAACATATCTGCGGTATAATACAGAGGTTGTTCCCCTAAGGTCTACAAGTACAAATCTTTCCCAATTGCCATCTTCGCTTTTTACAACAGAGCGAGATTTTATGCTCCAAATATCCTTGTTGAATAACTGGTTTTCGTAACTAATCAGTTTTTTGCCCTGCTTCTCTGTTACGTAAGTTGCGGTAAGAGTAAATAAATCATTCTCATATGATTTTTCTACGCTATCAGCATAAGGGTATGCAGCACCTAACGGATCTTTAACCGTTGAAGTCGCTTCAATCTGGTTTTTAGATTCATAATCTTTTTGCACTTGCTCTGACTTGCTATTTAAGTATCCAGAAACAATTATCACCGGAACTAAAACCAGCAAGAAAGCAGTCAAGCCACGACGATGCCCCCTTTTTATTAGATCTAAATATTGTACTTTGTTTTCGTGTTCAATCGCTGGATCAGACCATAAATGGCCGACGGCAAAAAGAATTAAAAGTACAAATACAAAGAATATCCAACCATAAACTAAATGATCGAAACCGGTAGCCGCCTCGACATTACCCCAATGAGCAACCATTATAATCAAGAACACTCTTAGACCATTTGCTAACAAAGGAACTAAAATGCCTAAGCTAATAAATACAATTCTTTTATGCGTTTTCTGCATATAAGTAAAAGCGTAAAAAACAGAAACAACAAATGTTGATATCAGAAAATTTATACCACTACAGGCTTCTGCTACTCGAAAATCAGCAGCTGCAATGGTTATATACCAACCATTATGCAGAACAGGAACACCAACTATCCGCAAAAGCCACACTGACATATCTGCGGTTACAGACTGAAGGTGTGGAACGAGAAAATCGCCAAATGGAATACATAAAAAACAGAGTAAAAGCGGCGTTCGATAATGCCAAAGGTAACGCCACCCTGATTTTAACAAAACAATGAGTGGTATAATTGATATGAAAACCAGTTGCTCTAAAACATTAATCATAGACTGGCTTGCGAAAAGGTATGAAGCTGACCATAAAACTGAAATTGAAATTGCTTGAAGCAAAGGAATATTTGATGCCTTGAAATTAGGTTTATCCATCTGAACCGCCATCATAGCGACCAATGGCAGTACAAACATACCATGCATATAGGTATCCGTAGATACCCATAAAACAACCATCTGAACCAAAGCCCCGCTTAACGCGAGGCCAGAAAGAAACAGCGTAATTAACAGCAAATAGTCAACATTTTTTAAAGATTTAGTATCTTTGTTCATCATGTTTACCGACCTACTTATTTAAGTTAAACGCTTCTGCAATAGACACCCAATTAAAATCACCACTTAAACGCGCAATCTTACCTTCCATTCGGTTTAGATTTACATAGTGTCGTAAGCGTGATTTAAGTGGAGCACCGTCAATCTTTGGTTGCCCAGCATCGATTTCCCAAGGGTGAAAGTAGAAAATGTACGGTGTGTCATGTTCTTTGTGAAATTGCTTTATTGCCATTTTACTTAGGCCATAAGGCATTAAACGAAAATAACCGCCACCACCAACAGGCAACTTACGACCTTTCAATTGGATCGTCGCCTGCGGCAGCTCAATAAGCCCTGGAACAGGTTCATAAGGCTCATCTGGCCAGTCAGGAGTACCGTAATGGTCATGAACAACAGGATACGTGCTTGAGCTGTATCGATGACCTGTTTCTTTTAAAACTTCAAATGCCCATTCATTCTTTCTACAAATTGAAAAGCTTGGGGCACGATAACCTAAAATTTCTTTACCGCTAATATCCTCTAGCAAAGATTTAGTTGATACCACATCCTCTAAGAATTGCTCTCGGCTTAGATCTGTTACGCGCTGGTGAAAAAAGCCATGACTTGCAAGTTCATGCCCACCAGCCACAATTCGCTTAATTAAATCAGGGTGATTTTTGGCAACGTAGCCAAGAGTGAAGAAGGTTGACTTTACGCCTTTTTCTTCAAACAAATTAAGAATACGATTTGTACTTTCAACTACTCGTGATTCATGATTTACCCAATCTTCACGCATTACACACTTTTCGAAAGCACCAACTTGAAAGTGCTCTTCAATATCGACACTCATTGCATGCATTGGCTTTGTGCTAGCGGCACCACTATCCATTTGTTTCATTATGTGACTTCCTTGTCTTTATTTTGCTTATCGGCCTCGACCGAACAATACGATTTCAATAGTTCTTATTAAGATGAAGAAGTCCAGCAAGATGCTTCTATGCTTGATGTAATAAAGGTCAAACTTGAGCTTCTCTAGACTGTCTTGAACGCTCGCTCCATATGGATACTTCAAAAGCGCCCACCCTGTAAGGCCAGGCTTAACCGAATGTCTGTAGTCATAAAAAGGGATACTCGCTGATAATTCATCAACGAACTCAGGACGCTCAGGACGAGGCCCGACAAAATTCATATCACCGCGCAGTACATTTAACAATTGCGGCAATTCATCAATTCTATATTTTCGTAAGAAACCACCGACTCGGGTTACGCGCATATCATCTTTTTGAGCCCATTGAGCACCATCCTTTTCGGCATCTTTGCCCATCGAACGGAACTTTAGAATTTCATAATGACGCCCATTTAAACCAACTCTAATTTGCTTATAGAACACGGAGGCACGCGTTTTCCTTCCGTCATCTAGGTAAATTGCGATTACAGCCCCCAACATAAGCGGCCAACTTAACGCCACTAAAACAAAAGCTAACGCTATGTTTATCATGTTGCTAAGTGCTTCAAACCCGAACTTTTTAAATTTAAAACCAGATGAAAAAAGAAGCCATTCAGGTTTCATTCTTTCAACAGCTATTTGACCGAGTTCAAACTCAATGAAGTCCTCCATCTCGATAACATCAACACCGCGCATCTTGCAATTTAACAATGAAGGCATCGGCACTGGTTCACCTTTGTCATTTGCCATTACAATGACATCAGGATTAATCTTTTGGAGTTGAGTATCCACGTCTTCATCATCAAAAAAGTCTATGATATTTTCACGTTCTTTCATTTCATCGAGCACGTGATTAGACATCGGTATAAAACCAAGTAAGTTAAAATGATTACGGTCGCTCTTTCTACGCATTCGCCTAGTAACAAACGCTGCACGTTCCCCGGCGCCTACGATAAGTATTTTTCGCTTTGAGAACTGAAGACCACCATGAAAGATGCCCCAGTTGCGCCATAAAGAGTGAAGTACCGCTGTAATCCCTAGAACTAGAGACATTAAAGTAATAGGGAGAGGTTGCTCACTGAAAACTGCATGAATTATTGATGCAACAACAAGAACCAATGCCATACTGACGACAATGCGCCTAACAACACCTCTTATACTTTCTCTTATCTTTGTTTCATACAAGCCGATGGCAAGATGACCTAGCGGAATACCTATGGCAACTAGCGATAACGCGAGGGTGTTATCAACAAGATTTGTTTGGCTTGCTGAAAAAACGTTGTAAATACCTATAGCAGCAAACAGGGCGATGCCTAGCGACAGGATATCAAATAGAAAATACAGCAAGTGCTTTAAAAAGCGACTTCTTACATTCGACATATGGGGTGTCCTTCCTTGAACAGTTTATTTTCCTTAACAGTCGCTATAGTATCAAAAAATCAGACACTCGACGCCGACCGCCAAAAAAATGTCAATTTATTTTACGTTTATTGAACCAATATCTTTTTTTATGGTAATATAAACATCGTTGCAATTGTGTAATTTCAATTAATAAAGAGATGCAAAATTAGCAACTTAATTTCAAGGACGAATTTAACCGTTAAAATAACAGGATGTTAACAATGCAGGATTTGCAAGCAAAGATAGATTTGCTTCGTATTTACCTCGCCGGCATTTGGCACAATAAACGATACATCATGGTAACGATGTGGATTATTTGCCTTACAGGTTTTGCCGCCGTGGCCACGATGCCCAACCAATATAAAAGCACAACTAAAATTTTTGCAGACACCAAGAGTATTCTAAAGCCACTTTTGCAAGGCTTAACTGTTCAAGGTGATACCGATCAAGAAATTCAAGTTATTGCTAGAACACTCTTGAGCAGGCCAAACCTTGAAGATATCGCCAGGCAAACAGATCTCGATATCGACAACCCTACAGAGCAACAATACGACGCGATGCTAGATAACCTAAAAGATAAAATAAAGGTTAGTGGCAGCACGCGTGAAAACATGTATGAAATCGCTTATACCAGCACTGATCCAGATATGGCTAAAAAAGTGGTAAGTGTAACCATGCAAATTTTTGTTGATTCAATGGTTGGCCAAAACAAGATTGAATCTGATGGCGCCACTGTATTTTTACAACAGCAAGTAGATGAGTACGAGGCTAAACTTAAAAACGCAGAAAATGTCTTATCTCTATTCAAACAAGAGAACCAAGATCGATTACCAAGCAATAATGCCAGTTATTATCAAAGAGTTTCTCAGATTAATGATGAAATAGAAACGATAAACTTATCTATTGCAGAAAGAAAAGCAGCATTGTTTGAAGCAAAAAAACGTTTATCACCGTCAAAATCAAGTAATGATGAAATTAGCGAGCCTGATCAAGTTGTCTCAACTCGATTTGATGAGCGCATTGAACAACTTGAAACTCAGCTGGATGGTCTTAGAGTTAAGTACACAGATAAGCACCCAAACATTATTGAGTTAAAAGGCTTAATTGGCACCCTTAAAAATTCACAAAAAGAAGCTCAAAAAGAAATTTTAGCTCAAGCATCTCGCGGAGCAATAACATCTGGTTTAGGTGAAAAAAATGCCGCGATTCAAAGTTTCTCTTTAAACATTTCAGCTTTATCTTCAGAAATAATCGTTCTTGAGACTAGAAAAGAAAAGCTTAATCAAAAACTTCAGGGGCTAAAAGATAAGTTAACTCTAATTCCTAGCATTGAAGCTAAGCTAGTTGATCTGAATCGAGAGTACAACAGCACCAACAAGACTTACCAAGAGTTACTTGCTCGACTTCAATCAGCAGAACTGTCGCGAAAAACGGAAGAAAACACATCAGAAGTTAAATTTCGCGTACTTGAACCGCCTCGCGTACCAACTCAGCCGGACGGCCCTGCTCGCGTAGTGTTTTATACAGCAGTAATGTTCCTATCTGTGATGGCGGGATCGGCACTCGCATTTTTTGTAAGTCAACTTTCAACGGTTGTTAGTAGTCCTCTGCATTTAAAGTCGCTTATTTCACCTGAGCAATTCTTAGGGCAAGTAGAGCATCTAGAAGGAAACAAGCGCCGACGTCGTTTACACTTCAAGTCGCTTATCTTCTTCCTTACTACAGGGGTTCTTGTGACAATTTACTTAGGTTTCGTAATGCACGACATATATTACGGTCAATCTCCATTAATTTGGCTGAAATAGAAAAGGTAAAATAATGAACGAACACATGGATGTGAAAGAAAAAATGAACAACGATGCTTTCTTTAGTGAAAATGCGGATATTGTTGCAGGTCAAGATGTTCCGAAAAGCATCGTATCAAGCATCAACGAAGAGTTTAGGGCGATTAAGCGCACGCTACTTAACGTTGCCTTTGAACAAGGCGAAGATCAACCAAAGCGTAATCGCGTAATGATAACCAGTATAAATGCATGTGAAGGCAAGACGTTCACTTCCATCGGTTTGGCAAAAAGTGTCGCTACTGAAAGGAATAAAACTGTCTTACTTGTTGACGGAGACGTACTGAACCCTTCTTTGAGTAAGATGTTAAAACCGACGCCAGAATATGGTCTTATGGATTACTTAAACGACTCTGATCTCAATGTCCCTGATATTATGTGTAATACGCAAAGCGATGGCTTGAAGATAATAACCCATGGCGGAGGTCACCATCTTGCAAACGAGCTGTTATCAAGCGACGTCATGAATAAACTTATGGACGAGTTTAACACTCGATACTCCGATCGCCTTGTGGTGATAGATTCACCTCCTATCATGGGCGTAAATGAAACATTAACAATGGCAGCTAAAGTAGATCAGATTGTTATTGTTATTGAAGAAGGTAGAACCAAAGTTTCTGAATTAAAGCGGATTCAGCGGGCGTTACCTAAAAATGTGGTCGTGCACTTTTTACTAAACAAAACGCTCAGTCAAACTGAGTGGATTAATTACAATGTTATTGAAGATGAAACCCATCCAAATAACCAGGTATTAACTGGCGCTAGCGCGCTTAATTAAAAACATAAAAACACTATAAAAGGATTAGATATGTGTGGAATTGTCGGTGTCGTTAGCCAAAGGAATGTGGTTGATGAACTTCTTAATGGTTTGGAAAGACTTGAATATCGTGGCTACGACTCAGCTGGTGCTGCTATTTTTAATGGTGAAGAAACAAAAGTGCTTAAATCGGTAAGTAGTGTTGCCGGGTTGAAAGAAGCCGCTTTTAATGCAAGCGCTACTGGCAATATCGGTATTGCACATACACGCTGGGCTACTCACGGCGAACCAAGCGAGAGAAATGCACACCCTCATTTAGCGGGCACATTGTCTATTGTTCATAATGGGATCATAGAAAATCACGCTAAACTACGTGATGAGCTTTCAGCAAAAGGCCATGTTTTCAAATCTGATACTGACAGCGAAGTAATCGTACACCTATTAGATGAGTACATCAAAGATGGTTTGTCACGAATCGAAGCGCTCAAAAAAGCTACCAAGGTAATGCATGGCGCTTATGGCCTTGTTTTGTTAGATGACAATCAACCTGATGAGCTTCTTATTGCGCGCTCAGGTTCTCCAATGGTAATCGGCCTTGGTGATGATGCCCAGTATGTTGCTTCTGACCAAGGTTCTTTACGACCATACACAGAGTCGTTCATTTACTTAAAGGAAGGTGATGTTGCTATTCTTCGAGAGGACGAACTTCAAATTTTTGACACCAACGGTCTCGAAGTAGAGCGTGAGGTTACTATCGCCGAAGATGATTTGGCTGATGATGGTAAGGGTGAATACGATTACTTTATGCAAAAAGAAATGTTTGAGCAACCATCTGTAATCGGTCGACTTGTTCGAAAGCATATCAATAATACCGGCTTTAACCCCGATTCTGAAGTTGAAAAAATAGCTAGCTCACTGTCTTCTGTTCAGAGCATTCACATTGTAGCATGCGGCACAAGTTATCATGCCGGCCTAGTGGCAAAATATTGGATTGAAAAGTATGCCAAAACACCTTGTTCGGTTGAGATTGCATCTGAATACCGTTATCGAGATGTTGCCGTTCCAGAAAAAAGCGCATTTATCTGTGTAAGTCAATCTGGCGAAACAGCAGATACGTTGGCCGCACTAAACAAAGCTAATCAGGGGGGATACACCAAAACAATTGCAATATGCAATGTAGCAACGTCATCCATGGTTCGTGATGCACAAGACCATATACTCACGCTTGCGGGGGTTGAAATTGGTGTTGCTTCGACAAAAGCATTCACTACACAGCTTACTGCATTCTTACTTCTTGCCTTTGCACTGTCAGAGAAAAAAGAAAAGTTATTACCTGAAGAGCGAAACGATTTTTTATCTGCATTACGAAATATGCCTGCACACTGTGAACAAGCGCTGTCTCTTGAAGAAGAAATCAAAGAGGCTAGTCGTGTTTTCAAAAATATTGAATCCGGTATCTTCCTTGGTCGCGGCCCACAATCAGCAATTGCTCTTGAGGGTGCTCTGAAATTAAAAGAACTTTCTTACGTTCATGCTGAAGCTTACGCAGCTGGGGAGTTAAAACACGGCCCGCTAGCCTTGATTGATGAAAAGCTACCTATCGTTGTTAATGCGCCGGATGATCATGTTGTAGATAAGCTATGCTCTAACATTGAAGAGGTAATGGCTCGCGGTGGACAATTTGTGATCTTTGCGGCACCTGGTTTGGAACTTCCAAATAAAAATTCGGTGATTATTGATATGCCAACGATCCCTGCGCTTACATCACCGATTGTATACACCCTGCCACTTCAGATGCTGTCATATCATGTAGCGCTACTTAAAGGTAAGAATATCGATCGACCCCGCAATCTTGCAAAAAGCGTGTCAGTCGAGTAAGTTATTGTTATTTAACGATATTTTAGCTCTGTAAATAGAATGTAAATCAGAAGAAGGTGAGTAATGACACCTTCTTTTTTGCCACCTATAAACTGCTCATTATATCTTCCAAATTGACATTAAGTGTACACAAAAGTAAACAATTTGTATGTGGTACATTGTCTTAATTGTTGATAAGGGGGACCGCCCTCTGTAATATAGCGTTCTTTGAATATAGAGGATTATTGTTTGTTTGAAATAATTTCAAATACCCCTGAAGGATTTTTTGTTAAATTTAATGGAAAAATTATCACCAGCAGTTTTGACGGATTTTCAGTCTCACCTGCAAGTGTAAATAAAGGGATATGTTCTGTTCGAAATGCCGTAAATTTCAGGTCTGAGGAAAAATGGGGGCATTTGATTAAAATCAAGGACGGAAGAAAACTTAAAAAATGTTTGCGAAACTTATTGCTAGTTGAATTTGACTGGTGGTTTCTCAACGGGTGCGAAGCTTTGGCCATTTGTGTGCCAAATGGTGATATTAACTATGTAAAATCTGTCATAAAATCTGAAAAAAACAAAGGTTCTATTCAGGTTTTTAGCCACGAAGAGCCTGAAGTGTATCAAAGA
>TARA_B110000196_G_scaffold256080_1_pt1 | contig 10228 bp, 9 predicted proteins | sample TARA_B110000196 | Tara Oceans TARA_B110000196 (sample SAMEA4397072) | marine metagenome | biome: Polar Biome; feature: [MES] marine water layer (ENVO:01000295) within the mesopelagic zone...; material: water (ENVO:00002006), including particulate matter (ENVO:01000060) such as...... | reverse complement strand
CATACGCCTTTTTCTGAAGTTCCTCCGAGGATGATACCGTCTTGTCGCGGTAACATGTGAACGAAACCCTCCGAGTTAGTCCCTGGCAGGCTTCCAATGGTGGCATAGTTAACTTCTGCTTGAGGGATCAGAGCGACGAGTTGTCCCTTTAGCGGTGAAAGCTCTGTATCATTGAAGAGGTCGTGGGAACCAAGGCCTGTGCAATTGATAATCAATTCTTGATCTAGAGACATCAGATCCTCAATGCTATCAAAAGATTTTATTACGAGGCTTCCCCTGAAAGTCAAAAAATCATTTACTAATGCTTCGAGATAGATGGATGGTTCAATCCGTAGCGTTTTTCTTCTGACCATGTAGTTACAAGGAAAGAAGTGGCCTTCGGGTCCAACTACCACTTGCTCTGCCCGCAAATGTGACGGCAGAAGTGGTGGGCGGGTGTTTTTGGGCTGGGATGTGGCGTCTTCGGGGTATTCGTCTAAGAACCTCCATTGGTCAATCCAGGATACTCCATACTTTGGGCCTACCAAGAGTTGTAGCTGTCGGTATGCGATATCTGCCGCACGGCGGAACTGAAAATCCCAAGACTCTGTACGTTGGTCCGTATCGACTAATCCAGATGTGGGAGTCCAACTAGCAAGTGATTTATTTGAGGTTGTATTTGGGGGTATATCCTGTGCGTAGATGGTCACCCTAAAGCCGTGCCTCTGGAGTTGTCTCGCGGTGGTCAGCCCTGCCACTCCACAACCGATCACGGCAACGTTGCGACTAGGATGTTCCAATGCAAGTTCTGTAGCTAAAAATCCCGTCCCCCAGGACAGAGACATACCAGAACCACCGTGCCCGTAATTGTGTACAATAGTTTTGGAATCATGTCTTTCGGATTTTAGCACGAAGCCACTGAGTCGATGCGGCCTTAGTCCAACAGTGGTACGAATAATCCGGTCCCTCAAAATGTTCACGGGCGATAGAATCGTACCGAAAGAGTTCAGGCTTCGGATTGTCTTTCGACTTTCCGATTGCCTGATGGATTTGGATATTCCACATCCAGGCATGCTCAACCCTATGACTCCTAAGCCTGCCTTTTTGATTAAGGATCGCCTATTCATAGAATCGCCTCTGTAGTTAGGAATGTCCGAGCCTGCGGCCTAAGAAGTAGCATTTTAATCTCCAGATGACTAATGCCATTGATTCTAACTACTTTCGATCTTTCGTGGTTTGTTTCAGACGGCCATAAGAGTCAAGAATCTTTAGTAACTCCCTGTGTGGTATGGCTTCGGAGCGGTTTCCGTCTCTTCCTTCCATTGTTTCAGCCGCAATCATGGCATTGATGATCGCTTCTTCGGTGGCTTCAACAGTAGCTTGAAAAATAGTGCTTAAGTTTGAGTTGTTTAGCATAAGCAGTGAACTTGATGGCCTTTTTCCTGCTGTATTCGGGTTGCTTGTTGAAAATGCTATGAAAATATCACCGGATCCGTTGCTTGCCGTACCGCCAGTTCGAGCGACACCAAGCGAGGCTCTTCGAGCGACTCTTTTCAACTGATGAGGAAGAAGAGGAGCGTCAGTTGCCACGACGATTATGATTGATCCACGATCCTGATATGGAGACTCTTGTTCAGGTTTCAACTCGAGATGCTTTCCAACGGGAACGCCAGCTATCATGAGCTGTTCTCTGCTGCCATAGTTGGCCTGTACTAGAACTCCGACCATGTAGTTCGCTTCAGCACTGACGATCCGAGAAGATGTTCCGATGCCGCACTTGAACCCTAAACATCTCATCCCGGTACCACCACCAACATTTCCTTCCGCCACGGGTCCACCAGTAGAAGCGTTGATTGCTGAAAACAGATGCTCCTTAGTAACATGAAATCCGTTTATGTCATTGAGATTGCCATCATAGGTCTCGGCTACAACGGGCAAGGACCAAGGTTGAAACGCATTTCCAGTTTGAGTTTGCCATGCAATAATGGCGTCCCTTACGACACCCACGCTGTGAGTGTTAGTGATTGCTATGGGGCCTTCCATGAAACCAGATTCTTCCACCCATGTAGTTCCTGTCATTTCTCCGTTTCCGTTTAACGCAAACCATCCAGCGAAGACGGGGTCTGATGGGTTCGATCCTCGAGGTAATATTGTAGTTACGCCAGTGCGTACTGGTCCTTTCCCAACTACTAAGGAGCCCTCTCCAGAAATCAGGGTGACATGTCCCACCAGGACATCATCGACATCAGTAATAGAATTAAGAGGTCCAGTTATACCATCGAAGGGGATTCCAAGATCTCTAGCACGTGGTTTAGTCTGTCCAGACAGATTTGATGAAATGGCATATGTACAGAGAGCGATGACAAAAGCGGTTCTTATTATCATGTTAAGCTTATGATTCTTCATAGCAGGCCCATAGTAAGTATGAAAGTTTCAGGTTCGTATGATTCTATCTGACACTTGTACGGTATAAGGAAAATTTGGTCAAGGAATCCACAGTTGAGATCAGGTTAGCAGAAATTGTGCTGGGTGGGATGGACACCCTATGTGAGTGTATTATTTATTGGTTATATTGTAGCTCAATAGACCGATTCCTGAGGTGGATTTAGGTGAAGATTCATACAATGCGATATATTCCAGTAGTAATGTTGGTATGTTTGTTCGGTTGTGGTGACACCTCCACAGGTGTCACCACTGAAACGACAGCTCCCCCGTCTGGTACAACTCGATCGGTGAAGGCTGATCCTTCGTACGAAAAAGATGTTTGGGAAATATTTGTTAGAAATGGTTGTTCGGCTTCTTCATGCCACGGGGGAGGGGCTGGTGGTTTGAGCCTTTCCACATCCGCTGGTTCTTATGCCATGTTAGTGGGTGTCGCCTCTAGTGGTACCGGAGAAGTTTTCGTGATACCCTCAAATGCAGCAGGTAGTTACCTCGTGAAAAAACTCGACGGGAGTCAGAGCGTTGGTTCGAGGATGCCTCTTGGAGGTGCTGTTTTGGATGACATCGATATGAAAAATATCAAGAATTGGATTAATCAGGGAGCTAGAAACAATTAAGAACCCAACTTGGTCTTCTGGTAAAAGAATTTATGTGCTGGCTCCGGTGATTTTCTCTTGTTTGCTCTTCGACAACAGTGCTATGCATGCGCAGGAAACCACTCCGCTGACTGAAATTTTTCATTCTACTCAATCAGCAAATTTACCAACAGCTATGATGCTGAGATCTGGAGAAGGTATTCTTGAGATCTCACATCGATTTTTACCACCTATTTCTGACGGCCCAGACGTTCTGTGGGGGTTAGATGGTCCAGCATATAATCGACTGGGATTAGGTTTTGCTGTCACCGACAAGCTTCTTTTAGGGGTTTTGAGAAGTAGCTTGGAAGACAATCTCGAAGTCAATACCAAAGTACACCTAGCCCAAAAAGATGGGACAAGGCCTTGGGTCGCATCTGCAGTCCTGGGTAGTTCTTGGGATTTTGAAAGCAACTCTCAGGATCTGCGGACGGAGGTGTATCTTCAACTCATTTGGAACACTTTGCTCACTGATAAAATAGCAATAGGTGTTGTGCCGTCATTGCTCAGGGGTGTTTCTGAAGAAGGATTGATTAGAACCGATTTTGGGTTTGGGCTTAACGGACAGCTCTATGTATCTAGAAGGATCAATCTCATTGCTGAATGGATAGCGACCGAAGCTCGATCTGCCACTCCTAACGACGTCGGAACTTTCGGTATAGAGTTTCGGACAAGAGGGCATTTTTTTAAGATTTTATTAAGCAATCAGGTCAGGATGAATCCTAGTCAATATCTGGCAGGTTCTCCTTTTGGATTGCATCCAAAAGAGTGGCGACTCGGATTTAACGTCATTCGGATCCTACGTTTTTGAGAGCAGAGGCTGGTCCGGCCCAGGAAGTTCAACCATCTATATTTTTGAGCATTAAAGAGACTCGCTTCTCTCCGTCTTGGATGTTTTGTTGACCCACCTCTTTGAATCCAAAACTTTGGTGAAATTGGATGGATATCGGATTTGGGGGATGGATGTTGACCTCACAGGCCATGGGACAGTTCCTCTGTTCTGCCAATTTTTTAAAATCATCATACAGGGTACTAGCTAGCCCAGTTCGGTGAAACTTCTCGTGCACAACGATTCGATCCACATATACAAACTTAGGATACCTTTTTTGGAACCAAAGGAAATTAAGACTTTGATAGCTGGCAGCTTCTGACATTCCCAGAAGAAAAGCTTTGACACTTCCCGCTGAGAGTATTGCTCGGAAGTATGGGGACGATCCAAGTTGCGCCTGGAAAAATTCTTGACCGACTTTGTTTACGTGTGGAATCGCATTTTCATTAAGTAGTAGAATTTCAGTTAAATGCTCGGATTTAACAGTCACGATTTGAGTGGATAGCGGATTAATCGTAGTCACCATACTCGACTTATTCGGTTCTCAGCCTGTGTGCGGTCGCTAGTATACAGAGTAGTTCGTACATCATACTGGCTCCTACTAGGGCAGTCATTCCAGTGGGATCCCAGGGTGGCGAAACTTCCACCACATCGGCACCTAGGATGTCTAAGCCATCGAACCCACGGATTAAAGACAACGCTTCGCGAGTGGTGAATCCACCGACTTCTGGAGTTCCCGTTCCAGGAGCGAATGCTGGGTCGATACTGTCTATATCAAAAGAGATGTAGGCTCGGTTGGACCCTATGATTTGTCGAGCTTCTTTGATCACAGCTGGAATGCCCAATTCTAATATATCTTCCATGAAGATTACTCTCATCCCGACCGATTCCGAGTAATCCCAGCCCACGCTAGCATTTTGCGCTCCTCGAATTCCAATTTGAATTGTTCTTTTTGGATCAATAAGTCCCTCTTCTACTGCTCTGCGAAATGGTGACCCGTGACTGTAATCAGTACCCAAAAAATCGTCCCAAGTATCTGTATGAGCGTCTATGTGAATTAAACCCATCGGCTCATCGCGTCCTAAGGCTCTAAGGATAGGGAGTGAAACAGAGTGGTCCCCTCCAGCCGCTAAAGTCGCTGTATTGGAAGATGTATAGAGGTGTATGAAATCCTCAATGTTCTTATGAGCTTTTTCTACGTCATAGACATTAGTGAAAGGCACATCTCCTGCGTCTCCAATATGACATTGTTCGTAAGGGTTGATTCGACTTACAGGATGAATCGAACGCATCATACTTGAGCTATTTCGAATTTCTCTTGGTCCATGTCGCGCGCCTGGTCTATTTGTTACAGCTCCGTCATAGGGAATTCCAATCATTGCTATATCATAGTCAGAAGGATCCTCAATCTGAGGAGCTCTCATAAAGGTTGGCAGGCCTATATATCTTGGCGCTGACATACGGTCATACTGGTTTTCGGGGAGTGTTTTCAAAGCATTGTCCAGGCAGTGATGTTAATGATCGAGAGAGTTGGCAAACCAAAGCTGAGGTTACAAAACTTTATTCGCAAGGGAAGTGAATTCAGAATAGACTTGTGATGGATGGAAATGAATTTTCATCCCTACTCTATCGGCGAAGGAGTCGAATTGATAATATGGTGTCCATGAATGCAATCTACTTAGTGGTTACAGGCGTGGTTTTTGTATCTCTCGGCTACATTTTTTACTCCAAGTTTATCGCTGAGAAAATTTATCGATTGGATCCCAATTTTGAGACTCCAGCTCATACGAAGCGCGATAATGTCGATTATGTTCCTACTGACAGGGTCGTCCTTTGGGGTCATCACTTCACCACTGTTGCTGGTGCGGCGCCAATCATTGGTCCAGCGATCGCGGTGATCTGGGGATGGTTGCCTGCTTTTATCTGGGTTGTCCTTGGAACAATTTTTTTTGCTGGCGTCCATGATTTTGGTGCCCTCTGGGCCAGTGTAAGAAATGAGGGAAATTCAATCGGATCTCTGACTGGCGAGGTGATAAGCGTACGTGCTAGAAATCTATTCATGATTATTATCTTCCTATTGCTACTTATGGTTAATGCGGTCTTTGCAGTCTCCATATCTAATGCTCTTGTGGCCACCCCTAGTAGTGTGATTCCCACTTGGAGTGCAATAGCAGTAGCGGTGGTAATCGGAGTTTTGATATACAAGATGCATGTACCACTCATATGGCCGACCATCGTTGGAACTGTTGTTCTCTACGCGGTGATTTGGGTTGGAGACCAAGTTCCTGTTACCTTGCCAGAGACCTTCATGGGTCTTTCTGCGGGGCCTCAGTGGATTCTAATTCTTTTTGGCTATGCTGCAGTAGCGTCTCTTCTTCCAGTTTGGTTGTTACTACAACCCCGAGACTATATCAACGGAATTCAGTTATTTATTGGACTCGGGTTGCTTTATGCGGCGGTTCTCCTTGCGAATCCGGATGTCATGGCACCCGCATATAATCTGGATGCAAAGGTTATTGGAGCCCCGCCAATGGTTCCACTTTTATTTGTTACTATTGCATGTGGTGCAATATCCGGATTCCACGGACTTGTAGCTTCAGGTACAACTTCCAAGCAGTTAGACAAGGAACCTGATGCTAGGTTTGTGGGATATCTCGGATCCTTGGGTGAGGGATTGTTGGCCATAGCAACGATAGTCGTAGTTACGGCCGGCCTTGGATCTTCAGAGGAATGGCGAGCCGTCTATTCGGAGTTTGGCGTCCACGGTATCGACACGTTTACCAGAGGTGGAGCTAACATTGTAGCTAGTGGACTTGGCTTGCCAGTGGAGTTTGCCGCAACGCTACTTACGGTGATGGCCGTCCTGTTTGCTGGAACCACTATGGATTCGGGTGTTCGAATTCAGAGGATGATCATACAGGAATGGGGCACTTTCTATAAACTCCCAGTACTGCAGAATCACTATCTGGCGACCTTGTTCGCAGTAGTATCCTGCCTGGTGTTGGCCTTTGGAGCTGGGGGGACAGACGGACAGGGGGGTATGCTAATCTGGCCGTTGTTTGGAACTACTAATCAATTACTCGCGGGTATAACGCTGCTGGTCATCAGTATCATACTTGTGAAGCTAAAACGTCCACACAAGTATACTCTGTACCCCATGATCTTTGTTACGGCCATGTCTTTCTTGTCGGCGCTTTATCAGCTGCGAGGTTTGTACGAGGATGGAGCATGGGCTCTTTTGTTCTTTGACCTATTGATCATTGTCGCCGCTATCATGGTAATGCTTGAAGGATTTTCAGCATTCAACCGAGAGAAGAAGAACGCTGTCTGAATTTTTACCAATGTCTTTCTGTCTCTAAGATGAGAAATGGTTGTGTTGGGGCATGTGGCGAGCTTTAAAAAGGTGGATTTATCTAGCTGATGAATTCTATAAAGCTCCTTATCGCAGTGCTATAGCGCGCGAGAAGAGGGATCAAGAAGACCTTTTTATGCTACTGGTGTTCTCCGAATTGATGGGCGTGCCCAACCCGGCATCCTATTACACACTCGAACTACAGCCCATTCTGCTTGAAAATTTTCACGACTGGCATACTCGAATGGGCATGGAGAAATCCCCTCTTGATAATTTTAGGTGCTGCTGACTCGGTTGCTGGACCGGCGGATTCTATTCGTTGGTGGAAAAGGAGGAGTTGGGAAAACTAGTATAGCAAGCTCTTTGGCCTTGCTCGCGGCTAATACTGGTCGGAGAGTACTCATAGTATCTACTGATCCAGCTCATTCCCTGGGGGACATATTCGAAAAATCTATCGGTGACCGAGAGGTTTCTTTGAGTAAAAATCTTTGGGGGCTCGAGATTGATTCCGAAAGAGAAGCCGACCGTCATATCGCTGCTGTAAAACAGAACATGAAAACTCTAGTCGCTCCAAAGATGTACGCTGAAATTGATCGCCAGCTTGATCTGGCTCGTTATTCCCCTGGTGCTGTTGAAGCAGCCGTTTTAGAAAGAGTTGCAGATTTGATGTGCGCAGGGGATGAGCATTATGATTTGGTGATTTTTGATACCGCTCCAACTGGCCACACGGTGAGACTTTTGTCTTTGCCCGATATTATTACAGCTTGGACTGAAGGCATGTTGAATCATCGAGATAGGTCCAGGCGTCTGGGAAAATTACTGGATGTACTGCAGAAGGATGGAAAAGAGACTTCTGATCACGGAATGATGGATTTCGTGAATGATCAAAGTAAGAATCAGCGCAATGAAGAGATCAGCAAGATTTTGCAGAATAGAAGAGATAAGTTTCAAAAAGCACGCGAAGCATTAACGGACCCAGAAATAGTAGGTTTTCTGTTAGTGCTAAATCCAGAAAGACTTCCAATATTAGAAAGCATAAAGGCTGTTGATGTCCTTAGGAAATTTCAGATCGATATCTCTGGATTGGTGATTAATAGAATACTCCCTAGCGAGCTAACAGGTGATTTCCTCATGGATCGACTTAAGCAGCAATCCCATTATATGAATGAGATCAGTAGGAGTTTTGCAGGTATACAGAGTATCCCGATTCAGCTTCTAGAAAGGGACGTCTATGGAACCGAGATGTTAGAAAAGCTCGGTCATGTTTTGTCCGAAGCCATCTCTTCCAGTGAGATTCTATAGTGGTGTTTTTAAAGGGCATCGTCAGGCTTATTGACGGCTTGAATGATAAAATAGGATCGATAATCCGCTGGTTCACACTTATCATGGTGCTCCTTGGTGCCTTTAATGCTTTAGCTCGCTATGCTACACGCTATATTGGGGTGTCTCTAAGCTCTAATGGGTACTTGGATCTGCAGTGGTACCTATTTAGTCTCATTTTTCTCCTGGGCGCCGCCCATGGGTTGAAGCATAATCACCATGTGCGAGTGGATGTATTTTATTCACGTATGGACAAAGTAAGTCAAGCTTGGATCGATCTGATAGGTTCCTCTCTGATGTTACTACCTTTTTCAGTTTTAATGCTTTGGGTTTCTTGGTCCCCTGTCATTATCAGCTGGCAGATTAGGGAGGTTTCCCCCGATCCAGGCGGATTGCCTCGTTACCCAATTAAAAGCGTCATTCTGGTTTCGTTTTTACTGCTACTTCTTCAGGGAGTCAGCCAAATTATAAAAAACATCCAATTTATACGGACGCATAGACAGAATCGACCTGTTGAGGATATTTCGTAATGGGAGAATTCTGGGGTCCCACTATGTTCGTTTCGGTTTTGGGATTCATCTTTATAGGTTATCCAGTAGCTTTCGTTTTGGCGGGAACAGCTTTGATTTTTGCTCTGGCAGGGTCCTTGGTCGGTGATTTCGATTTAGTCTTGTTACGAGCGCTCCCGGATAGAACATTTGGAGTAATGTCCAACTATACACTACTGGCTGTACCGTATTTTATATTTATGGGCGCCCTACTAGAAAAATCCAAGATGGCTGAAGATCTCCTGGAAACAATCGGGGTGCTGTTCGGTAATTTCCGAGGAGGACTCGCTATTGGCGTGGTAGGAGTCGGCATGTTGTTTGCTGCCGCAACAGGTGTAGTGGGTGCTTCTGTCACAGCGATGGGTTTGATCTCTTTCCCCGTGATGCAAAGACATGGTTATCGAGAAGATATTTCGCTTGGTGTTATTTCTGCAGCTGGGACATTAGGCCAAATCATACCCCCTAGCATAGTACTGATTGTCTTGGGTGATCAGATGGGTGTTTCCGTGGGTGCATTATTCCGAACTGCGGTGATCCCAGGAGTGGCGCTTACTCTAAGCTATGTCTTGTATATTTTGTTGATGGCATGGATAGTTCCAGAGTCGATGCCTCCGGTAAAAACAGGTGTTCACACTAATGGAGGAACAGGTTTATTGAAGAGAGTGTTAGGCTCAATGCTGCCTCCTATAGTTCTAATTCTGATCGTATTGGGTAGTATATTCTTGGGCATCGCAACGCCGACTGAAGCGGGGTCTTTGGGTGCGGTTGGAGCCTTAGTTTTATCCTTTCTTAATGGAAAACTCTCACTGAAAATCCTGCGTGAGTCGATGGAAGGTACAGTTCGACTTACTGTTATGGTCGTCTTTTTGTTGATCGGTTCCACAGTGTTCACACTAGTCTTAAGAGGTTTTGATGGAGACTTGTGGATTGCGGATATGCTCTCAAGCCTGCCAGGTGGAACCCTTTCTTTCCTTTTGCTTATTAATCTGCTGGTTTTTTTCCTCGGTTTTTTTATAGATTTTTTCGAAATAGCTTTTATCATAATCCCGTTGATTATTCTTCCAGCGCAAATGCTGGGTATTGACTTGGTGTGGTTGGCGATCATACTCGCAGTGAATATTCA
>TARA_B110000196_G_scaffold316735_1_pt1 | contig 10314 bp, 8 predicted proteins | sample TARA_B110000196 | Tara Oceans TARA_B110000196 (sample SAMEA4397072) | marine metagenome | biome: Polar Biome; feature: [MES] marine water layer (ENVO:01000295) within the mesopelagic zone...; material: water (ENVO:00002006), including particulate matter (ENVO:01000060) such as...... | reverse complement strand
GTTTCCTCTGTGCAAATATTTTCAACTTTACCATAAGTACTACCTGTGCTTGCGAATAATAATTTTTGATTTTCTCCGATAAGACTAGTTACTTTTTCAGTACCTAAAATATTAGTTTCATACGATTCTACCGGTCTTTTCTCAACTAAAGGAGCCCCTACTAATGAAGCAAGGTGTATTACTGTATCCGCCGCTTGAATACAAGATGATATCTTTTTTTCATCTCTAATATCTCCAACAACCAAAGAAATATTTTTTTGATTTAAAACATAAGAAGCATATTGCACTCCGTATACTGCTTTATCATAAATAACAATTTCATTGTTTTTATTTTTTGATAAATGATATGCTAATTCAATACCTAGATACCCTAGACCGCCTGTTATGAGATATTTCATTTTTAGTTAAATTATTTTTTAATTATAGTGTTTATCTTTTTGCACAATATTAATGAACAAGTATATTGAAAACTAAGTTAAATTAATACCATTAAATGAATAAAATTATACAATACTTATCAAATAAATTTGCTCAAATAATTCCACTTTTTTTTATAGCAACTTTATCAACTCAAAGATATTTGCTACCAGATATCTATCATTTTACTTGCCTAATACCCCTGATTCTAGGATTAATATATCAAAATAAAAATATCACATTAGGAAATACATATTTGATAATTGCTTTGTTCACATGTGCTGATATTGGAGGTGCGGGTGCAGATGCTGGATTGATGTTTAAAGAAACCTCTGGCCTAATAAGATATGCAATATACCTTTCAATACTATCTATAATACTTATCAGATATAAAATAAATTTTAATAAAATTTGGGTTCCAGTTCTGTTGCTTATTATGCCAACCATCATAACTGCTTATAATGCTTTTGATATGAGCTTTACAATAAATAGTACCATCCTACGTGGAGATATCTTTGTGGCTATAATGATATTTTTAGTTTTAACAAATAAAAATGAAAAGATATTCAATGTTGATAATAAGCTACTATGTTGCTTTATTGTCTTTTATGGGTTCTTTGAGATAATTAATTATTTATTATACCATGATTACACGTTAGAATATTTAAACTATCAATCAATTAAGTCATTGATTGTATTTCCTCTAATATATTCACTTATTTTTTTCAAATCTCACTTAATCAAATTAATTTTGTTGTTGTGCACTGTAATAGTATTGGTAGGCTATACTACTCGGATGATTATTTTAAGTTTGATTTTTACTTTGACTATATATTATGCTGGAAAAATTAACCTTAAGTCACTAATTCAAATCCCTACTATAGGCTTAATAATTTTTGTAAGCATAGGAATTGGTATGTCTTTAGTTCAATACCAAGGAATTGGAGAATCTATCAAATTTCTTAACATGGTTTCAATTTTAATAGATGGAGACAATATTCTTCTAAGTTTACAATTAATTGATCCCTGGAGATTTGGTGAATTACAGTTATTATTTGATAGAAATTTATTTTCTATTTTTTTTGGAGAGGGTTTTGGGAGTGGAATTTTTGATAATAAAGGGTATTTAATTTTTGCAGACTTTGGACAAACTGCATATTCAGATAAAGAATTAACAAGCGGGGTATTTTATAACATGCACGACCTTTGGACAGATTATGGGTTAAGATTTGGGCTATTATTTATAATCATATTTTTATATGATATAGTAAAAAATATAATTTTTAGTAAAAATAGTCTTAAAACATTTTATGCAATGCTAATACTGATATTAGCGCTTTGTACTTTCTTTTCTTCTGCAGGAATCATTTTAATAACATTGTTTTATTTAAATTATGTCCAAATAGGTCAAAAAACTTTAAAATTATGATGAGTGATAACTATAAAAAAATTATTAGTGAATTAGCTTCCCTGACAGGATTAAATTTTTTTGTTGCAGGAATTTCTTATGTATTTACAATAGTAATTGCTAATACTCTTGGACCAAATGATTTTGGCACCTATTCTTATATAATGCTTTGGGGCGGATTTGCAATGTTGTTGATAGTATTTTCCACAGAAGCAACAATCCCCGCACAATATGCAAAAACAAATGATAAGCAAGGTTTATTCAATTTAACTCAAACTATTAAGATCTTATTTTTCTTTATATGGATTGCTTCTATACCTTTGTGGTATATATTGACTGAATTAGGATTAGTTATTTCTAAGAATCCTGGAGTTATCATTGGTTTGATTACTTTAACTTTGGCAAGTTTCAGAGTCACAGAATTTTACGAAATATCAAGAAATAACATTAGATTTGCAAAAATATATCTTTTAGAAAGAATGTTTTATTTGTTTTTACTTGGATTTTTTCTATATACAAATTCATTAGATATTGTTACAATTTTTTCATGTTTGTTTGTTGCAACTGTTTGCAGTTTATTATTGCAGATTAAAGATAATTTTAATTTGATAAAAAGATTTGAAATCGAAAACTTTCAAAATGTTTTTGGACTTTTTAAAGAAAATTTACCACTCGTAATAATTCAATTCTCAACTTTTGTTTATGGAGGATTTAGTAGAGTAATTTTAGAAAGTAAGTTTGGAATGGAAGAGTTGGGAATTTATTCAGCTGGATGGCAAATAATATTGGTAGGTACAATTTTTCAATCACAAGTAATAAAAGTATGGAGATCAAGAATATCTCATGCAATTATTAATGATATCTCACAATTAAAACAACTTCTAAAAAGTTATTTTTTCTTTTCCACTCTTCCAGTAGCTATTTTTGCAATCTTGATCAATATTTTCTCTTACGATATTGTAAATATTGTTTTTAACAAAGAATACTTACCTGTGCATAAATTATTACCAATTTTTTCATTTTATTTTATAGTAATTAATTTAGATTCATTAACAACCATATTATGGATAAGCATTAACAAGAGAACTGAAATATTAAAAATAAGTTTAACCTTTACAACAATTCTTATGGTTATGCTTTATAATCTTTCAGAAAATAGTAGTTTAGAATTTTTTGCATCGATGGTAGTTTTTACACACTTTTCATCTGTTATTTTTCTATTAATTAGATTTTATTTAAAATATCTAAATAAACTCTATAAATAATATTAAACATATAATTAGCTAAATATTTTCTATCATAATTCTTAGCTAATTTTTCATATCCCTATTGACACAATTGATAAAAAATTTATTTTTTAGTTTTTCTAATAAAATCCTTAGAATTTTTAGGTTTATAAAAAATATCAGCTGAGTATTGATTTATTGTTTCTCTTGATTCTCCATCTACTCCTAATAATATTGGCTTTTTAAATGCAGCTGCTTCAAAAAATTTTGATGGAATAGCACTTTTATTTGAACATTACCATTTTTATTCCACCCTTTGATCTGTTCAAAAGTTTGTGTAGCGAGAGCATTAACTTCAGGTGGAAAATTATCTGCTAAAAGTAGTATTTTTATAAATAGTTAATAGTAAAAAATTTTAAATAGAATTTTCATTATGGTTGCTTTCACAATATTAAATTTTTTGTTTAAATAATTGTTCCAATTATTCGATATTACTTCAAATTTTTTAATTTTGGTAATATTGAATAAAATTTCTAGCTGAACTATATGTAAACGATGATAAAAAATACTTGCTCTCATACTAATATTAAGATTTGTAAGTTCATACAGAGACCAATATCCAATATCATATTTGTCTATATTGCATTCTAAGGTTTTTACATACTTATCAAATAATTTTCTTACATCATTATTTTTTGTCAATAACCAATAGTCATAAATTCCCCACAACCCCCATATAAAGCCATTTAATATATGAGTGGGATTATTTTTCATAATGTATTCTTCAATCCATATATTTCTATCTTGATCTGTAAATGTTACGCCCCCTTTTTTTATATCAATAAGAAAAGATTGGTATACTTTTTCTATACTATCTAAATATTGATTATCACCAGTAACTCTATATGCTCTACAAAGCACAGATAGACCTTGCCCTTGAGCTAATCCAGAGTGCCAAGGATTAATTAAATTTTCTTTATAAACCCAGTCAAAATGATGTTGCCATACATATACATTATCTTCGCTAAGACTCAGATTATTATTTAACCAGTCTGCACCTTTAATAAATTTTTTATAATTTTCTTTATCATTATTTTTTTTCCATAAATTATAATTTCCTAACGACCACTGAGCAATGGCAATAGGATTATATTGTATGCCAATATCACCTTGATAATTTAATTGGGGAATACCATTTTTATCATAATCGCCTTGATATTTGGCTTTAGAATGAAACCTCATATAATATTGATCTAACTCATGATAATTTGCTAAATCATTGACTTTGGGTTCTCCATGCCAAAAAGAAAGATTATTTTTCCCCCTAAGAATATATGTTGAAAAAATTCTTTTCCAATATATGAGTCTATTAATCATTTAACTTTCAAACTTTAGATAAAATTTCATCTCTATAACAATCTAAAATATTTAAAACATCTCCTTTTGACATTTTTTGTAATTTAATGGAAGTGTATGTTGAAAAACACATCTCATGAATTTCATTTTTTGTTGAAAAATTATTATTTTTTACATTGCGAAAAAAAGAAGCAATAGCCTCATTATGTCCTTTTCCTTTTTTTGCTAAACCAAAATTAAGAATTTTCCCGTTAGAAAATTTTTTCCAGTTGTTATTAATATATCTTGAGTTAGATACATTTATTACAATTTTTTCTTTAGGAACACTTGCAGGCAAATCATGCCTGTAATTTATATTAACTTTTGACCCATCTTCAAAATTAAAAATATAATTACCAGTATCTTGATAATATCTGTCTCGATTTATGCATTCTACATTAATTAATTTAGTATGACTTAATAAAGTTAGGGCAAGGTCTACAAAGTGACAAAATTCACCAATAATTCTTCCGCCACAAACATTTTCATTTAAAAGCCAATGCTCGAAGGGAAGTTCCCCCGCATTAATTGTCATCGCAATGTTTGTTTTTCTAGAATTAATTTTATTTTTTATGAAATTTGTCCAAGGAGCTGAAGACCTATTATATCCAATAGCATAAACCAGTTTATTGGATAACATTTTTTTTTGTATATCTACTAATTCTTCATTTGAAATCACTAATGGTTTCTCTACCCATACTGGTAATGATAATTCTATCGCTTTTTTTAGAAAATTAAAATGAGTTTCATGGGGGGTTGTAATACAAACTATATCAATATTTTTATAAAAGTCTGATTCATCGGTAGTTATTGTATCGATATTAAATCTTTTTTTAGCTACATATAATGACAAACCTTCTCTACCCAATAGCGCAGATAAATAACCTTCTTTATTATTATTTATAGTGGGTATAAGAGTAGATATAGCAAAATTTCCTGTCCCAATTAATCCAACTCTAAGCTTATGTATATGTTTTTTATTCTCCAAATCTGAGAATGTATGAATGGGATTAACATTATTGGTTTCATACTTAATTAACTTAGAAAAAAATATAGAGTCATTTGGAGAAGAATAAATATTATTTGAATTATTGAGTGAAATTTCTTCAGAAATTAAATCAAGTATTTCAATTTTTTTTGAAGAAAGTAGTTTAAAAAAATGACTTATATTTTCATAAGAGCTGCCTTCGCCTCTATGATTTTTATTACCACTTGAATTTGAAACAACTAACTCAATTTGTTTTTTAAAGAATTTATCTCTAATTAAATTTAATCCTATTGCGCCGGATGATATGATTTTACCTTTTCTTTTAGTATAAGATGTTGCTTCATTCACGATATCACTTGATAAAGAAGCGGCAGCTATTATTGTACAATCTGAGCCTTTGCCTTTAGTATGATTTAAGACTATTTCTGTAATATTATTTTTTCGGATTCCTATTGCACCATATTTTTCTGCAAGTTCAACTTTTTTAGAATCTAAGTCATAAACTATACATTGATATCCTAGTGCATTTAGTATCCTAAACGTTACTTGGCCAAGCAAACCTAGTCCAATTAACGTAATAATTTTTGATCCTCCTGGAACACATTTGATGCTTTGCATTGCAATACCACCTATAGCTCCAAAACTCGCAGATTTGTTATCAAGGTTGTCAGGAATTTTAACACACATATTATAGTCCACTAGAGCTTCTTCTTGATGAAATGAATTTGTAAAAACTCTTGTTCCTTTTGGTAAATTATAATTTTTATTTGTTTGGGAGACAGATCCAACCGCTGAATAACCCATTACCATCGGATAATCTAATTTATTCTTGATTGCTCTATAGGTCTCAGATACACCACTAGATTTTATCTTATTAATAACATCCTTAACTCTATCTGGCTGTTGTTTGGCTTTATTAACCCAGCTAGCTTTTCCAAAATTAACTATTGAAGATTCAGTTCCAGTACTGATAAGTGAATATTCGTTTAATACTCTTATTTTATTAGAGTTTATCTCTGGAGAAGGGACCTCTAAGATATCAGTTTGTCCCGTCTTTAAATTTTGTGTTAATACTTTCATTTAATAAAGATTTATTTTCATATATTTTTTAATTAAATCTATCTTTTCTTTATCGTTAGGATAATTTATTAATACAGCTTTATATTTACCCTTAAAAACAAATATACTACCAGCTCCTGCACCAACAATAGTATATTTTTTAATTAATTCTCCAATATCATCTAGACTACCAGCTCCGCCTAAAACTGTTAAAGGAAGTGTTGTAATTTTTCTTACTTGATCTATAATTTTAAAGTCATATCCCTCCATCGTTCCATCTCTGTCTATTGAATTGATAACTATTTCTCCAACACCCATTTTTTTTATATTATCTATAAATTTTAAAGGACTAAGACCTGTTTGTCTAGTACCATTATGGGTATATATTTCATAATTATCGCTTAAATATTTTTTTCTTACATCTAAAACTACTACAACACTTTGACTGCCAACAGATTCTGCTAATTCAGTTATGAATGTAGGATTTTTAATTGCTGAAGAGCTTATCGCTACTTTTTCGACACCTAAACTAAATATCTTTTTGGCCTGTTCAACATTATTAATTCCTCCGCCGTAACATAGGGGCATTCTAGATTCAATAGCCAATTTTTCTATCAACGAATAATTAGGTTCTAACTTATTTACTCCTACATCAATATCAGTAATGATTAATTCATCTACAGATTTTTCATTAAAAATTTTTACTGCATTTAGAGGGTCCCCAACATATTTTGGATTTTTAAAATTAACTGTTTTTACGAGACCTTTATTATGAATCAACAGGTTAGGTATTATTCTTGGATGTAACATTCTATAATTGTGAAAAATTATATAATAATTTTTCTCCATTTTTAAGGCTTTTTTCAGGGTGAAATTGTACACCATAAATATTATTTAATTTTGCTGCACATGTAAAATTAAGCCCATAATGAGTTTGTGCTATAATGTTGTCATTATTTTCACAGTCAAAATAGTAGGAGTGTAAAAAATAAAACCTATCCTGACTTTTTAAATTTTTAAACAACAACTCATTATTTTTTTTTATATCAATTGTATTCCAACCCATATGAGGTAATTTTGTCATATGAGGGATATTAGAAGTATCAAGAAGTCTAATATGTGCATCAATCCATCCCAATCCTTTTTCTTCACCTTCGTCGCTTGAGCGTCCTAACATTTGCAACCCTACACAAACACCTAATAATGGAACATGTTCGTTTAAAACCATTTTTTCTACTGATTCTCTTAGTCCTGATTGATTAAATTTATTCATAGCATTGTCAAATGCACCTACGCCAGGTAAAATTATTTTTTTAATGTCTACTAATTCTTCACGCTTACTTATGACTTTATAAGGAATATCTAAAGATTTATAAATATTTGAAAAAGCTTTAATGTTTCCTAAACCATAATTAAGAATTCCAATCATCTTTTCCCGCCTTTTTCAATACCCAGCATTTTCATGACTTTAGCTCCAAGATAATAAATTCTATCTTGTGATTTGTAATCTCTATATGTTTTCTTAGGCATATCCATATAGTGTTGCAGCTCATCGATAGATATAGACAGCTTATTAGCAATATATTCAAAATCATTTTTTATAGTGCTTTCATCATATGGTAAGCTACCTAACTTGCTGAGCGCTTCATCCCTAGTCATTTGATTGGTTAAGATTAAGCTTGAATATTGCACTTTCCTTGTATCATATCCAAAACGCTTTGGGAGCCAATATGATTCATAAAATCGAGTAAAGCGCGATTCAAAATGTTTTTGAGGATATTTTTGATACCCAAATTTATCTACTAACAACTGCATAGCTTCATCCTTATGATATGGTATATAGTCTAAAGGCTTTACTAGCTTAATACCTTTTATATAAGGGAGATATATTTTATGCCACAAAATATTTGTAATAGGATAATCCTTTAATGGTTTCTTGCCAAAATTTTTATGTATATCCTTCAATTGGATAGAATCAGATTGAAAATACATCCACTCTAGGGGGTTTCTAATACATTCTGTTGAATAGTTTGCTCCAGTCAATATATATTTAATCTTATGTTTTGAAGCAAACTTATACATAGTAGCAAAAAATGCATGATCTTGTGGCGTATCTATATGAGAAACTCCTGATTTAAAAAAAGATAGTTGTAAATCTTTTATTTCTTCCCAGTCAATAACATCTGTATATAAATCAAGGTCCAATCCATCTATTAGTCTTTCAATATTATTTACTGCAATCTGAGAATTCCATCCAGCATCAACATGAAAAACGAGTGGTCGCAAATTATATTTTTCTTTCATTACATATAACAAATATGAGCTATCAATACCTCCACTCATTCCCATTATACAATCAAAATCTTTATTTTTACCTTCTTTCTTAATTTGATCGAGTAATTTAATTAATTTTGCTTCACCTTTTTCACTTGTATCCCAATTTGGCAAAATTTTTTTATAGAAAGTTTGACAATGATCACATACACCTTTATCATTAAATGAAATTTTGGAATCAGATGTATCCATAACACAGTTTTTACAAATTTTATATTTTATCATCTATTAATTGATTGTAAAGTTTCTAATTCTTTATTGACTCTATCCGATTGTACATAGAGAAAATCTGCCAACCCGTCAAAATCATAACAAAGATATCCATGCTCTCTTAGCAGAATATCTACATCGTTATAATCTGACTTGGCCTTTTTAGACGGAAAATTAAAACCATCAAATTCAACAGCAATTTGGGTTGGATAAATTTCATTCTCCATCATATTCTTTAATATTTCTATCTCTGCACCTTCTATATCCATTTTTAATAAATGTAACTGATCAAAGTTGTATTTATTAAGGAGCATTTGCAAAGTAACCGCATCAACCTGAATATGTTCGTAATCTGTATCGAGTGAATAGTTATTCTGAAAATTGGTTATCGAATATGAAACATGTTCGGGATTCTTAGGAGCAAAAAAGTTTAATTTTGAAGGGGTAGTCCAAAGCGCAAATTTTTCGAGCAATAGTTGATCTTCAGTAACTTTTGATAAATCATATGTTTCTATAATTTGTGCTCCTTGATCCAAGTAAGATTTTTTTGGTCCGCTCCCAAGATGCTTTATAATATAGTCGTAGTGGGCAATAGCTCTCGGCGTTGGGTCTACGATAATAACTTGCGATTTGTACTTCGCAGCAAATTCAACGTCAAATGAAGCATCCTCCCCCAATCCACAGCTTATAATTTTGGTACCGTAAAGCTCCTCAAAATCAAAGAATCTCTTTCCACCATAATCATTACCAAGCGCTATAGGCTTTATTGGTATATCTTCTAAGATTACGTTCGGCTGATATATAAACCATTTAACTCTTGTTAAGACAGCTGACGATATAGATGAAAACCCATCTTTCCTTATTTTTTTTATCAATTTACTAATCATAATTTTGAACATCCTCTAATATGCCATCATACGTTTGCACAACTGTATCCCATGTATTAAGCCCCTCGATCTTTCTACTACCATTACAGATCTTTTCTTTCCGTAAAGTGTCGTTAGAATAAGTCTCTTCAATAACTTTAAGTATTGAAAGATGATTTAGTGGATTAAAATAAACTGCTGCATCTCCACATACATCTCGTGAAAAATCCATATCGGAAGTTAGTATTAACCTTTTATGGTACATAGATTCCACATAAGGAAGGCAGTATGTCTCGAGTAAAGTAGGCATTAATAAACCGTCGCATTGTTCATAGAGCGACGGAGTATTTTTCATATTAACAAGACCAAGATTAAAGATAATTTTATCTAGTCCACGCTCTCTGATTAATG
>TARA_B110000196_G_scaffold10907_1_pt1 | contig 10317 bp, 8 predicted proteins | sample TARA_B110000196 | Tara Oceans TARA_B110000196 (sample SAMEA4397072) | marine metagenome | biome: Polar Biome; feature: [MES] marine water layer (ENVO:01000295) within the mesopelagic zone...; material: water (ENVO:00002006), including particulate matter (ENVO:01000060) such as...... | reverse complement strand
AATGGCAGCGGTAGAGCAGCTTGGATATCGGCTATAAAAGGGGATGGATTGGATTTATTGATGGGTGGCATAAGTAGTTTTTTTGCAAGAAATCTATTATCAGGGAGTATTGAGCTTAGTAACAATCAAGGCAAGCAACGTGCAAAATTATTTCAAATGGGGGCAGTAAAAGAGGAAAAAATATTAAAAGATGGCAGCTGGAAATTAGCTCTTGAGATTACTAAGCAAGATATCTATCGATTTTTAAAAAAAGAAGGCATGAAAGCAGATGCTTTTGTTAAGATATAGGTTAAGATCACAATTAAATAAAAAATAGAGAAATAAACTATGAGTTGGAATGATTCGGGAAATGGGCAAGACCCATGGAAAGGTAACAATAATCAACCAGATGATTTGGATAAAATTATCCAAGGATGGCAAAAAAAAATAAATGCAATAATTGGTGGTGGAAAGAGTACTAAAAAAGGGTCCGGTGGATCTAAAGGTACCTCAATATTAGCCATATTTTTATTGGTTGCTTGGTTGTTTACTGGTTTGTATACAGTCGATCAGGCAGAAAGAGGTGTTGTGCAAAGATTTGGAGCCTACACAGTAACTACGTTCCCAGGACTGCATTGGCATATCCCTTTCCCAATAGAATCGGTCGATATTGTAAATACCGGTATTGTGGAAGATTATGGTTATAGCACTGAAATATTGACGGCTGATGAGCAATATGTATTTGTGCAAATGGTGGTGCAATATTTCCGTAATGATCCAGTCAAATATAGTTTTGAGGTCGTTAATCCAGAAGCAACACTCCAAGATTTAACGCAAAGTGCCTTAAGAGAGGTAGTTGGTACCAGTTCTTTGGAAGTACTGGTTAATGAAAAACGAGATGAGATCGGCCCAAAAACCCAGTTAGTACTTCAAAACACATTGGACGCCTATCAGGCTGGAATAACAGTAACGTCGATAAACCTTGAGAAATTAGATTATCCTATGGCTGTTCAAGATGCCGTTGATGATACTCAAAGAGCAAGAAATGATAGTGATCGATTCATTTTAGAGGCTGAAAAGTATGCTCAAGAGTTAATTCCGGGAGCAAGAGGAGCGGCACAAAGAATTCTTCAAGATGCCGAGGCTTATCGTGATCGTGTGATTGCTGATGCAGACGGTCAAGCAAGCAGGTTTCTGTCTCTATTGACTGAATATCAAAAAGCCCCAAGAGTAACTCGAGATAGACTTTATATAGACGCCGTTGAGGAAGTTTATAGAAATTCAAATAAAGTAATTCTTGATTCAAAAGGCAGCGGCAATCTCTTGTATTTACCAATCGATAAATTAATCGGAGAGAGTAGAAACAGAGCTAATAATCAAAATACTTTATCGACATCAGGTGCTCAAAATGATTCATCTGATGTCTCTTCAAATCGTGATAGGAGACAGCGCCAATGAGCATGGGAAAACCCTTAATTTTTACAATCATAGGTTTAACTTTAATAGTTATTAATCTTACAACTTTTACTGTAAACGAAAGAGATTTGGCAATTAAACTCCAAGTGGGTGAAGTTGTTCAATCAGACTATAAACCCGGACTACATTTTAAGCTCCCATTTGTACAAACAATCAGAAAATTCCCAAAACGAATCCAAACTATTGATGGGCGACCAGAGAGAATTTTCACTGGTGAACGTTTAGCAATGGATGTTGATTTTTTTGTTAAGTGGCGAATAGTTAATACGGTTAATTTCTATGTTGCTACTGGTGGTTCTGACAGAGTGGCTCAAGATCGGATCTCAGAAATTATTAAGAATGCGATTGTTACGGAGTTTGGTAAAAGAACTGTACAAGAAGCTATATCCGTTGAGCGTGCCGAATTGATGAGAGATATGCTTGCAACTGCAACCACTACTACTGCTGGTTTGGGGGTAGAATTAATTGACGTTCGAGTAAAGGAAGTTGAGTTTCCTGATGATGTTCGTAATTCTGTGTATCAACAGATGCGTCAAGAGAGGGGCAGGATAGCGGCGGAGCGTCGAGCAGAAGGTATGGAAGTTTCAGAACGGAAGAAATCTACTGCCGACAAAGAAAAGACAATTATTCTAGCAAATGCGAATAGAGATTCTCAAAAATTAAGAGGGTTGGGTGATGCTAAGGCTGCAGAAATATACGCTGAAGCATATACTCAAGATCCAGAATTTTATGCGTTTTATCGCAGCATTGATGCTTATCGAACCTCCATTGGTAATTCTAATGACTTGCTGGTGATCGATCCAAATAATGAATTTTTTCGTTATCTGAATAATTCAAAAATTCAGTAAATAATCCTTTAAGAGTTGTTTAGTAAATATGAGTTATATTTAATTAAAGTATGTGGCAAGAAATAGTTACAGCTATTGCTTTGGTGTTGATAATTGAAGGAATCATTCCCTTTGTGAGCCCATTAAGATTTAAGAATTTTGTGGAAAGGATGTCGCAGTTAAAAGATAATAACCTTCGTTTTATAGGCTTAATATCCATGTTAATTGGTTTGTTATTATTATTTTTTATTAGGACTTAAGTCATGATATGTGAGAATTAATAATGAGTAAGAATGTAGTTATTATTGGCACACAATGGGGCGATGAGGGTAAAGGTAAAATTGTTGACTTGTTAACTGAAGATGTCGCGGCTGTTGCACGTTTTCAAGGTGGTCATAATGCCGGTCATACCTTAGTTATTGGCGGTAAGAAAACCGTCTTGCACCTAATTCCTTCAGGCATTCTACATGATGGGGTTAATTGCCTAATTGGTAATGGAGTAGTAATTTCTCTTAGTGCACTAATGTTAGAAGCATCTAAATTAATCGAAAATGGTATTCCAGTTTATGATCGGTTGAAAATTAGCCCAGGGTGTCCAATTATTCTTCCTTCTCATGAAGCATTAGATGCTGCAAAAGAAAAAAAATTGGGGGGCTCAGCGATTGGAACAACTGGTCGAGGAATTGGCCCCGTTTATGAAGATAAAGTGGCTCGACGAGCATTGAGAATATCGGACTTACTTGATACAGAAAAATTATCTTCCAAGCTGTCAGCAATTCTTGATTACCATAATTTCCTACTAAAAAATTATTATGGAGTGGATGAATTAATATACGATGAAATTTACAATGATTTATTAGTACAAAGAGAGACGGTGTTACCTCTAATTGATGATATCTCCAGAACTTTAGAAGATCTTCAAATACAAGAAAAAAATATTTTATTTGAAGGGGCTCAAGGAGTTTTCTTGGATATCGATCATGGCACATACCCTTATGTCACCTCATCTAACACTGTTGCTGCAGCTGCGAGTATTGGCACAGGTCTTGGCCCTAAGGATTTAACCCATATACTTGGAATTGTAAAAGCTTATACCACTAGAGTGGGGTCTGGGCCTTTTCCAACAGAATTATTTGATAAATCGGGGGAGCATTTAGGTAAAGTTGGCGTGGAATTTGGAGCTACGACCGGAAGACCGAGACGATGTGGTTGGTTTGATGCGATTGCTTTAAAGAGGTCGATTAGAAATAGCGGTATAACGAGTCTATGTGTCACCAAGCTTGATGTGCTTGATGGGCTATCGACAATAAAAATATGCATTGGTTACGAATTGGATGGAAAAAGAATAGATGATTTTCCATTGGATGTATCACTTTTAGATAAATGCATTCCGATTTATCAAGATTTTTCTGGCTGGCAGGACTCAACCATAGGGATTACGGAATATTCAGATTTACCTGAAAATGCTCGTTATTATTTGGAATGGATTGAAAGTAAGCTCAACACGCCAATCGATATTGTTTCTACTGGACCGGATAGAGAACAAACTATAATCAAGAAAAATCCTTTTTCCTGATATATCAATAAAATTTATTATTAACAAGGCATTACTTGTTGAAAGAGATGAACTCCTTAACTATTAGAGTTGGACCGAGTGCTTACCGAGACATTCGAGAGCAGGGTTTCGATGTCACAAAGATAAAAGCTATTCTAGGTGCCTCTGGCGGGCCAAAATGGCTTGTCCTTAGTCAGCTGGATCGTTTAATTTTAGATAAAATTATTCCTCAAATTAAACACCCAATTCACTTGATTTCCTCTTCAATTGGGGTTTGGAGATTTTTATGCTATGCACAAGATAATCCTATCAAGGCAATTGATGAATTTGAACGAGGATATATAGAGCAGAATCTGCCTCTGAATGCAGGGAAGAAACAGATCAGTGAACACTTAAGAGGGATGCTGGATTTAACTTGTAGTGTATCCGATCTAGAGGCAATTGTTCATCATCCGCAATTAAGAACAAGCATTTTAACAACAAAAAATAATCATATTTTAAAATCTGAGCGCGATCCGCTTCTCGCTTTAGGTTTGTTAATTGCGATGTTGGTAAATTTGTTTAATAGGAAAGCGTTGAGGTACTTTTTTTCAAGAGGGTTGTTTTTTGATTCAAGAGAAGCTCCATTTTTTATTAAAAACAATGACTTTCCAATGCATCACACGCCATTAACAATTGGAAATTTAAAGGATGCGGTTATTGCGTCAAGCTCTATTCCGATTTTTCTAGAAGGGGTACGAAATATAAAAGGAGCACCGGAGGGGGTATATAGAGATGGCGGAATTCTTGACTATCATTTAGATGTTATGCCGGTTGATAAGGAGCATTATGCTTTGTATCCGCATTTCTTTGACCTTTTGAAGCCAGGCTGGTTTGATCGGCCATTATTTTGGCGAAATTTACAAATAAATAATTTAGATAGAACTATATTTATTTGCCCATCAGAAAAATTTATAGAGAAATTACCGGGCGCTAAAATTCCAGATCGGTCAGATTTTAAAAATTTTTCAAATTCAGAAAGAATGAAAAGATGGAAGGCTGTAACTGAGATGAGTAAGGTTCTCGCTGAAGATTTCAATGAAATCCTTGAGAAGGATAAACTGGCCGATTACATGGTATCTTTTTGATTATTGTTTAGGCGTTCTTCCCAAAAATGGGCATTCTTGATACCTAAAGAGACTGGATTGAATGAATATTGTTTAACATTATTATTTTTTTGAGACTCGTAATCTTTTAATGCTTTTATGGCGGGTTTGGTCATAAAGAAAATAATTAAAATACTGAGAATATTTAGCCAGGCCATGATTCCTACCCCAATATCACCCAGGCCCCAAGCAATGCTGGCTGTTTTTATGGAACCATAAAATACAGCGGTTAGCATGATTATTTTTAATAAAAGCATATCACCCGGCATTTTAAATGAACGTCTAATGTATGCGATATTCGTCTCGGCAATATAATAATAAGCAAGAATGGTGGTAAAGGCGAAAAAGAACAATGCAATAGCAATAAAGGGTGCTCCCATTCCTGGCAAAGAAGTCTCTAATGCGTATTGAGTAAATGCTGGGCTATTTGCATCTGCTGATGCACTTAAATTTTGAATGATAAAGCCGGGGATTTTACCCTCATCAGTATGAACATTGTAAGCTCCTGTTATTAGTATCATAAAAGCAGTAGCTGAACAGACAAATAACGTATCTATGTAGACAGAGAAGGCTTGTACTAACCCTTGTTGCGCGGGATGAGCAACTTCAGCGGCTGCCGCCGCGTGAACTCCTGTCCCTTGACCTGCTTCATTAGAATAAATCCCTCTTTTTACACCCCACCCAACAGCAGCTCCAACACCAGCCATAGGTGAAAAGGCATCTGTTAAAATCAGATTAATGATTTCAGGTAGACGAGAAATATTAAGGCCGATGACTGCCAGCGCTGTAATCACATAGGCAAAGGCCATAAATGGTACGACTACTTGCGTAAAATTAGCGATCCTCTTTACACCACCAAAAATAATAAAACCAAGAAGGATGACGACGATAATCGACATTGATATTTTTGTTGTACTTAATGGTCCAACAACAGTTTGTACGATTTCACCACCACCAAAAGCTAATTCAGCAGCGTTGCCAATACTATTGGCTTGCACGCCTGGAAGTAAGATACCCGTCGCTATAATTGTGGCAAAAGCAAAAATCCATGCGTACCATTTTTGTCCCATCGCTTTTTCAATGTAATAAGCTGGCCCACCTCGATACTGACCATCACTATCTTCTTTGTATATTTGCCCAAGAGTGGACTCTATGTAAGCTGTTGAGGCGCCTAGAAAAGCCACAACCCACATCCAAAATACAGCCCCAGGGCCACCAAAGCCTATTGCGGCTGCTACTCCAGCTATATTGCCTGTACCAACACGCCCAGATAAGGAGACGGATAAGGCTTGGAATGTTGAGATACCTTTTTTTGAACTCTTTCCAGAGAAGAGTAGATTTACCATTTCACGAATTAATCGTATTTGGACGAATCTTGTTTTAATGGAAAAAAATAAGCCCGCGCCTAACGCAAAATAAATGAGTGAATCACTCCAGATATATGAATTAATAGTATCGACAAATGTTTGCATAATTATCCTATTTAGGTTGATGAATCTTACCTAAAAAATAAATGATTACCTAATTAAAAAATTTTATAATTATTAATATGATTCTCTTTGAGGCATAGTGCTTGTTGAGTGAAATATTTAATCGAGAAAATTATTAAAAATATGGCAATTATAGTGCCGAGAAGAGGACTTGAACCTCCACGGGGTTTCCCCCACTAGCACCTGAAGCTAGCGCGTCTACCAATTCCGCCACCTCGGCATGTGGGTTAAAAATGTTAATCATTATGGATATGGGACTTTACTTAAAGTAATGATTGAATGCTATTAAAATATAAAGATACAACCTAAAGAAATCAAATAAATCAAAATGTTATGAAAAAAAAATCCTATCAACACTTAGTTCCCAATATTAATCAATTGCTTACTTTTCTAGAAAAAGTAGATCAAGCCGTCACTTTCGAGCATTTATGTATGCAATTTAATGTGAAAAACATGAAGTCAATGACAGCACTAAAAAAAATACTTTATAACTTAGTAAAAGAAAAATTACTTAAAAAGAATAAAAAAGGTGCTTATTATTTTCTCAAGCAAAAAGGTTTGGTCAATGGAATCGTTTCAGCTCATCTTGAAGGGTATGGTTTCGTGATAGTGAAAGATCGACAAAAAGATGTTTATTTGTCAGTTCATGAGATGCGGTCCTTAATGGATGGAGATCATGTTTCTATAAAATTACTGGGGAATAATACTGAACGTCAGTCCGGGCAGTTGATGGAAATCTTAAAAAGAGGGACAAAAAAAATTGTTGGTCAATTAGCGTTTAAATATGGTGGTTACTATGTGGATGCACATAAGAAAAATAACGCGACAAAAATAAATATAAAAAAAGAAAATTTATCAGGGGCAAACATCGGTGAATATGTTGAAGTAGATATTACTCAATACCCATCAAAAAAGTCGTCAATGTACGGTGTGATCAGGGAAAGCTTAGGCAGTAAAGAGGAGAAAGGAATCCACACTGATATAGCGATTAAAAATTATGAACTTCCATGCAGCTGGCCCAAAGAAGTTAATTTAGAGATTAAGAAATTTGCTTCAGATGAGGCATTGGATATTAAGGAAGTTGAGCGCCGTAATGACTTACGAGGCTACAATTTAATTACTATAGATGGCGAAGATGCCCGAGACTTTGATGATGCTGTATATTGTGAAAATAATAATAATGGATGGCGATTATTGGTAGCCATTGCTGATGTTGATTTTTATGTGCAACCTAATTCTCCCTTGGATAAAGAGGCTCATTGGAGGGGAACGTCTGTTTATTTTCCTGATCGAGTTGTCCCGATGCTGCCAGAGGTACTGTCAAATGGGCTGTGTTCATTAAATCCAGATGTAGATCGTTTGGCTTTGGTTTGTGATATGCAGATTGGTGATGACGGAAGAGTGGTTGATTCTAATTTCTTTGAAGCTGTAATAAAATCGAAGGCAAGATTAACTTATTCCCAAGTTAATAATTATCATAATGAGAGTAATGCAATATCAATTCCTGTAAAAGTGGAATCCGTTCTTGATAATCTTTTTGCTATGTATGAAGTTATGTCCATAGCAAGAGATGCAAGAGGGGCGATTGATCTCGATATCCCACAATCTAAAATTAAATTCAAAGAAAATGGAGATATTGAAAGCATAGATATAGTTAAAAGAAATGATGCGCATCGTTTGATTGAGGAATGTATGATTGCTGCAAATGTGGAGGCGGCCAGATTTATCAATGAGAATAAGGTTCCTGCTTTGTATCGAAATCATGCCAAACCTGAGGCTGAAGATTTCGAACAAATAAGGTCATATATAATATCTCTAGGTATGAAGGCACCTCATCCTCAGCTTTTAACTCCAAATGATTATAATTTGATTATTAAGCAGACTAAGGACAGTAATTACAGCTCATCATTATCTATGACGATACTACGATCTTTTAAACAAGCGGTGTATCAAGCAGAAAACATAGGTCATTTTGGTTTAGCGTTAAAAACATATACGCATTTTACATCACCTATTAGGCGTTACCCGGACCTATTGGTACATCGAGCTATTCGACATATTTCAACGCAGAAAAAACTTGGTAAATACTGTTATAACAATAACGATATGCAAAATTTTGGAGAAACTTGTTCTGAGAGAGAGCGCCGAGCTGAAAAAGCGACCCGTGAAGTTGATGCGATATTGAAGTGCCAATATATGGAAAATAAAGTTGGATTGACCTTTCAGGGGTCGGTTACTAGCATTACAAATTTTGGTTTATTTGTGCGGCTTGATGAAACCTTAATTGAAGGCTTGGTTCATATTTCAACTCTAAAAAATGATTATTACATTTATGATGAGCGTTCATTAAGCTTGATAGGGGAAAAAAATAAAATTATTTATAATATCGGTGATCGACTCGAAATTAAGGTGAGTGAGGTCGATTTAAGTATGCGAAGAATAAATTTCTTACTAATAAAAAAAATAAAGAAGGGCAGTCATTAAGATGAATAAGAGTAATTATGTTATTGGTCTTCGCGCTATTGAGCAGTTGATGGGTAATAAAAATAGTGTAATTAAAAAAATTTATGCGGAATATCAGAGTGAAAATAAAAGATTGCAGGCAATTATAAAGTCTGCAAATGAAATGGATATAATTGTTAAGCCGGCAAATCGATCAAGGCTAGGTCAGATTTGTGGAGAGTCTTCACATCAAGGAATTGTTGCAGAGGTGAGAAGGAAGTTAATTAACAATGAAGCTGATTTAAGAACTATGATAGAGGAAAGACTCGCTCTCATTGGAGATAAGCCTTTATTTTTGTTAATGCTTGAACGAATCCAGGATCCTCATAATCTTGGTGCATGCATTCGAACGGCTGATGCGGCCGGAGTGGATGCTATTATAATTGGGCAGGATAATTCAGCTTCACTAGGGCCTACAACTAGCAAGGTAGCAGCAGGTGCTGCCGAGCATGTGCCCGTCGTTACAGTAAAAAATCTAGGCAAAGTGCTTGCATGGATGGGCGATTACGGCATTACACGCATTGGTACTTCTGATGCAGCCTCTGAAAGTCTCTATGATATAGATCATAAAGGTCCTGTTACATTAATAATGGGCCACGAGCATTCCGGAATCAGTAAAATGATTACGAGTCGTTGCGATAAACTTGCTTGTATACCAATGTATGGCTCAATTTCTAGTTTAAATGTATCGGTCGCGACTGGCATTTGTCTTTTTGAAATAGTTAGAAAGAGAATTGAGGTTAAGTGAAAGATTTAAACTTAAGAAAATATGTCATTTAGACTTGCACGAACCCTCATCCTTGGGTACGATTCGCATCCATCTATATGGTGATTAATAATTATTTTTAACTCCTTGCCTCACTATACAATAAAATAGGAGGCTACAATCCGTAAGGGGATACTATGAGACATTATGAAATTGTCTTTCTGGTTCATCCAGATCAGAGCGAACAAGTACCAGCTATGGTAGAGAAGTATCAGTCAATGATTACCAGCACTGGCGGCTTAATTCACAGAAGTGAAGATTGGGGCAGACGTCAACTCGCTCATCCTGTTAAAAAAGCGCATAAAGCACATTATTTACTTATGAATGTTGAATGTTCTCATGAAGTAATTGCGGAAATGACTACTGCATTTAGCTTTAATGATGCTGTATTAAGATACCTTGTACTCAACCAAAAAGATGCGGTTAAATCACAATCACCTATGTCAAAATCTGTAGAAGAGGAAAAAGTTAGAGAAGAAGAGTCGCAACGTCGAAGAGATGCAAAAGCTGCATCAAACGTAATGACTACTCCAGCAGAAGCACCTGCCGCTGAAGAAGCACCAGCAGAAGCACCTGC
>TARA_B110000196_G_scaffold303700_1_pt1 | contig 10336 bp, 13 predicted proteins | sample TARA_B110000196 | Tara Oceans TARA_B110000196 (sample SAMEA4397072) | marine metagenome | biome: Polar Biome; feature: [MES] marine water layer (ENVO:01000295) within the mesopelagic zone...; material: water (ENVO:00002006), including particulate matter (ENVO:01000060) such... | reverse complement strand
TATTATAGATACTACTTTGCTGATGGAAATTATAAACAAATACCAGGGGCATTTAATAAAGCCGGTGCTGGAGATAATACTTACAAAGGTGCAGGTGCTAATACACATGCTTATGGTTTAGACAATAATTCTACAGTTCCTTTCTTCCAAAATATACAAATTTCACAAATGGCTAGAAAAGCATATACAACATATACTCTAGTTAATCCTATTATTACTGATTGGCAACATGATACTGTTGATTCTGCTGATGGTACAACTACTATGCAAAATACAATTACAGTTATGTATGAATCAGTATTTTACGATAGAGGAAATGTAGAGACAGGGTCCAATGGTAATCCAAAAGGATTTGGAGATCAATCACATTATGACGTAACACCAAGCGGGCTTAGTGGAGGCGGCTTAGGAGGAATATTAGGAACAGCTTCTCAGTTGTTTGGATTTATTACACAAGGTACAGGATTTAATAGCCCATTACAAGCTGGATTAGCAGCCGCTGGACTGATTGCAAACGCAAGGAATTTAGGTTCTGAAGGATTAAGACAAGAAGGGTTTGGGGTTTTACTTGGAGCGATCGGTGCTGCTGGCGGCACAAATGTAAGCGGAGTATCTCAAACAATTTTTCCAAAGAATGGTGGATTAGGAGGCGCAGGAGACATAGCTATTGCAACCGCAGCAGTGGTAGGATTAAGTTCTTTATCATCAGCTATTAGTTCATCACAAGCAAGTCAAAATTCAGCAGCTCAGGAATCAGCTGCTAGACAACAAAATAGATCAAACTTCCAAGCAAACGGAAATGCTGGAGGGGTTAATGAAGCAAATGCTAATTTTAATAATCAAGGTAGTGCAGACAGAGCTGCACTAAACTCTCAAGTATCAGGAACATAATATGTCAAGTTTACCATCAACAAATGCAGCTGATCAAAATAATGATAAAAAAGTAACAGAGTTCTTTGACAAATATTATACCAAAGCAATAAGTTTTCCTACAAATGATGTAAACGCTGTTATTGGTTATTTTGAAAAAAGAGGATTTAGTAGCGAAGCAGCAAGAGCTACAGCTACAGTTCTGCTTACACAGGCAAAGATTGATACAATACCAGTATTTCAACTTTTAGATACACTAAAAGGTTTAAACGAAGCACAGTTAAGTAACGTAGTAGCAGAAATATTAAATTATAATAGAGACGCAACAAGCTCAATTGGTTATTCAACTGCAAACCAAATTTCAGAAAAAACAGAACGCAGAAATATATTGGTGTAGGCTATGGCAAGGTTTGCACAAGGCAAGTATACCTTAAAAAATCCAGCAAAGTATATCGGTACAACTGTACCTACATATAGATCAAGTTGGGAATTTGCATTTATGAAATTCTGCGACGAACATAATAGTGTTCGTAATTGGGCAAGTGAAGCAGTAAAAATTCCATACAGAAATCCACTTAGTGGTAAGTTTACAATATACGTTCCAGACTTTTTTATTACATATGTAAACGCACAAGGTAAACAACACGTAGAACTAATAGAAGTTAAACCAGCTAGTCAAACCTTTGAAGATAAACTAGGAAAGAGTAAATACAACAAAGCACACTATGTAGTTAATCAAGCAAAGTGGGGTGCAGCAAGAGCCTGGTGTAAACAAAAAGGAATATTTTTTAGAGTAATTACAGAGGGCGATATTTTTCATAAGGGTAGACGTGGTTGACAGAATATGTTCATAAAGATGCAAAGCTAGTATTAGATAGTAATAAAGCAACAATATATATAGGCGGCAAATTATCTTTTCGAGGTTCTGGATATCCAGGTATAACACAGTTTGTTAAGTATTGTAACGACCCCAATGTTACAAACCAATTTAGGGCACAATTAGAAATGAGAGAAAAACCTCGTTTCAAAAAAAGCGAAAGTATAGAAAAAGAATAGAAGGGCGGCACCCAAAATGATTCATGCATTTATGCTAGTAGTATTAATAGCTGAAGTACAACAACCAAGTCCTATGTATTTTAGGAGTATAGATGTGTGTCAATATTATGCAAAACGTATACCAAGACAATACGGAAATTACAGTTATAGCTCAATGGTTCCTCCAGAACATCGTATAACTGCATACTGTAAACCAGTAAAAGTACAGGACGGACCTAATATATATGATCATTGAATTAGCAATGGCAGGTATGTTGTCTTGTCAAATAGTATATAAAGAAATAGTAAAAGAAGATCTTATGTGTTTTTATACATGTAAGGATAGCAGTAGAGAGTTTGCTAGTACACTAAAACAATATCAATGTCCTAAAGTTCTTTACGTAGAACGACCAGCATTACCGTTTAAAGAACGTGACTTTAAAGGTAACAAGTGGACTAGAGAAGCTATAGATAAAATAACTGGAGAATAATTAAATGGTTTGGATGTTAATAGTACTAGCAGGCCACGGAAATTTACAATTTAATCATCTGTATTATGATAGTCAAGATCTTTGTAACTATTATGGTTCTGTAATAGAAGATCGTAGCACAATATTTATAAAGTATAAAACTGAGTGTAAATATACTAAAGTTGACTATGCTCAAAATGTTATAGGTAGAAGATAAATTAGATAAGTACATATATAAAGGATTGTAGTAGTATGACTAAAAAACTCGAAGATTTATTAAATTTACCTTCTTCTAAAGAGATAGTAGAAGAAATAAAGATTAATACAGCTAAAGCAGATATGGCGTTAAAAACACAAGAGCCAGTAATCCGTGATATTTCTGAATTTGACAAAATTGCAGGGGCATTGCCAGCTGTTAAAGGATTAGGTGAAATGGCAGATACAGAGCTAAACGAAATAGCTAATAAAGCCATGACAGCATACGATGATTTAATGGATTTAGGTATGAATGTGGAGAGTAGATATAGTGGTAGAGTTTTTGAAGTGGCTGGAGGAATGCTTAAGACGTCTCTTGATGCCAAAGTAGCTAAAATGGATAAGAAACTCAAAATGATTGAGTTACAACTTAAAAAATCAAAACTAGACAATGATACAGTAGACAATGGTAATATTACTACCGGAGAAGGTTACGTAGTAACAGATCGAAATAGTTTACTAGAAAAACTTAAAAGGATGGAAGATAGTAATGGCTAAGCAATTAAGAAAAGTAGGTTATTAATGATAAATAACATTATATACATATTTGGGGTTAATAATGAAATCTTTTGAGCAATATTTAACAGAGTCAAAAAAGACTTATAATTTTAAAATTCGTGTTGCAGGCGACGTGCCTGAAGGTTTTGTAGACACAATGGAACGTGCTTTACAGAAGTATGATGTAACAAACATTAGTGCAGGAAAAACAACACCAATTACAGAAAAACCTATGGACTTTCCACAATTACAAAATATGGAAATTACGCACTGGGAAGCTGAGTTAAACTATCCTGTAACTAGTCATGTCTTAGAACATTACCTTGTACAAGCATGCGGGTTAACACATAGTCATATTATTGTTAGAGGCGAATTTGATCCTATTGAAGAATACCAAAGCGAAGTAAATACAGACCCTTATGAAACAAAACTTACTACTGAAGAACTTGGCGGAGAAAGTGCTCAACAAGAAGTAGCAGCTCCAAGAATTATGGATTTATTAAAAGAACTAGAAACTGCAAGACAAGAACGAGGAATTGATTATACCGGCGGTGTTAAACCAGGCGAATCTAAAGACATTGCAGATGTTGAAAACTCAAAAAGTGTTGTAGGAGGATAACATGAAAGACTTTAAAGAACTTATTAATATTGCTGACGTTTACGGCACTGAAACAAAAGGATTAGCTGAAAAACGCGAAGCAGAAATTCAGAAACATTTAGATGAAGGAATATGGGACGATTTAGTAGGTGGAATTTCAGGTCTTGCTAAGAAATTAGGAATAGATCCAGCAACAGCTGATAAAGTTGCTAACGCAATTTCAACTCAACCAGAAGCTAAAGCTGAAGTAGAAAAAGCAGACCCAGGAACTGATCCAACAGGCAATACATCAGGAAAACCAAATCCAGGTGATGATCCAACAGGCAATACATCAGGTAAACCAGCAGCAGGAACAGATCAAGAAGGTGGTGTTGCACAAGGTATGGATCAAGCAGATGCAGCAGCAGAAAAGCCAGCAGGATTAGATGTAACAACTCCAAATTTAATGAAAGCATATAATAGTGGCGGCAAGAAAGCTATGCCATCTATAACAGCTATGCAAACTGCACTACAAAAAGCAGGTTTTGATCCAAAAGGTGTTGATGGTAAGTACGGACCAGGAACATTTGCAGCAGTAAAAGAATTTCAAACTGCACAAGGACTAAAAGCAGATGGTCAAGCAGGACCAGAAACAATGAAAGCATTACAAGCAACAGCAGCACCAGTAGCAAAACCTACACCAAAGCCAGCGGCACCAACAGCACAGTCAGCACCAACGCAACCTAGCGGTGGAGCAGCAACAGGGTCAGATGGTAATCCAACAGGGGCAGCGGCAACAGCAACAGCACCAGATGGTAATCCAACTGCACCACCAGCAGATCAAGCAGCGGCACAAGCATCACAACAAGGTGTAGCACCTGACAATAATAATCCTGCAGGAGCAGGTCAAGCAAACGCAGGAGTTGATGGCGCTGATCAAGCTGAACTAGATGCAGGTGCAGGTCAAGCTAACGATCCAATGAGTCCAACTAATCAAGCGGCGGATAGAAGAGATAAAAAACCTAAAGGAGCAAAAGTGGCTAAAACAGATAGACAACAAATGGCTTCAACTGTAACAGAAGCTTCAATGAATATTTCAATGAACGGCACTGATTCAAAAGAAGTAGCAGAACTAGTAGGCATTTTAAAAAATGCAGGTATGGACGAACCAGAAGCAATGGCTATTAAAAGTTTGCCAATATCAATAGGCAAAAGTCCAATGGGAATGGATGATCCAATGGGTCATGATCACGATCATAGTCCAATGGGTATGGATGATCCAAGAGATTCAAGTCCATTACACTCAATGAAGTCTAGTCCGTGCGGAGAAGAAGACGAAGCAGAATATAATGCATTAATAGATGAATGGGATAATTCACCAGATCCAGAATACAAAGACGATGACTATATGCTTAACGACTTAGCAGGCGGCCTTAATAGACCTAAAAAATCTTATCCAGCAACACAGCCAGGTGATAATCCAATGGCTGTAAAAGAAGCACTTTGGGCAGCATTGAACAAGAAGATGACTGAAGGTGACAAAATGCGTGGTAAGAAGATGAAGTTAAAAGCATCACGTGGCAACGAAGACATTAAAACAACTGAGGGCTCCAGAGGTAAAAAGAGTCGTGGTAAGAAGTCAAGAGGTTAATTGGGAAGAATATTTTCAACACATTAAACCTGTATGTCCTTGGAGTGGCGCCGCTCATAAAAAAGGTGAAATCAAAATTACACAATGGTCCGGTGAGGTAGAAACTCTAGGTACAAATCAAGCTATTGTATACGTGTGTCCTAAGTACAACCGTAGACGTCTAAAGAAACTTCATAAAAAAGTAGACAATAGTCCTGAATATGAATGGTTATGGAGTGAACCTACTAACGGCCCTAATGCATCACCAGTTCCTGTATTAATACAGCAAGATAAACGTAAGCTGTTTGATTTAAGATTCGATACAGGCTACTACAACGATTTGATAGGTTAAATACATTTATGAGCAAGAGTTTAGACGGTGTATTAACTAAAAAAGCAAACCAAAAAGAAACCTTTACTGAAGATCAGATAAAGCATTTGTCTGCATGTATGGATCCTAATAAAGGTTATATGCATTTTGCAAAACATTTTGCATATATACAGCATCCAGTAAAAGGCAAATTGTTATTTGAACCGTTTGAGTATCAAGAACGTTTACTTAGAAGTTATCATGATTTTAGATTTAATATTAACATGTTGCCAAGGCAAACCGGTAAAACTACATCAGCAGCTGTATATCTAGCATGGTATGCAATGTTTCATCCAGATCAAACAATACTAATTGCCGCACACAAATATACAGGTGCTCAAGAGATTATGCAACGTATACGTTATGTGTACGAGTTATGCCCTGACTATATTAGAGCAGGGGTTGTTAACTATAACAAAGGTTCAATAGAATTTGAAAACGGTTCACGTATTGTTAGTGCTACAACAACAGGTAACACAGGACGTGGTATGTCTATATCATTGCTATACTGTGATGAGTTTGCATTTGTTGCACCAAACATTGCAGAAGAATTTTGGACATCAATATCGCCTACACTAGCAACAGGTGGTAGAGCTATTCTTACAAGTACACCAAACTCAGATGAAGATACATTTGCTACTATTTGGAAACAAGCTGAAGATAAGTTTGATGAGCACGGAAACGAACAAAAACTCGGCATTAATGGTTTTCATAGCTTTCGTAGTTTTTGGGACGAACATCCTGATAGAGATGACGAATGGAAAGTAGCAGAAGTTGGTCGAATTGGTGAAGAAAGATTTAGACGTGAATACGGCTGTGAATTCTTAGTATATGACGAAACATTAATTAATGCTATACATCTTTCTAATATGGAAGGCGAAAGTCCTATAATTAATATGGGGCAAACACGTTGGTATAAAAAACCAGACTCTCAATATAGCTATGTTGTTGCATTAGATCCTAGTATGGGCACAGGTGGAGATAATGCCGCTATACAAGTTTTTGAATTACCAAGTTATAAACAAGTAGCAGAATGGCAACATAACACTACTGCTATACCAGGACAAGTAAGAATACTAGCAGACGTGTGCAAATATATTGAAACAGAAATAAAATCTTCTACATCTATATATTGGAGTGTAGAAAATAACGGAATAGGTGAAGCATGTTTGCTTGTAATACAAGATTTTGGAGAAGAAAATATTCCTGGATTGTTTGTTAGTGAACCTATGCGTAAAGGACATGTACGCAAGTTCCGTAAAGGATTTAATACTACACACAGTACTAAAGTATCTGCTTGTAGCAGGTTAAAAACAATGGTTGAAAACAGTAAAATGGTTGTTAATTCTAAACCATTAATTAGTGAGTTAAAGTCATTTGTAGCAACAGGATCTAGTTATAGAGCAAAAAGTGGTGGTACTGACGATCTTATCTCAGCAACACTTTTAGCTATTAGAATGATGGCTGTACTTAAAGATTGGGATCCTAGAGTATATAATACTTTCAATCAAACAGAACAATTAGACGAATATGAAGCACCAATGCCTATATTCATTACAAGGAATTATTGATAAATATATTATAATGAGAAACTTAAATATCATAGCAGAAGAACTATTCAATAAAATTAGGGGAAGATTCCCTTCAGTTACTATTGGCAATGCCGAAGGTAAGGTTACAAATATGCCTAAAGAAGCAAGGTATTACGACTTTGACTTTAAGGAAGGTGATCGTAACTTAGGTAAAGTAAGTGTTAGTATAGACGAAGAAAATATTGCTGTAATGTATAGCAACGATTTTGTTACACAGGAAGATACGCTTACTAAAAATTCTTGGTATGATTTTTTAAAAGAAATGAGAGTATTTGCAAAAAAACGTATGCTTAGTTTTGACACACGGGACATAAACAAAAGCAATTTAGATAAAAGAGATTATCAATTCTTAGCTGCAAATCGAAACGATATTACAATGGAGAGTATGATGTACGGAACAAGTAAAACTAGCTACCAAAATATTGGCGGCGCTAGATTGGCAATTAAGCATTCTAGTCCAGTGAATCCTGAAAGACGAACACAACACGTTAATTCAATTTATATTGAAAGTGCAGAAGGCGAACGTTTTAAGTACCCATACAAACATCTTAATGGTGCAAGGGCAATGGCCAGACATGTAGCTGAAGGCGGTACTCCATACGATGATTTTGGTAAACATGTTGTTGGCTTGTCAGAAGAACTTGCAAAACTAAAGAAATTTAAATCTTATATGGGACGTAGTGCAGTAATGGCAGAAAGTCTTAAAGATTATGTAGGCGTTGTAAAAGAACGTGCAAACTATATTAGAAAAGAAATTACAAATTTACAAAAAGTTAATCATTACAAACAGGCATTTGAGTCATTTGAAACTCCAATACTAGAAGACGTACCTGCTGACGTTGCTGAGAATTGGATTGATCAATTAACTATTAAACAATTTAATGAAGAACTTAAAGACGTATTCCCGTACATATACAAACTAGTAAGTGAAGCTACAAGAGCAAAAGAACTAGATATTGATGATTTAATAGACGAAGGATTGAACGGTAAAACTTATAAATGTAAAGATTGCGGTGACGAAATGCATAAACCAACAACGACTTGTGGTCACGACTGTGATGACGAAACAGGGTCTTGGTGGAGAGATGAAAACGGCAACGGTATTAATGATAGAGTAGAAGAAGGCGAAGAACAGCCAGCAGATTCATATATGGTTAAGCCAGGCGATACTATATATGGTATTGCAAAAAGATTTGCTGAAAGTAACTATGATGGTGATATCGAAGCAGGCGTTAAAGATATTATGGAATTAAATAATATTACAGATCCAGAAGGTTTACAGCCCGGACAAAAATTAGATATTGGTTATTTTATGGGTGGAATGAAAAGCGGCGCAACAAGAGGACTTCCATCAGGTGGGTTTAAATCATACGACGAAGAAATAGATGCTGCTTTTGAACAATCAATGGGCCAGTTCAAAGATATGGAAGTAGCACCAGAAAAACCACAATTACCTGTTACAGAATTTATTATGTCAATGTACGATAGAGAAACAGGAAATTTTCCAAAAGGTGAAACAGCAGTACTAACAGCAGTAGAAAAAGACTACGGCGACGAGTTTATTGAGCCAAGTAAAAATTTCATAGAAAGAATGACTACATTATTTGCAGGACAGAACCAAACCCAAAAAGATCCAGAACTAGCAGCTTTTGAAGCTAAACTAGCAGAACGTAATAAAACGATGAAAATTGATCCATTAGATCCAGAGAAACCTGAAGATATGATGGGTGACTATGATGACGAAGACGACGACATCGAAGAAGTAAATAGAATCAAACATTTATCAGGCATTTAACCAAAAATAAGCAGATTCAGGTTGACTTCTGCTAAATACTAGTGTAGTATATAACATGTGCTACAAACTTAGGCACTAGAGCAGTATTAGCTGTTCTACAACATAGGCAATATATAACAGGAGAAAAGGCACTATGGCAACACTAGCAGAAATCAGAGCAAAACTGAAAGAACAAGAATCACGCACAGGTGGTTCACAAAGCGGCGGCGGCGACAACGCAATTTACCCATTTTGGAATATTAAAGAAGGCGAAAGTGCAACACTTCGTTTCCTTCCAGATGGCGACGAATCAAACACTTTCTTTTGGAAAGAACGTTTGATGATTAAACTACCTTTTAACGGTATTAAAGGAGAAACTGATTCACGTCCAGTACAAGTACAAGTTCCGTGTATGGAAATGTATGGAGATACTTGTGATATACTTAACGAAGTACGTGCTTGGTTTAAAGACCCTTCATTAGAAGATATGGGTCGTAAGTATTGGAAGAAGCGTTCATATATCTTCCAAGGCTTTGTTACTGATAATCCACTCAGTGACGATAAGACTCCTGAAAATCCAATTCGAAGGTTTATTATTGGTCCACAAATTTTTCAAATTATCAAAGCAGCTTTGATGGATCCAGACATGGAAGAACTACCAACAGATTATACTGCTGGTGTAGACTTCCGTCTTAACAAAACATCTAAAGGTGGTTATGCAGATTATTCAACATCTAACTGGGCACGTAGAGATCGTCCATTAGGCGATGCTGAAATGAGTGCCGTTACTACAAACGGACTGTTTAACTTCTCAGACTTCTTACCCAAGAAGCCAGATGATGTTGCTGTTAAGGTGATGAAAGAAATGTTTGAAGCATCAGTAGATGGTGAAGCATATGACCCTGAACGTTGGAGTAACTACTTCCGTCCAGCAGGTATGCAAGCAAGAACTGGTGATCCAACTAAAGCGGCAAGTCCACAAGCAACGGCTGTAAGCCAAAGTGCTCCAGTAGCAGAAACGGTTCCGGCTCCAGTTGCAACACCTGAAGAGATGGGTGCGACTCCGGTAGCACCTGCGGTAGCACCTGCGGTTGAACCAGCAAAAGCTGAAACAACAGGCGATGCTGCTGACATTCTTGCAATGATCAGACAAAGACAAGCACAATAAAAATATAATAGGGGTAGTAGTTAATAGCTGCTACCTCTACTTGATAATTTAGGAGAAACTATGGCTAAATCATTTGACGTTAGTAAGTTCCGCAAGG
>TARA_B110000196_G_scaffold6065_1_pt1 | contig 10380 bp, 7 predicted proteins | sample TARA_B110000196 | Tara Oceans TARA_B110000196 (sample SAMEA4397072) | marine metagenome | biome: Polar Biome; feature: [MES] marine water layer (ENVO:01000295) within the mesopelagic zone...; material: water (ENVO:00002006), including particulate matter (ENVO:01000060) such as...... | reverse complement strand
TAAATCATTTGTAAATCATTTGTAAATCATTTGTAAATCATTAAATGGGAGATGTACATGCAAATTGTTGAATCCGAAATACTCCACTGTAATGCTGGTTGGCGTGATTTTAGCTTTCTGAAACTCAAAACTGATGAGGGCATAACAGGTATTTCAGAATTTAATGAGTGCTATGGGAGCCCTGGGTTATCCGGTGTTATAAGGCGCCTGGTTGATCGAATCAAAGATATGGATGCAATGGGACATGAACGGATCCATCAATATCTTTATGCTGTGACACGGCAAGCACCTGGCGGGGTTAATCAACAAGCGATAGCCGCAATTGAAAATGCGCTTCTTGATATAAAGGGGCGAGCTCTGAACGTCCCTGTTTATGAACTGCTTGGTGGGGCTATAAGGCAGGAAATACCCGTGTACTGGAGCCATTGTGGAACATATCTCATAAATCCTGAGATTGCCGAGTTATGTGGTGTTGAGCCACTACAAACTATCGATGACATAACCAAACTTGGGAGACGGGTTAGTGAAGCCGGTTTTACAGGCCTTAAAACTAATATGATCGTTTTCGATAAAGATGGGAAAATAGGGCGTCACGGACCAGGATTTGCGGGAGCTACAGGCTGGCCTGATTTAAATCCTCCTCCAGGTCTCATAAATGAATTAAGAAATCAGCTTATGGCGATGGCCGAAGGCGCTGGTCCAGAAGTTGGTCTTCGCCTTGATCTAAATTTTAATTTTAAGCCAGAGGGATACAGGCAGATAACGAATGGACTGGATGATCTTCAATTATCCTGGATCGAGATCGATTTATACGATCCTGCAGCCCTCGCGTCTATTAGGGAAAGAATTGCGACTCCAATAGCATCCTGTGAATCTTTGTTCGGGCTCAGGGAATTCAAACCATTTTTTGAAAGCGAATCCGTTGATGTAGCCATTATCGACATTCCTTGGAATGGTGCCTGGTTGGGTCACAAAATAGCTGCGATGGCGGAGGCATATGAAGTCAACTGTGCGCCCCATAATTTTTACGGGCACTTATCTAGTTTAATGAGTGCTCATTTTTGCGCGGCATTGCCAAATTTTAGAGTTATGGAAATAGATGTCGATGACGTCCCCTGGAAGGATGATCTTTTAACTTGGAAGCCTGATATCAAGGCAGGCTCTTTACAAATTCCTCCAGGCCCTGGGTGGGGAGCACAACTAAACGAGGATGTGATTGCTGAGCACCCACCAAAGTTTGTGCTTGAAAGCTAACAATAAACACTATTGGAAGAAGGTCACAATGAGTCAATATGATTCACCTGAGCCAAACTGGCCTGCTAAGTTAGCACCGCTGCCAGGTAGCCCCAATGTACTACTGGTGATGCTTGACGACGTCGGATTTTCTGATTTTGGCTGTTATGGATCGGAAATTGATACACCAACTATCGATGAACTTGCGGACAAAGGCGTGCGGTATAGTGGCTTTCATACAACAGCAATGTGTTCTACCACACGTGCGGCTCTTCTCACCGGACAAAATCACCATGCGGTTGGTGTCGGATGCTTAGCCAATTTTGACAGTGGATTCCCAGGATACAGGGGAAAAATTTCACATGATGCGCCGACAATTGCCGAGACGCTTCGAACGCAAGGGTACAGAAATTATATGGTTGGAAAGTGGCATGTAACTCCACTTACAGAAACAGGTCCGACCGGCCCGTTCGATGGGTGGCCACTTGGCCGTGGTTTCGATCGATTCTACGGATTCATGGATGCGGAAACCGATCAATATTCGCCTGAACTCGTGATGGATAATAGTCACATCGAGGCTCCAGGGACATTCGAATCTGGATATCACTTAACCGAAGATCTCTTTGAACATGCAATACGAAATATTCGAGACCATATTGCTGTTCTGCCAACGACCCCTTGGTTCATGATGATAACTCCCGGTGCCTGTCACGCACCTCATCAGGCCCCTAAAGATCTGATTGATAAATACCAATCCGTATTTTCAAAAGGGTGGGACACAACGCGTGAAGATAGACTTGCTCGTCAAATCAAATTAGGGATTATCCCCGAAGAAACAAAGCTCCCTTCAAGAAATGACCGTGTACAACCGTGGATAGCTCATAGTGAAGAAGAGCAGCAAGTTTTTGGTCGTCTTGCTGGAGCGTACGCAGGAATGCTTGAGCATACGGACACTCATCTCGGCCGACTTGTGAATTTTTTGAATGAGGCGAACATTGTTGAAAACACCTTGATTTTGGTATTGTCTGACAATGGAGCCAGTCAAGAAGGTGGCCCGAATGGATTTTTGAACGCTATGGGACCGTTTAACGGCAGACGAGAATCCATGGAAGAAAAATTTCAAAAAATCGAGGAGATCGGTGGCCCAAACTCACACAGCAATTTCCCTTGGGGCTGGGCGATGGCCTCAAATACGCCTCTAAAACGGTACAAGCAAAATACACATGGAGGTGGTATACGAGATCCTTTAGTGATCTCGTGGCCTGAAAAAATCAGCTCCGTCAACGAGGGCGCAGTAAGGCATCAGTTTTGTCATGTAAGTGACTTAGCGCCTACTATTTTCGAACTCATTGGACTCGATATGGAATCAGTTACTGATTCAGGTACAACCGGTGTTAGTTTCGCGTCAACCGTAAATAATTCAGGAGCAGTAACGGGAAAAACCACACAATATTTTGAAATGTTCGGACACCGTGGAATAATTCATGAAAATTGGAAAGCCGTTGCTTACCACGAGCCCGGGACCGCTTTCGAAGACGATATCTGGGAGCTCTACGATCTCAGCAACGATTTCAATGAACTGTCAGATTTATCTCAGCCCGAGGCTCTACGCCTAGAAAAGTTAAAGGATTTATGGTGGACGGAAGCTGAATCCAACCAAGTGCTTCCCCTAGACGATCGATTTGGACCACGATTTGCTGAGAATGCAGAACGACATCGCGGCGGACGCACAAACTATTCCTTCTGGCCCGGAATGGGGCATCTTCCTAGCGATGTTGCCCCAGATCTTCGTAGTAGAAGTTATACCATCTCCGCTACAGTCGAACTTAAATCAGACTTTGAAAATGGTGTCTTGATTGCTCACGGGGACGCGACTGGTGGTTATTCGTTCTATTTTGAGGATGGTTTTTTATGCCATGATATGAATATTGGTGGAGATCATGAAATAGTTAAAAGTGCTGAACCATTATCGGTTGGTCGGCATGACGTCTCGTTTCAGATGAAGCGTATTATCGAAACTACAGATCCTAACAGTCGAGTGTATAGCCAGCAAAATGTGATATCAGTCAAGGGTGAAGCCTCTCTCATTGTGGACGGTGCAGTGGTCGGAACTTTGCATACTGACCGAATGTTCTTTTTGATGATCTCATGGTCGGGTCTAGACATAGGATTTGATCGAGGCAGTCCCGTGGGAACCTATAAGGCACCGTTTAATTTCACTGCAAAATTAATCCATGTGACCGTAGATTTAGAGGATGATCAGGAGCTGGACTATGACGGGGTGGGGAAGACCGAAATGGCCCGTGAGTAGGTGTTTGTATAGACAAATCGGTGGCGAAGTCTAAGAGTCACGAAAGTGTGTGATTTTTTGCAATATGATCACTAATTTGATCGAATTTTTTTATTGATGAAATAGATCAGCGGACATACTACCAAGATGATCCACCATGAAAATACTACGACTGACAGGATGGTGCGAAAGACCATATTAATAGTCTCGATTGATGCACCCCAAGCAACTGATATTACGTCGAGAAGTGAATTATGCTCCTCTGGTACTTCCCCGTAGATGGTGACATTAAGCTGAGACATTGCCACCTGACTTTCCAGATACTTTAATCGTCCCGTGTAGCGATCAATCTCCAGTCGTGTCTGATTCAGGCGATCCTGAACTTCAATGATTTCTGACACGCTACGAGCGTCATCAAGTAGGGATCGGAAGCGCTTTTCTACCGCTCGCAAGTTTTCAAGAGTTATCTCAGTATCTGTATATTCAGAAGTTACATCGCGTGAACTGACCATTAGATATGGCTGTCCCACGGCCATATCACCGATCTCTTCTAAGAGTTGCTCTAGGTAATTACTGGGTATACGAGCCGTTATATTCGCGGTCAGTCGGTCAGTCGGAGACTCATCGAAAGGGTGGTATCCACGTCCAGAGCCTATAGATGAAGATTCGACGTAACCTGACTTCAGGTCAACCAGCTCGATGATGGTTTCAAAGACTCCCTCCACGTCGTCAGCAACAATCTCAGCGTTGGCGCTGCGAATTATATGTCGCTCAATCTGCGTGGTCGATAACGGACTATTCGACATACCTGGGGCACTTGCAACCATCATTTTTGAGTCAGCAGTTGATGCCTGTTCGGTATAACCTCCACCGAGGTATTCATCGTCACCGCAGGAAAATGAAAACATGAGTAATGCGATTGCGAGTAGAGCTATGGGAAATTTCATGTCCATACATAGTATTTCATTGTTTAGACAGTCGGTGGCAGATAAAGGCGTTTATTGCAAACAGGACTAAATATCAATTGAAGTAGGTACCCGTAATCCTACTTCGGGGGCACCTACAAACGAATTTAAGTAATTATTTTAATCAGCATCATTCAGGTAAACAAAATCAAATATAGCAATCCGTGCAAGTCGCCCCAAAAGCAAAGTGATATGTAGTTGTCGTAATTCGCTCTATTATTCTTTAATGACGATAATTTCAGAGCAACTAAATCAAGGGGCGACTCTATCGTTCGAATTCTTTACACCAAAAGACGCAGCCGGACAAGACCGCCTCGACCAAAATATTGAACATCTAATGAACTTTTCTCCCGATTTTCTGTCAATCACCTACGGGGCAGCAGGCACTAGTAGAGCCCGAACTATCGGTTGGGTTGAACGATTGTCGACTCGTTATAGTGTCCCAATAATGCCTCACCTAACCTGTATTTCTCATACGAAATCAGAAATCAATTCTCTCTTGGATATTTATAAGCTTGTAGGGGTAAAGAACCTGCTGTGCTTGCGAGGTGATAAGCCATCCGACAGTAGCTTGGCTATCACCTCAGATTTCACATATGCATCAGATTTAGTCACAACTGTGCGACACCATTCGGAATTCGACATAGGTGTAGCTGTTCACACCGAAGGCCACCCAGAATCGGCAAATGCAGAGACTGATTTACTGCACCAAAGTGCTAAAGTCGCAGCAGCTGACTTTGCTATAACACAGTTTTTTTACGAGTCAGAGCACTACGAAAAATTTACTGAGTACCTTTATAAAAGAGGCATACGCACCCCAGTACTCCCCGGCATTATGCCTGCAACCAATCTGGCTTCACTCCAACGGATGAGCAATTTAGCAGGAATTAAGGTTCCACCTAAACTCATCAAACAATTACAGAAAGCCGATTCGTCGCTCAAGGATCGCCAAAGAATCGCAATTGAAACCTCGGTAGAATTATCTGAAAAACTACTCGCCGTCGGGGCACCAGGAATACATATATATACGCTGAATTCGGGAATAGTTCCTGGCAAAATAAGTCAAGCAATAGAGCCCGCTATTCATAGCGCTCCGGATCATAATTAAGATTTGGAGCTAACCAGTATTCGACTTCCTTGACGGCTAATCCCTTTCGAATGGCATAATCCTCAATCTGATCACGCTCGACATATCCGACGCCAAAGTAACGCGCTTGAGGGTGAAAAACGTATAAGCCGCAAACTGAAGCATTCGGAGCCATCGCGTAAGAGGAGGTTAATTCAATGCCGATGTTATTGGTAACGTCTAATAAATCAAAAATTACTTGCTTCTCCGTGTGATCTGGCAGGGCAGGATATCCCGGCGCCGGACGAATACCAGAGTAAACCTCAGCTATGAGTTCTTCACTTGATAAGCTCTCCGCGGGGCTATAACCCCAATACTCTTTTCGTACTCGCTCGTGTAAATATTCTGCGAACGCCTCAGCAAGTCGATCACTCAGCGCACTTAGCATGATTGCACTGTAATCATCGAGAGCATCTTCAAAGATAGCCATTTGCTTTTCTTCGCCTATTCCAGATGTCACTGCAAAGGCACCTATGTAGTCTGCAGGTACACGTTTTCCAAGTTCTGGCTGTCTCACAAAGTCTGCCAAAGCCCAGTTCTCGTTTTTTCCCCGATCTCTCGATGTTTGCTGCCTAAGAGTATGAATAGTTCCCAACCGTTGGTCATTAGGCTCACCCAATTCGACATTGGGTGAGAATATATCTACATCATCACCGCGCTTGGCGGCAGGCCATATTCCCAACACTCCCTTACTAACTAGCCACTTCTCATCTGAAATCTTCTTCAACATCTCTAACGCATCGGTATAAAGCTCGCGAGCCTGATCGCCAACTATATCGTCGCTTAGTATCTGGGGAAATGTGCCAGCTAAATCCCATGTTTTGAAAAAAGGTGTCCAGTCAATTCGTTCAACTAACTTATCTAAGGATTGATCAGGAAAAACTTGTATCCCTTGAAAATTAGGAACAAAGGGTGCACCAACTGGATTAAATGGATACGGGCTCTCCCGAGCAGCAGATATGGAATATCTGAGTCCTCTGGCACGGCGGGCGGTATGGGTGGCACGAATGGATTCATATTCGTCTTTTATCTCAGCTGAGAAGCTTGATGACGATTCAAAGGAGAGCAATCGAGACATCGCGCTCGGAGCACGCGATGCGTCAGGGATATAGAGCGTGGTGCCGTCGTACTTCGGCGCAATCTGCACAGCTGTATGTGCCTTACTTGTCGTAGCCCCACCAATTAGAAGTGGAATTGTTAAGTTTTGTTTAGTCATCTCAGTGGCTACATATTCCATTTCTTTTAAACTCGGTGTAATTAAACCCGAAAGTCCGATCGCCACAGCATTCTGCTCTAACGCCGTGTCAATTATGCTTTGTGCTGGTGACATAACCCCAAGATCGATAACCTCGTAACCGTTACATTCGAGTACTACTCCAACAATTTTTTTACCGATATCGTGCACATCTCCTCTAACTGTGGCTAAAACTATTTTCGGGATTTTAAATACGCCATCATCGCCTCTTGGTTCAATAAACGGCTCAAGATACGCAACAGCTTTTTTCATTACCCTTGCTGACTTAACTACCTGCGGCAGAAACATTTTGCCCTGCGCAAATAAATCGCCAACCTCGTTCATGCCGTTCATCAATGGACCTTCGATGACATCTAACGCAGTACCGACTGTCGTTAAGATTGACTTGGTATCCTCAACAATATAGTCATCATGACCATGAACCAAGGCATAAACGATTCTTGTCTCTACATCTTCATTTCGCCACGCAAGGTCGACGATTTCTGTCCTTCGCTCAGATGATGAAAAGTCCTGTGCGATCTCTAAAAGTTTTTCGCCTGCGCTAATATCCTTATTAAGGATCACATCCTCAACAGCCGTTCTTAAAATTTCTGGAATATCACCGTATAGGGGCAACGCTCCAGCGTTCACAATCGCCATATCCAGTCCGGCAGGTATCGCGTGATAAAGAAATACTGCGTGCATTGCTTCTCTCACTACATTATTTCCTCTGAACGCAAAAGATACGTTTGAAATACCGCCCGAGGTCCGAACACCTGGCAGATGTTTTTTTATTTCTTTCAATGATTCGATAAATGCTGACGCATAATCATTGTGTTCAGGAATGCCCGTAGCCACTGCAAAAATATTTGGATCGAAGATTATGTCGGTTGCCGGAAAATCTAATTCGGATCGCAGCAAATTGTATGATCGCTCACAAATTCTGAATTTAGCCTCAGCCGTTTCAGCTTGCCCAGCTTCATCAAATGCCATGACCACAATTGCAGCACCAAATGAACGAGCTTCACGGGCTTTAGCCAAAAAATCTACCTCGCCTTCTTTAAGCGAGATTGAATTCACGATTGACTTGCCCTGAATACACATCAAGCCAGCCCGAATGACATTCCAATCTGATGAATCCAGCATTATCGGAACTCTTGCGATATCCGGCTCTGACCCGAGTAACTGAAGATATGCCTGCATTACCTCGGTCGATTCAAGCATCCCTTCATCCATGTTCACATCTAATATTTCAGCCCCTGATAGTACCTGTTGTCGAGCAACCTTTAGAGCTGCTTCATAGTCGCCACCAAGAATGAGGCGGCGGAATTTAGCCGAACCCGTAACGTTAGTTCGCTCACCAATATTTATAAATGTGGCTAGTCTGTTTGTAGTCACAGGTATTACTGAATCCTCACATTCCAATGGGACAACACCTAAGCATTGACTTGTTTATATGTGCAAAACATCAAGTCCGGCTAAGGATAAAGATGATAAATTTTCAGCGACTAGTGGTCGCGGTTTTAAGCCTCTAACTGCATCAACAATGGCTTTGGTGTGCTCCGGATTTGAGCCGCAGCACGACCCAACAATATTTAATAGAGATTCCTCAGCCCATTCCTTGAGCGCACCAGACATTTCCTCCGGCGACTCATCATATTCACCAAATTCATTTGGTAGACCAGCATTTGGATAGGCTATCGTGGGTACTGGAATAAGCCTACTTAATTCAGCAATATGTCGTTTCATTCCCGAATGACCAAGCGAACAATTCAGGCCGAAAGCGACCGCATTGGCGTGCCTCAATGAGATCCAAAAAGCCTGAAGAGTTTGTCCAGAAAGTGTTCTGCCAGATTGATCTATCACCGTACCGGAAATAATCAACGGAGCAATTTCTGCAGCCAATCCAATTTTGTTTTTAGCATTTTCAATTCCAACAATTGCGGCCTTCGCGTTTAGAGTATCGGTAATCGTTTCGAGCAATAAAATATCTACTCCACCCTCCAGCAAACCAAGTGCAGCCATCTCATAAGCGGACTTCAATTCATTAAATGAGACATCACGTTGTCCTGGGTTGTTCACATCAGAAGCCATCGAAGCTGTCTTATTCGTTGGGCCAAGTGAGCCAGCTACCCACCTGGCTCGCCCATCACGCTCTTCTGCTAGCCTAACTACCTCATAGGCTAGAGAGGCACCCACGTAGTTCATCTCCTGAACATGTTCATCCATTTGATACTCTGACTGGGCAATCTGTGTAGAAGAAAATGTGTTTGTTGTAATTATGTCGGCACCAGCCTTGACATAACTTTCATGGACAGATGAGACTAAGCTGGGCTGAGTCAGATTTAATATGTCGTAATTTCCTCTGAGATCAATCCCAGTATTTGAAAATCTCTCTGCGCGAAAATTGTCTTCAACAAGTGAATGACCCTGAAATACGGTACCGCCGGCACCATCAATAACTATAATTCTGTCTGCCAGAGTCGTCTTAAAATCAGATAACCTACGGGTACGGAGAGATTGTGTGGTATCCATGTCAGTAATAGTATCTGAAAGTCAATTAGACATCGCTTTGTGCTTTATAAAAAATGCGAAGATACTTAACCTACAAACCTATATCAAGAGTATCTAGGGATTCTGGCCTCGAAAGTCGCGGCAGCGCTGATTAATTTGAAATAGTTTCATGAATAGAGAAATTCCGGCTGCATCATTAGATAACTCGCCCACCATCGACTTCCATACAGACACCAGTGACCATGCTGGCTTCATCCGAACAGAGATAGCAGGATGCATTGGCAATATCCTCTGGCGTTGAAAAGCGACCCAATGGAATAGTCGATATAAATTTTTGCCTAAGTTCAGGCGTATCTCCACCCATAAAAGAAGGAAGTAAGGGAGTTTCGCCTGCAACTGGGTTTACAGCATTCACACGAATACCAAACGGCGCAAGCTCGACCGCCATGGTTTTTGTCGCAGTGTTCATCCAGCCTTTTGAGCTGTTGTACCAGTTTAGATTAGGTCTCGGAGAAATCCCCGCGGTGGATGCGACGTTTAAAATTACGCCTGCATTTCGAGCTTTCATATCTGGAATAAATGTTTTCGCCATTAAATAAACTGACTTACAATTAACCCTGAAAACGCGATCAAAGTCTTCTTCGCTTACTTCATCGAGAGCAGCTGGTAAGTGGGTGACCCCAGCATTGTTGATGATGATGTCAATTCTGTCGAAGATTTTCTTCGTGGCTTTACGCAATTGCTCGACTGATGTTCCATCCGCAACATCAACATTAATAGCGATAGCATCTTCACCAAGATCATCTGCAAGAGTAGTCGCTGCATCTAGATTGATATCGGCGATCACTACGCGAGCTCCTTCAGAAAGAAATTTTCGTACAATACCTTCACCAAAGCCGGATGCACCACCTGTCACAATCGCTGTTTTTCCTTCAAGTCGCATAAATGTTCCTTTTGCTTTATTACTGATAACTTACGACGGTTTTTTTAACGAGGAAAAACCGCAGAGCACCAAATC
>TARA_B110000196_G_scaffold145126_1_pt1 | contig 10397 bp, 9 predicted proteins | sample TARA_B110000196 | Tara Oceans TARA_B110000196 (sample SAMEA4397072) | marine metagenome | biome: Polar Biome; feature: [MES] marine water layer (ENVO:01000295) within the mesopelagic zone...; material: water (ENVO:00002006), including particulate matter (ENVO:01000060) such as...... | reverse complement strand
ACAGGCATGGTTGAGGGCCATGTGTTCTTATGGACGTGCGGGTTCGATTCCCGCTCTGGGCACTTTTATTCAATTATTATTCGTTTTTCAACTGTTCCATCATCATAGTTATAAAATAAAATTGTATTCTTTTTGTGAGGAGTTTCTTTACCAATAATATTTGTTATTTTTAGGAGATTTTTTTCCCATTTATTTATTTCATCAATATTGGTAGAGGTGCTATCAGGAAGATACGTGACATGTAATCTTGGATGTAATTCCGGATCAGGATTGTCTTTTGATGCAAATATCATTCTTCTATAATAATTTTCATTTATGAGTTTCATATAAAAACCAAAGCTATTTATGGTGTCATTAATCATGTCTTGCACTAAATTGGTAACATCAATGATATAATCTTGATTGCTTGCTGTGCTTTGAGGAATAGTTGTTTGGTTTAAAGTGGTAGTGCCAGGTTGATTATTCCAAGTTACTAGGAGTTCATTCCAATTAGCAATTACTCTTTCTATAATACTCTCATTCGATCCGCTAAGCTGTTGATGCCCTCCAGGGAAAGTATTGACAGTCATATCTACATACAAAAATAAAAAAGCAGACTGTATGCTAGCATTTGCAGGAATCATAGATAGATCAAAATCAATTAAGGAGCGCTGGTTAGCTGTAATCCCCCCATTTGTCCAAGCTTGTATATTCAGGAATGGAACTGTTCCGTAATTATTTCCATCACCTATACCATTATATTCTCTAATTGCAGCATCTTTTGATGCTGATAATGTTAGGTTAGTTTGGGCGCTACACAATATTGGTAGACAAAAAAATAATATGAGTATTCTTCTCATATATTAGTTTTATAAGTTATTTAATACAAATGTAGAAAAATTAATTTTTAAATTACTCCAACTCTTCTTATTCTTATCTCTGCTTTTAAAAACCCAAGCTACTTTCTATTGCTTTATGGTCGGAAAGCTTTTTCTGGTGTGTAGTAAAGGTATTTGTTTTAAACTTAGGGCTATGCAAAATATAGTCAATGCGCAAAAAGGGAATTTTTCCCAAAAAAGTGCTACCAATTCCTTTTCCTTTATTTAGAAAAGCATCTTCTAGTCCCTCAGAAATTTTATGGTAAGCAAAGGAATTTGGCGTATCATTAAAATCGCCACAAACAATAATTGTGTAGGGAGATTTTTCCATATGTTGTTTTATTACCTCTACTTGCATGGCGCGTTTCTGAAAAGAGTTTTTTAATCTTTTCCCAATGCCAAATACCCCTTTTTTTATTGCTTCTTTACTAATCTCCGGATTTTCCATAAAAGCCAAATCGCTTTTATCGAACCAATTAGAAGCCAAATGAATATTATAAATTCTGATAGTATCTCCTTGAAAAACCATATCCGAGAAAATACAAGTATTGTTCATTCGCTCTCCTTTTATACTCACCGTTCCTTTATTTATTTGTGGGAACTTGCTGTAAATTGCCATGTGCCACTGGCTTTTTTTACTCTGCAAGCCAATATGCTGAAAAGAGTAGTCTGATTCTGGCAACTGCTTTGGCGCATAAAATTCCTGAATGCAGAGAATATTGGTATTTCTCTGATTAAACAAATCAAAAATTTCATTTTTTACGCCCTCTTTTTTAATCCAATTATAGGCGTTAAAAAGCCGTACATTATAACTCATAATACTGAAATTATTTTCTCCCTCTTTTGTGCTTTTGTCTTCCGAATTCCCTATTAATGTAGAAATAGAATTCATGCCAATTATCAGTACAATTAGGTTTGCCCAAAAAGGTTTTTTCATTACAATAAGCCAAAAGGTAAGGAAAAGGAGATTTAAAATAAAAAAAACAGGAAACAGAAGACCAAAAAAAGCAATTGGCCAAAAAATATTAGGACTAACAAATGGGGCTAAATAGGATAGAGTTTGCCCAACTAACAATAAAGAATTTATAAGGAACAGAATCTTATTTATAAAGCTTAAATTTTTCAAACGCTACTTTTTACTTGCTTTAAACAAAATATCTTTTTCTTCCTTTGTAAGCCCCTCATAACCAGATTTTGCAATTTTATCTAAGATCTTATCAATTTTGGCTTGGGCTTGCACTTTTTCTTTTCTAAAATCCTGATCTGATTTTTTTCTGCTATAAGCCTTTCTTAATTTTGGTTTGCTTTTAAAAAATGTAGCCAAATAATCTATTATTTTATTAAAGCCACTTGCAATATCATTTCCGCTATTTAATTGTTTTACATACAAATACCCAAAGAAAGCCCCCCCCAAATGAGCTATACATCCACCTGGATTTCCATATGGAATATTTAGGAAATTTAATAACACAAAAAAAACTGCAATATGTTTAAGTATAATATTTCCAATAAAAAATAATCGTACAGAGTAGTTGGGAGATTTTGTAGCAATAGCAATAAAAATAGCAAGCACGGATGCAGAAGCCCCATTTAATAAACTTATTGATTGAATTGGTTCAAAAACAGGAAAAAGTTTGAAAGAAATAATAAATAGTATTGCACCACTTATTCCTCCTAAAATATAAGTGCTGAGTAGTTTTTTATTATCGAAAAAGGAGAGAAAAATTTGGCCACCAAAATACAACAATAACATATTAAAAAGCAAATGCATAAATCTATCATGCAAAAACATATAGCTAATAATACTCCATGGTTTTTTTATCAAAATACTTATGTCTACTGGAATTGAAAATGGTGAAATAATTAAATCTTTAAAGATTTCTTTTAATTGGGGGGTTGCTAATCCTTCCGTGTTGAACAAGTAGAAGAACACAAAAATTATTTTCACAAAAAGAAAAACTCCTACATTAATATAGATGAGTTTGGTAAGCGAATCCTCTCTTTTAAAATTCTTTTTTAGATGCTCCAATATAGTACTCATTTAGTAAAAGGTATTTGAGTTTTTTCTCCAATATTTTATTAGTAAAAAGCCAAAAATCATTCCTCCTAAATGTGCAAAATGTGCAACATTATCAGCCGGGTTATTGCTAATACCAGCATATAATTCTAAAAGTCCATAGAGGATTACAAAATATTTTGCCTTGATAGGAATTGCAAAATAGACATATAAGAGTGCATTTGGAAACAACATCCCAAAAGCCAATAAAACACCAAAAACCGCCCCAGAAGCCCCAACTGTTGGGGTGTGTATTAACAGATTCAGTTTGCCCATAATTGGGTTTGTATAATTTTGTCCGCCAGCTAAAATATTACTACCTTCATTAAGGATTGTATTAAAATCATTGCTACTAATTTGTGCTCGCAAACTCATAATTTCATATTGACTTACCCCTAAATGAATAGCTGCTGCACCTAATCCTGTTATCATGTAATAGACTAAAAACTTCTTTCCTCCCCATACATTTTCTAATACTTTTCCAAACATCCAAAGGGCAAACATATTAAAGAAAAGGTGGGTAAAATTGCCATGCATAAAAAGGTGCGTAATGAGTTGATGTGGCATAAACTCTATTGATTGAAACTGATGAAGCCCGAAAAATCGGTACATATCAAATCCCATACCATCCAATGTGATGGTTGCTAAAAAGAATAATCCATTTATAATGAGTAAGTTTTTTACTACTTCTGGTAAATGCCTAAAATTTCCTGGTCGATAATCCATTCTAAAAATGTTTTGTAATGTCGTTTAAAGCCAAATTAATAATTGTTGGTTTGCCATTTGGGCTAATGCTTGGTAAATCACAAGCAAACAAATTACTTATAAGTACTTTCATTTCATTTTGCTCTATTTTTTTTCCTTTTTTAATTGCTATATTTTTAGCTAATACTTTTGCTATTTTTACTTTTGTCGAAATTACCAACTGATTATCATTTTTTTCTTGTTCCAAAAATTCCTCAAAAAGAGTCTCCAAATTTCCTTTTGCACATTCAGGAGGGATTGAGTTTATTTCAATCTTGTTTTCTCCTTTTAATTCAAATCCGAAACCTAAATTATGTAAAGGTTCTTTCAACTGTATTATTAATAAATAATCAGAGTTAGAGAAAGTAAGATTAAAAGGAAAAGCCAATTGTTGTGATTCTACTTTTTTGTTTTCAAACAAATTTTGGTAATATTCAAAAAGAATTCTTTCATGTGCTCTTTGCTGATGAATAATAAGTATCTCTGTTTTTCCTTCTAGTAAAATAAATTTATTTTTGATTTGTAGTAATTGTTTTTCTTGAATTTTCTGAGTCCAATCTACTTCAATTTCTTGCTGAATATTCGCTTTTTCAACAATATCTCCCCACGAAAATATTTCAGTGGGCTTTTCTTTTTCAAAAGGATTGAAATCAGTATCTACTTTTATTTTAGGTTGGTTATATACTTTCCCTTTCTCTTTGATAGAAATATCGAATGAAGTTTCCAGATTAAAATCGATAGTTGGTGCTACATTATATTTTCCTAAGGAATGCTTAACAGCCGAACGAATAATAGCGTAAATTGACCTCTCATCTTCAAATTTTATTTCTGTTTTTGTCGGATGAATATTGATGTCAATTAATTTTGGATCAATATCTAAATACAAAAAGTAAGAGGGAAAATAATTGTCTGGAATCAAGCCGTCATAAGCTTTTTTAACAGCATGATGCAAGTAGGGGCTTTTGATAAATCGGTTATTTACAAAGAAATATTGTTCCCCACGCGTTCGTTTGCAAAACTCAGGTTTCCCAATAAATCCGCTAATATTTACTAAAGTGGTTTGCTCCTGAATTGGTACTAATTTCTGATTGCTTTTTGCACCTGTTACACTTACAATTCTTTGTCGTTTGTTTGATTTTTCTAAATGGAAATACTCCAGATCATCTAAATGCAAGCTCATATTAATATCAGGATTTGCCAAAGCAATTCGGCTGAATTGCTCTATAATATGTCTTGTTTCCACCTTATCTGATTTTAGGAAATTCCTGCGAGCCGGTACATTGTAAAATAAATTTTTAATGGAAATTGAAGTACCGTTTGCACAGGAGCAATCTTCCTGCTTTTTCACTTGGCCTCCTTCAATAATAATATGTGTTCCCAACTCTTTTTCAGTGAGCTTGCTTTTCATTTCCACATGTGCTATTGCCGCCAGAGACGCCATTGCTTCTCCTCTGAAACCCATGGTTTTGATGGCAAACAAATCATCTGCTTTATTTATTTTGGAGGTAGCATGTCTTTCGAAACTCATCCGAGCATCTGCATCACTCATTCCGCATCCGTTATCCACCACTTGCAAAAGTGTTTTTCCAGAATCTTTTATATAAAGTTTGATATTTGTTGCGCCAGAATCAAGTGCATTTTCCAACATTTCTTTTACAGCAGAAGCGGGGCGCCCAATAACCTCTCCGGCTGCAATTTGATTTGCCACATGTTCAGGAAGTAATTGAATAATATCCAATGCGTATTTTTTATGATAAAATTAAATAGGCTAACAAAAGTAAAGCAATAATGATAAAAATTATTCTTTTTGATCTGTTTCCTGCTGCACTTTTTTGTTTTTTTCTGTTAAAAAACAAACCTTTTCTTCTTTTCCCTTCTTTTTTAAGTTGTTCCAATTCTTCTTTTCTTTGATTGTAATACCTTGGTTTATAGTCAAATAATTTTGATTTAGGTATTTTAAAAAAGGAAGGGATTCTTGGCGCTTGCATTTCACAAAATTAAGTAAATATTCATTTTATCGAATAGAAAATGACTTTTATAATTGTTCATAATTGACAAAATCTAACTTCTATTAAAAAACATAAATTTTTACTTTTACAATCTGTGATAAATAGAATTTCAATAGCATTTATTTTCCTTGTAATTTTTGTGCAAACTGCTTTTTCACAAGGGCTTTGGAAACCAGTTTTTCATTCGGAAAATACACATTGGGCAGATAGCGTTTTAGCAAATTTATCAGAGGAAGAACGCATTGCTCAGCTTTTTATGGTGGCAGCATATTCCAACAAAGCCACTTTTCATAAAGAGGAAATTTCCGCACTTATAAAAGATTACAAAATTGGAGGATTGATGTTTCTACAAGGAAGCCCTACAGAACAGGCGCAATTAACAAATCATTTTCAATCCATTTCCAAAACCCCACTTATGATTGCTCAAGATGCGGAATGGGGGCTTGCTATGCGTTTAGATTCTGTAATGCGATTTCCTTGGCAGATGACTTTGGGCGCCATTCAAGATAAGGATTTGATATATAAAATGGGAGAGCAAATTGCGAACCAGTGTAAATTGTTGGGCGTAAATATTAATTTTGCACCAGTTGCCGATATCAATAGTAATCCTAAAAATCCAATAATTGGAAATCGTTCTTTTGGAGAATCGCCTAAAAAAGTATCCGCATTTTCTACCGCTTATATGCAAGGAATGCAAGAAAATGGCGTTTTAGCTTGTGCCAAGCATTTCCCTGGTCATGGGGATACCGATTCTGATTCACATGAAACTCTTCCGGTAATTCGGCATAGCAGATATCGATTAAATACAACTGAAATAGCTCCTTTTAGGCATTTGATTACTAAAGGTCTAGGAAGTATCATGGTAGCACATCTCAGGATTCCAGTCATTGATGCAACAAAGAACCTTGCATCTTCCTTATCTAAAAAAGTAGTGACAAATCTCCTGAAAAAAGAATTGGGTTTTCAGGGATTAATATTTACTGATGGATTAAACATGAAAGGAGTTAGTAAATATTTTGATGCTGGAGAATTGGATGTAAAAGCACTTTTGGCTGGTAATGATATACTATTAGTTTCGGAAGATGTGCCAGTTGCAATTGAAAAAATAAAAGAAGCAATAGCAGAAGGTAAAATTACGCAAGAAGAAATTGATAAAAGATGTAAGAAAATTCTGATCGCAAAAAAATGGATGTGGCTAGATAGTATTCAACCGATAGATCTGAAGAATTTAACCGAAAGAATAAATAATTCTGATGCCGAATTGGTAAACAGAACATTAGTAGAAAATTCACTCACGCTTTTACAGAATTACGAAAACCTTATTCCGCTTGAACGCTTAGACACGCTAAAAATAGCATCTATTACAATTGGTGAAAATTCAGAAAAATTTAGAGAAATGCTATCCAATTATACGCCCATTACTCATTTTACCATTGAAGAAAATCCTAGTTCAGAAATGCAAAGAGAATTGTTAGATAAATTAATTGGATTTAATCTGGTAATTGCCAGTATTCATCAATCCAATGAAAACCCATGGAAAGCCCATAAAATAGATAGAAATACCGATTTGTTTTTGCAAACTCTTGCTATTCAGTCCAAAGTTGTTGTATCGGTTTTTGCTAACCCATATTCCATTAATCATTTCCTTTTTACAAATAATTTTGATGGATTAATAATGGCTTATCAAAACAGTGAAATAGCACAAGAACTAACTGCACAATCTATTTTTGGCGGCATTTCCTTAAGTGGAAAACTACCAGTTTCTACCCAGCATTTCAAAAATAATTACGGGCTAAATACAAAAGCATTTCGATTAAAATATACAATCGCAAAAGAGGTTGGAATCAATGAAACGTTACTTTATAAAATTGATAGTTTAGCTGAAAATGCTATCATGCAAAAGGCGACACCTGGTTGCCAGATTCTTATCGCCAAGCAAGGAAAAGTATTTTTTCAAAAATCTTATGGCCACCATACTTATTCTAAAAACAGAGAAGTAAAAAATACCGATATTTATGATTTGGCTTCCATTACTAAAATTGGGGCAACTCTCCCAATACTTATGCAAATGCAAGAAGAAGGCGGTTTTTCTTTAGGCTACAAATTAGGAAAGTTAAACGAACGATTATATTACACTAACAAAGGACAATTGCGTGTAAGGGATGTTTTATCGCATCAAGCTAGCTTACAATCCTGGATTCCTTTCTACAAAAAAACAATTGAGGAAGACAATACTTTGAGAGATTCGCTTTACAGAAATATTTTTTCAGCAAAATATCCAATAAAAGTTGCTGAAGATCTGTATTTACACCACAGCTATTCCGATAGTATTATGTTACAAATTGTGGAATCTGACCTTTTAGAAACTACCGAATATCAATATTCCGATTTGGGTTTTTATCTACTTAAAGATATAATTGAAGAAAGGTACAACCTACCTTTGAATAATTTGGTAGATATGACTATTTATAAGCCTCTCGGATTAGCAACTATGGGCTATCTTCCAAAAGAAAAATTTGAAAAAGATAGAATTGTTCCAACCGAAAAGGATGATTATTTCAGAGATCAATTGCTAGTTGGTGATGTGCATGATATGGGGGCGGCAATGCTAGGAGGAGTTGGTGGGCATGCTGGGCTTTTTTCCAATGCAAATGATTTAGCAATATTAATGCAGATGTATTTGCAAGAGGGAAAATATGCTGATAAACAATATTTCAAATCTACAACCATTAAAGAGTATACTAAATGCCAATTTTGCAAAGATGATAATAGGAGAGGTGCTGGTTTTGACAAACCCGCTTTACCCGATCAAGAAGGAGGTCCAACTTGCAAATGTGTATCTCTTTCAAGTTTTGGGCATTCTGGTTTTACAGGAACACTGGCTTGGGCAGACCCTAAAACTGAAATAGTTTATGTATTTTTATCCAACAGAATTCATCCTGATGCTTCCAATACAAAACTATTGGATATGGATGTGAGGACTAATATTATGCAAGTAATTTTTGATGCAATCGAAAAGTAAAAAATATAAAATTGGTATTGTTTGCTACCCAACTTATGGTGGAAGTGGGGTAGTGGCTACTGAACTTGGAATGGCGCTTGCTAATAAGGGACATGAGGTGCATTTTATTTCCTATAATCAACCTTTTCGTTTGGATATTTTTTCTGATAAAATTAATTTTCATGAGGTGATTGTGCCAGATTATCCTTTGTTTGACTTCATTCCTTACGAGCATAACCTTACTGCTAAATTAGTAGATGTTGCTATGCACGAAAAGTTAGATTTCTTGCATGTACATTATGCTATTCCGCATGCATCTGCTGCTCTTTCAGCAAAACAGATTTTGGCTTCTAAGGATATTAATTTACCAATAATTACTACCTTACACGGTACAGATATTACACTTTTAGGTAAAGACAAATCTTTCAAATCAGTAATTGAATTTGCTATAAATAATTCGGATGCCGTAACGGCTGTTTCTAAGAGTTTGAAAAAGGAAACATTATCTTCCTTCAATATCAAAAAAGAAATTCAAGTAATCCCAAATTTTATTGATTCTAATTTATATAAATATGAAATGGATGAAGTTTTAAGAAGAAATTTTGCTTCTAATGATGAGAAAATTATTATTCATATTTCTAATTTCAGAAAAGTAAAAAGAGTGCAAGATGTACTGAATGTTTTTGCTAAAATTAAGGAAGTAATTCCTTCTAAATTACTGCTGATTGGTGATGGTCCTGAAAGATTAGAAATGGAGCAATTGTCGAGAAACTTGAATTTATGCGATAGCGTTCGATTTATTGGAAAGCTAAAAGCGGTTGAAAAAGTTTTATCGGTTTCCGATTTGTTTTTGCTTCCTTCCGATACTGAAAGTTTTGGACTAGTTGCGCTGGAAGCTATGGCCTCAAAGGTGCCAGTTATTTCTTCTAATTCCGGAGGCTTGCCTGAAGTAAATATTGATGGGAAAACTGGCTTTTTGCTGGAGGTAAAAGATGTGAATGCAATGGCTAGAAAAGCTATTTATTTACTGAAAAATCAAGAATTGCTAGAGGATTTTAAGCAAAATGCATATAAACATGCTATGGAATTTGATTTACCAAATATCTTACCTTTGTATGAGAAAATTTATGAGGAATTAAGCAAATGAAAAAAATTGGATTGACAGGAGGGATTGGTGTTGGAAAAACTTTTGTTGCAGACATTTTCGAAAAAATGGGATATGCTGTTTTTTCTGCAGACACAGAAGCTAAAAAGTGCATGCAAGAATCAAAGGATTTAAAAAGTGCAGTTATTCAAAATTTTGGAGATGAAATGTATAAAAATGGAGTTCTTCAAAAAGAAAAACTAGCTAATATTGTTTTTAATGATTCCGGAAAATTAAATGAATTAAATCAATTAGTACATCCTTTTGTTCAAATAGAATTTGAAAATTGGTGTAAAAATAAAACCTCAAAATTTGTAATAAAAGAAGCAGCTATACTATTTGAAAGTGGAGCAAATAAAGGGCTTGATGCAGTTATTTGTGTTTTTTCTACAATGGAGGTGAGAATAAAAAGAGTAATGGAAAGAGACAAATGTAGTAGAGAAAAAGTAATGAAAAGAATAGCTATGCAAATGCCGCAAGAAACAAAAGAGAGATTAGCTGATTTTGTAATTGTAAATGCAGAAAATGAGAAAATCCTACCTCAAATACTTAGTGTTTGCAAAAAGATAGAGTTGCTTTAAGAGAT
>TARA_B110000196_G_scaffold74211_1_pt1 | contig 10406 bp, 8 predicted proteins | sample TARA_B110000196 | Tara Oceans TARA_B110000196 (sample SAMEA4397072) | marine metagenome | biome: Polar Biome; feature: [MES] marine water layer (ENVO:01000295) within the mesopelagic zone...; material: water (ENVO:00002006), including particulate matter (ENVO:01000060) such as...... | reverse complement strand
CTCCATTTGATAAAACAATTATAGAAACAGCTTCTTTGGAGAATAAAAAAAGAATGGTTCACCTAAAGGAATTTAACTATTCATTCAAAAATAATTTAAGTAATATTGATGAATTAGAGAAAGAACCTGCTTATAAAAGATATGGGTTAAATATTGACGAATCTGAATCTAGTCATAATTTACCTAAAATAGTTATTGAAACAGATGAAAATGATAGCGTTAAACTCAAGTCAAACAACTCTTTTCTTCATGATAATGTGGATTAGTTTTAATAAAATAAAACCATATGTCTCTAGAAAATAATGTAACGAGTAAACTCAAAGAAGCTATGAAAGCAAAAGATGTAATCCGTCTTGAAGCTTTAAGAGCGATAAAATCAGCCTTAATTTTATTAAAGACTGAAGACAGAAATCAACCAATTTTAGAAACTAAAGAAGTTCAAGTTCTCCAGAAATTAGTTAAGCAAAGAAAAGATAGTGCATCAATCTTTAGAGAGCAAAATAGAATTGATTTGGCAGAACCTGAAGAGGCTCAAGCTAATATAATTTCGGAGTTTCTTCCTAAACAATTATCTGAATCAGAAATTGAAAACGTAGTCATTGGAGTAATAACCCAAATTAGTGCTGAAGGAATTAAAGATATGGGAAAAGTTATGGGAATAGTGTCTAATAAATTAGCAGGAAAAGCGGATGGAAAAACAATTTCTAATATTGTTAGGGAAAAACTATCATCTTAGGTATATTTAAAAATGGCCCAGTAGTTCAACTGGATAGAATATCAGATTTCGGCTCTGAGGGTTGGAGGTTCGAATCCTCTCTGGGTCACCAAAAATAAATCCACTTAAATAAGTGGGTTTTATTTTTTTGATCTTTATTATTGACACAAGCTACTATAATTAGTGATGTAAATAGAAATAATGACATCTTCTTCATAATGTAAATTTATTTAAAAAAGTTCGAGCTTATGACCGTAAGGCTCACTAATTTAAATTTTTTTAGTAAAAATTTTTATTTATAAAATTTAATAAAATCTCTCTCTTTCTGCTTCATCAGCATTCTTAATGTTTCTTCAACAAAATTGTTTCTTTCATTTCGTGTTTTGAAAATCCAAACACACACAGAATCACAACTATGATAGATTGCTTTTATTCATCATAAATTTTACATACATAATTAGGGATATTCACTTTAATATAAATCATAAAAAAATTAAGACTTAAAAATAGAAATTTTTGTGAAAATAAAATATGTAACTGCAAACAATAATAATATTATCACCTCAAGGTTTATTAAATAAATAGGCCACTCACCAATAATTAATGGATTATCAACTTTTGGTGGTTCGTTAACATACATGTAATTGGATTTCAAATATGAATTTAAAGGAATAAAAATAGCCGTGAGAATATTTAAGAAAACTAAAGCTCTTAACCATGATAACTTTCGCAGTTCAAAATTTAAATAATAATAAAGATATAGAGGTATAAGTATTATTAATCCGTGACTTAAATAATAAACTATATATTGTGAAAAGCTCCCGTCATAATCATTTAATTGAGGAGTTAGTAATGCAACAGCACCTCCTATAATACCTGTGTAAAAATTAAATTCGAATAAATTTTTATTTTTAGGCATGAATAAAATAAAACAACATATAACACCATTTATACTGCATAAGTGTAATGGAAGATGTTCTTTGACATCCCAAAGATCATAAATTAAGAGGTATGAAGCGTGAAAAATAGTAATCAACAATAGAAAGACGCTAAGTGATTTTGCAATTATCAGGTTTTGATTTTTATTAAAAAACTTACCTGCAAATAAAAAAAGTGAAGCTAAAAAAAATATTATAACTAAATTTCTAATCCACTCGATAGATAAAAATTCTATGGTATAATCCATCTACTAAATATAATCAATGAATGATAAATGCAATTTCATCTACTCACTAATTAGTAATTGACTTAAGATTGGAAATTGTGTCCAATGGACTAATTGATTTAAAAATAAAACTTCCAGCAACTAAGACATCAGCACCAGCTTTGATTAATTCTTTGGCATTTTGATCTGTTACTCCACCATCAATTTCAATAATAGCACTAGATTTCTTTAATTCAATTAGTTTCTTTAATTCACTTATTTTTGCAAATGTATTTTTAATGAATTTTTGACCACCAAAACCAGGATTAACACTCATAATACAGACTAAATCAATTTCATCAATAATTGAATCTAAAACATTAACAGGTGTGTGAGGATTTAAAGCAACTCCTGCTTTCATTCCATTATTTTTAATTTCTTGAATAGATCTATGAAGGTGATTACAAACTTCGAAGTGAACCGTTAATATTTCTGCATTAAGGTCAGAAAATGTTTTAATATATCTATCGGGATCAACAATCATTAGGTGAACATCAAGTGGTTTTGTAGCATATTTATTTATTGATGCTAGCACAGGCATTCCGAAAGAAATATTAGGAACAAATACGCCATCCATTATATCAATATGAAACCAATCAGCATTACTTTTATTAATCATCTTACAGTCTTTTTCTAGGTTACCAAAATCTGCTGCAAGAATTGAAGGAGCGATGAGATATTTCATATAATACTTTTACCCAAGATAAGTTTTTAATATTTTACTTCTAGAAGTATGTTTTAAACGCCTTATAGCCTTTTCTTTAATTTGTCTAACTCTTTCCCTTGTTAAATCAAAAGTTTCTCCTATTTCTTCTAATGTCATGGCATGCTGATTTCCTAGACCAAAATATAACCTAACAACATCAGCTTCTCTGGGAGTTAATGTTTCAAGAGCGCGTTCAATTTCTGTGCGTAAGGATTCTTGAAGAAGAGTTTTATCAGGATTAGGAGATTCACCAATATTTAAAACATCATATAAATTTGAATCTTCACCTTCTACAAGAGGAGCATCCATTGAAACATGACGTCCTGAGTTTTTTAATGACTCTTTAACATCATTAATAGTCATATCTAACTCTTTTGCGATTTCTTCTGGAGAAGGTTGGCGTTCGTGAGCCTGCTCTAAAAAAGCATAAGTCTTATTAATCTTATTTATAGAGCCAATTTTATTTAAGGGAAGTCTAACTATTCTTGATTGTTCTGCAAGAGCCTGAAGAATTGATTGACGTATCCACCAAACAGCATAAGAAATAAATTTAAAACCTCTAGTTTCATCAAATCTCTGAGCCGCTTTTATTAAACCTAGATTACCTTCATTAATAAGATCTGGAAGTGTTAATCCTTGATTTTGATATTGCTTGGCAACCGAAACTACAAAACGTAAATTAGCTTTAGTTAATTTTTCTAATGCAAGTTGATCTCCAGCTTTTATTCTTTGCGCTAATTCAACTTCTTCCTCAGCTGTAATTAAGTCTACTTTACCAATTTCTTGCAGATACTTATCCAAAGAAGCTGTTTCTCTATTTGTAACCTGTTTTGTAATTTTTAATTGTCTCATTTTATAATTTGGATTATACCTCTTATACGTAATTATTTTACAAAGGTTTCATTATTTAAAAAAAAACCTCCAGTTAAGGAGGTTTTTTTAATTGAGATAAAAAAAGTTTTACTAATCTTTTCTTTGTGGTCTATCTAATAGAGCCTTTCTGGAAACTTTTTCTTTTCTAGTTCTAGGGTCAACACCAAAATATTTAACTTCTAAAACGTCTCCAATTTTAAGAACGTCACTAACATCTTCGGTTCTCTCCCATGCTATTTCACTAACATGAAGTAAAACTTCGTTGCCAGGCGCTTCATTATATTCTACAACAGCACCAAAATCTAGAATTTTAATAACTTTAACTTCGTAAGTGTCTCCTTTTACTGGTTTGAATAGTAAGGAATCTATTTTTGTTAATACGGTTTCGATTCCTTCTTGTCCAGTTCCAAGTATTTCAATAACACCTTCTTCAGTTACAGGATCTTCATTAATCACTATTGTACAGCCTGTTACTTTTTGAAGTTCTTGAATTACTTTTCCTCCAGGGCCAATAAATGGACCAATAAATTCATTAGGAATTCTTCTAGTCACCATTTTTGGCGAATGTGATTTAACATCTATATTCGGCTTTTCAATAGTTTCAGATATTTTATCTAAAATATGAAGCCTTCCATTTCTAGCTTGCTTCAATGCTTTTACTAATATCTCATATGAAAGTCCTTTAATTTTAATATCCATTTGACATGCAGTTATTCCTTCAGAAGTACCAGTAACTTTAAAATCCATATCACCAAGATGATCTTCATCACCTAAAATATCAGACAGTACTGCATGACGATCTCCGTCAGAAATAAGTCCCATTGCAATACCTGAAACAGGTCTTGTGATTTGAACCCCTGCATCCATCAATGCCATAGTTCCTGCACATACAGTTGCCATAGATGATGATCCATTTGATTCTAAAACTTCAGATACTACACGAACAGTGTAAGGACAATCAGCAGGAATCATGCCTTTTAAACCACGTTGAGCCAAGTTTCCATGCCCAACTTCTCTACGCGAGGTTCCCCTTAAGGGACGGGCTTCACCTGTGCAAAATGGAGGGAAGTTATAATGTAAATAGAAATTTTCTTCACCTTCAAAAGAAGGCATATCAATTTTATTTGAATCTCTTGATGTTCCAAGTGTTACTGTAGCTAATGCTTGAGTTTCTCCACGAGTAAAGATTGAAGAGCCATGTGTAGACGGCAGGTAATCCACCTCACACCAAATCGGTCTAATTTCATCTGTTTTACGCCCATCTAAACGAACTCCTTCACTTAATGTTAATTCACGTATCGCTTCTTTTTCAGACTTTCTGTAGTATCCTCCAACAAGATGGCCAAATTCTCCCATTTCTTCTTCAGAGAAAGACGCTTTAACCTCTTCCTTGATATCAGAGAATGCAGCGCTACGTTCTGCTTTAGAAGTCCCCTTCTTAGCAATAGCGTAACATTTGTCATAAACCATATCATGAACACGCTTTTCAAGGTCTTCATTGGTTTGAGCAGTGTCATATTCTCTAACTTCTTTTCTTCCAAAAGCTTCTGCTAATCGTAATTGAGCAGCAACTTGTACTTTAATTGCTTCGTGAGCAAACTTTATAGCATCTGCCATTTCTTCTTCAGAAATTTCATCCATTTGACCTTCAACCATCATTACTGAATCTGCAGAAGCACCAATCATCATATCAAGATCAGATTCTGCTAATTGTGCACGGCTTGGGTTGATAACGAATTCACCATTTACACGAGCTACTCGAGCTTCAGAAATAGCACATTCGAAAGGAAAGTCACTTAATTGAATAGCTGCAGAAGCTGCAAGACCAGCTAAAGCATCTGGCATTACATCTTCATCATGAGACATCAATTGAATCATTACTTGTGTTTCTGCGTGATAATCTTTTGGAAATAATGGACGTAGTACACGATCGACTAAACGCATAGTTAATACTTCACCATCACTAGGACGTGCTTCTCTTTTAAAAAAACCACCTGGATAGCGACCTGCTGCCGCAAATTTTTCCCGATAATCTACTGTTAAGGGCAAAAAGTCTAAATCAGTTTGTTTGTAGTTTGATACAACTGTACATAACAACATGGTTTTTCCCATTTGTACGACAACTGATCCATGGGCTTGCTTTGCGAGCTTACCCGTTTCTATAGAAATTATTCTGCCATCAGGGAGTTTAATTTCTTCTTTAAATATTTTTGGTTTCATTTTTCAAGGTTTTAATTAAGCGTTGTGTGTCGTGCAACCAATGAAAAACTAAGGTATTTCCCTTGTTATAAGTTTAGGGCTATTTTCTTATACCTAATTCTTTTATTAAAGAACGATATCTTTTGATATCTTTAAATTTCAAATAATCTAGAAGACTTCTTCTTTTTCCTACTAAACCAACTAGTGATCTTTCAGTGTTAAAATCTTTTCTATTATTTTTCAAATGTTCCGATAAATGGTTTATTCGATGGGAGAAGAGCGCGATTTGACCTTCTGTAGACCCAGTGTTAGATTTAGATTTTCCATATTTGGTAAAAATCTCTTCTTTTATTTCTTTTGATAAATACATGCCAATATTATTTTAAATGATTTTTATGTACGCGTTATTTTGGTTTGCAAATATAATTATTTTTAATAATTAGATCTTTAAATCTCAAATTATTCTCTAATTTTTTGATTAAGTATTAAGTCAATGTATTTGTTCACCTCTTCTTTTAGCTTACTTCTATGAACTATAAAGTCTAAAAACCCTTTTTCTTTAAGAAATTCACTTGTTTGAAATCCTTCTGGAAGATCTTTACCTGTTGTGTCTTTTACTACTCTTGGCCCAGCAAAAGCAATTAAAGCTTTGGGTTCAGCAATATTTATGTCCCCCAGCATTGCAAAAGAGGCAGTTGTGCCTCCAGTAGTTGGATCTGTACATAAAGAGATAAAAGGCAACTTAGCCTCTGCTAAATGAGCTAGTTTAGCAGATGTTTTAGCCATTTGCATGAGAGAAGTGGCAGACTCCATCATTCTAGCTCCGCCAGATTTAGAAATCACCAATAAAGGAAGTGAATTTTCGATGCAGTAGTCAGTAGCTCTTGCAATTTTCTCCCCCACTACAGAGCCCATTGAACCTCCAATAAATGCAAAATCCATACATGATATTACTAGCTCTTTTCCCTTTGACATTCCAACTGCAGTTCGAATAGCATCGTTAAGATTAGTTTTTTTTTGGGCTTGCTTTATTCGTTCTTTATATTTTTTATTATCAATGAAGTTTAAAAAATCTATTGGCTTTATATTAACGTCTAATTCAGTGAATTCATTTTTATCAAAAAGAATTTCAAAATACTCCTTACTTCCAATGTGGACATGGTAATCGTCTTCGGGACTAACATAAAAGTTTTCGGCTAATTGTTGTGTTTCAACAATTTTTCCTGACGGAGTCTTGTACCATAAACCCTTAGGAATATCCTTTTTTTCTTCGGTTTTAGTAAGGATTCCTTTTTCGCTTCTCTTAAACCAGCTCATAAAATTTTATATTTAATCTAATGTATTAACATTATTTAAATCTTCAAAGGCTTTTTTTAAACGATTAATGAATGTTTCTTCACCCATTCTCAGCCATTTTCGAGGATCATAATATTTTTTATTAGGTTGATCTGCTCCATCTGGATTTCCTATTTGGGAACTGAGATATTCATACTTGTCATTCATATAATCTCTAATTCCTTCTGTAAAAGCATACTGTAAATCAGTATCAATATTCATCTTAACTACACCATAACCAATAGATTCTTTAATTTGATGTTCAGATGAACCTGAACCTCCATGAAAGACAAAGTCTACAGTATTAATTGGAAGATTATATTTTTTAGATATGTATTCTTGAGAATTTTTTAAAATTTTAGGAGTTAATTTAACATTTCCAGGTTTATAAACTCCATGAACGTTTCCAAAAGCAGCAGCAATTGTGAATTGAGGACTTACTTTGCTTAATTCTTTATAAGCATAAGAAACTTCCTCAGGTTGAGTATAGAGTTTTGAAACATCTACGTCACTATTATCAACTCCATCCTCTTCTCCACCAGTAATTCCTAATTCTATTTCAAGAGTCATACCCAAAGGCTTCATCCTTTTTAAATATGACTTACATATTTTGATATTTTCTTCTATTGGTTCTTCAGATAAATCTATCATATGGGAACTGAATAGTGAATGTCCATTTTTATTAAAATAATCTTCACTCGCATCAAGAAGCCCATCAATCCAAGGTAAAAGCTTTTTAGAACAATGATCAGTGTGCAAAATCACATATGCACCATATGATTTCGCTAATTCATGTATATGTTTTGCGCCTGCAACGGCTCCTGCAATAGCAGCTTTTTGATTTGTATTAGTAAGACCTTTCCCTGCATTAAAACATGCCCCTCCATTTGAAAATTGAATAATTATTGGGCTATTTATATTAGCAGAAGTTTCTAAAACAGCATTTATTGAATTTGATCCAATAACATTAACTGCTGGAATTGCAAATTTTTTGAGCTTAGCCAGCTTAAATACTTTTTGAACATTTGTTCCAGTGACAACTCCAGGACGAAAAGGTAAACTCATTATTTTTTTTGGTAAAATTAAAAATTTAAATTAGAAAGGATAGTTAATTCCAATATTAAATACCGCCTGCTTCAATGAAAACTCACTAAGCCACCTATTTTGCTTTTCAAGGGAAGGGTTATATGTTTTAAATGCGGTATCAAATCGAAAAACAAAAAAATCAAGATCATATCGAATCCCAAAACCTGAACCAACTGCAATTTCACTTAAATCAGAAATTTTTTCAAAACTTGCATCAGAATCCTTTATGTTATCTGCGATATTCCAAATATTACCTGCGTCAATAAACAGAGCTCCTTTCAATGGCCCTATAAGAGGAAAGCGATATTCTAAATTGGTCGAAATTTTCAGGTTAGCCTCATTGAATTCATTATTATTACTACCTGTTCCAGGTCCAAGTTTATAAGCTTTCCATGCTCTATTGTCGTTTGCTCCACCAGCAAAATATGATCTTGAGAAAGGTATACTTAACGAGCTTCCTGTGGGTAAAGCTATTCCTCCAAAAAATCTAAATGCTAAAATACGATCCCTTCCTGTTTGATAATGTTTGACGTAGTCTAATTCAGTTTTTATATATTGAGATGGAGATACTCCGTTAATAGCATATTCTCCTTTATTATTTTTTTCAGAAGAGAACTCTAATAGTTTATTCAAAACATTTCCTACCCATTCAATTTTCCATTTTAATTGATAAAAATTTTCATCGATTAAACTTTTTTGACTATTTGTGTTGAAACTTAATGAAGAGCCTAGGATTAGATTATTTACTGTAAGACGTTGTTGACGCTCACTTATGCTACTTACTCTGTCTAATTCAGCCTGAGTTTCTAGCTGTAAATTACCATTTTGAACATTTTCAATAAATGAATTTGATCCTTCAGGGATAGCTAAGTTTCCGTCACTTCCCATGAATTGACTAGTATTAGAGTTGTTTTTTGCAATTGTATTTAACCTGTCATATGAGTTTCTATAAACATTAAAATAATTTTCAACATTTTTATTATTTACAAACTCCAAATCAATAAGCTTAAAACTAATTTTTCTTGATTTTTTTGGACTCCATTGATATTCAAAGCTACTTCCAAAATATTGTTTATCTAGTCCAATGTTCTCCTGTAAAGTAGTCCCAAATGTTAGCTGAGTAATAGGATCCATTTCTCTAGGTATAAATTTTTCTAATGATATAGGTAAGGGTGATACTATTTTAGGAAATTTAATTTTAATATCTGCTCCCAGTTCAAATAAATTAAAAAATCGATCACTTGCGACTGCTGAATTTCTTGATGCTCCAAGAGTACTTTTAATCCTAAAATCTAGAATTTCTGTACCTTTAAATAGATTTCTTATCCCATTAGTAATTCCTAATCCCATTCCTACATCTTGAATATTAGAATGAGAAATATCCAAATCCATTCCCAACGAAAATCGTTCTTTAGGAATTAAAAAAACAGATGCAATTAATGTACTGTCCGAATTTGGCTCATATGTTATACTTGGGTATTTAAAATTCCCCAAAGAGTTGAAGTATCCATAAGTGGATGTCCTATCATTATCACTATATAGCTCGCCTTTTTTAATAAAAATAGGATCAGTAATAGCTTTATTTCTATATTTTAATTTCTCTTTTGAATTAATTATAAATCCTTTATAATAGGATTTATAATTATAGTTCAAATCATTATTGGCTAATGATTCAATAAAAATATTAATTTCATCAATTTTAAATTTTTTATATGGTATTGTTTTAAGAGTGTCATTTATTCTTTTTTGAATTGAATTTATTTCTAAAACAACATTAATCCTCTTGTCTATTCCACTACTATCTATTTTTGCTAGAAACTGTACACTGTTTTGTTGAAAATTATACACACCATTATTTCTAAATAACTTTATTAATCTATCTCTTTCTTTTTCAATCCTTTCTATGCTAAATGAGCTTCCCGATTTTATAAAACTTTGATCAATATTAAATAAAAACATATCTTTTAGTTCATTTGATTTTATTTCTTCTACATAATCTTCAATAATATAGACCTCTTTGAGATTAACCTTATATTTTATTTCTTGATTTTTAGGCTTTAATTCAGTTATTTCAAAATTTGTTTCTACATCAAAATATCCAAGGTTTTTATAAAATTGATTAAGTCTACTAATGTTCTTCTTAATTAGTAAACTATCAACAATTCTAGGTTCTTCTCCATTATTTTTCATCCATGTATTTAATCTTACAAAATACTTTTCTAATTGATAGACTTGTTTGGGGGATAATAATGAGTTTAATTTTTCTTTTCTGTTTGACTTTTTGTTTA
>TARA_B110000196_G_scaffold14383_1_pt1 | contig 10453 bp, 9 predicted proteins | sample TARA_B110000196 | Tara Oceans TARA_B110000196 (sample SAMEA4397072) | marine metagenome | biome: Polar Biome; feature: [MES] marine water layer (ENVO:01000295) within the mesopelagic zone...; material: water (ENVO:00002006), including particulate matter (ENVO:01000060) such as...... | reverse complement strand
TGGAATAAAGTAAATACTAAGTCTCATGGTGAGGAAGTTCTGGATTTTATAGATAAATATAAATGATTTTATTTGTTTCAGGGAACGATACCGGCATAGGAAAGACTTTTGTTTCATCCTTATTGCTTAGATCACTAGCAAAAAAATATATTAAGGTCGCTTATATTAAGCCTATTGAAAGCGGAGTCCTTAATGTCTCTTCTTCTGACTTGTCTATTGTCAAAAATTTTAACTCTTCAACTGATAACATAGATTTTTTTCAATTTAATGTTTTTAAAGAACCAGTCGATCCTTTTACCGCAGGATTACTGGAGAAGAAACCAATTAAGCATTTGGAAATTATTAAAAAAATTAAACTCATAGAAAAGGAATACGATTTACTCCTAATAGAGGGAGCCGGAGGACTTATGGTCCCTATAGCAAAGAATTTCGAGATAATTGATCTTATACAATCTTTAAAAGCAAAGGTCATTCTTGTTGCTACCCCTTTTCTTGGAACTTTGAATCACACTTTTATGTCTCTTGAGGCTCTTAGTTCAAGGAAAATTATCTTTGAAGGTGTTATTTTGAATTTTTATCCCAAAAGACCCAATATATCTGAGATTCACAACCCTATACTTATTAATAACAGAAAGATTAAAATCTTAGGAGTTGTCCCACTTATATCAAAAAACATCTTAAAATCAGGCAATTTCAAATTGAAAAGTTTTTTTTCACCCAGTTTAGGGGGCCACTTTAGTCAAGTAGATTTTTTAAAAAAATGTAAAAATAAATTTAAAATACTTTTAAGAAAATACGCCAATTGACAGTCATTTTGACTATGATATCATTTTTATCAGTCCCCACAATCAGATTATCATAGAGGAATTATAAAGTTGTCGAAGAAGCTCACAATTGTTACAATATTAGCCTTTATAGTGACTATTATAATTACATACTTTGCTTTTGTAAAAGACTACGAACCTCATCAGCCAATCGCTTTTAGCCATAAAATTCATGCAGGTGTTAATGAGATTCCTTGTACTTATTGTCATGCCTATGTTGCAAAATCTTCGCAGCCTGGCATTCCCTCAGTTATGGAATGTATGGGTTGTCATAAGTACGTTGATGGTAAGTATGATTCAAAAGATCCTAAAAGAATCTATAAATACAAAGATGAATCAATAGACCCTACGAATTATCTTTATGATGGTAGAAAGAGAATTAATTTTGAAAATGAAATAAAAAAATTAACAGGTTATTGGGATAGAAAAGAATCAATAACATGGGTCAATTATCACTATGTGCCTGAGCATGCTAAGTTTCCACATAAGCCACATATAAGATATGGCTTGGAATGTAAAACTTGCCATGGAGATGTCGAAAATGTTGATATACCAAAACCAATAGTTAAGATACAAATGGGCTGGTGCATAAGTTGTCATGAAGAGAAGTTGAGCAAGAAATTTGAAGATCTAGAGAAGAAACATCCCAACATATCGAAGATGAGCGATCACGATAAGCGAATTATGTCTCACACAGGTAGAATTCAATCTAGGTTGTTATATAAAGATTTTGATAGGAAACTAGGTGATCAGCATAAATCTGACACAGGAAAAGAAAAATTAATTAATATTAATAAGGAGGTTGCTTGGTTGAAAGACTGTTCTACTTGTCATTATTAATCAAGAGATACTAAGTAAATTATGAGTGTAAAAAAAGAAAAGAAAGGAATATTAAATAGAAGAGATTTTCTAAAAGCTTTGACGGCTATAGGTGGAGCTGCAGTTGTATCTTCTGGCTGCTCACCAGAACCTTTAGATAAGTTAGTTTCTTACGCTATTCCACCAGATGATGCGATTCCGGGTATACCAAATTATTATTCAACCGCCTTGCCTTATTCTCCTGTGGGTGCTTCAGTAGTTGTTAAAGTGAGAGAGGGTAGAGCAATATTTATTTCTGGCAATCCACTGGATCCAGTCTCAAATAGTGGAGTTTCTTCTGAGACCCAAGCATCCTTACAAGGTCTCTATGACCCTGATAGGATCAAGCAACCACTTTTTAAAAACAATAGGGGGGACCTTTCACCCGTTTCCTGGGGCTCAGCTCTAGATATATTTGCGAAAAAATTAAATGAAAAAAGTCAAAATGCTTACATAATAACTGACAACACAACTGGTACATTAGACAAGCTCTTAAATCGTTTTTCTGATAAGATTGGCGCTAAGAGAATCAAGTATGAAACTTTCTCTTTTGAGCACATAGCTAGTGCTAACGAAGTTTCATTTGGGAAAAGACTCATACCTACATACAAAATTGATGAAGCAGATTACCTGCTAAGTTTTGGAGTAGATTTCCTTGAAACTTGGTTGTCTCCAAACGAGTACAGCTCAAAGTTTGCAAAGATGCACTCACTTAAAAATGGCTCAAAGGGTAAATTTGTTCAGATTGAACCAAAACTTACTTTAACTGGAGCAAAGGCTGACGATTGGGTTCCGATTAAGCCTTCAACTAATCTTTATCTGGCGCTAGGGATCATAAACTATATTAAAATAAATAGACTTAATAAGAATACGATTCCTAAAACTTTTACTAATTTGTCAGATTTTACTCTTGAAAAAACAAGTACACTTACTGGTATTTCGACTGAATCAATTGAAAAAATAGCGAATGATTTTGTTAATTCAAGTTCTTCTATAGCACTCGCAGGAGGAATTTCCTCTACAGGAGAGGACCAGCTTAAGACTGTAATCGCCGTTAATATACTAAACCATATTACTGACAATTTGGATAAATATGATTTTGATAATCATTATTTGCTTTCAGAAGCTTCGAGTTATTCTGAAATGCTTAAGTTTAGAGAAGAAGCTTTGGCAGGTAATATCGATTTGTTGATAACTCACAATGCGAACCCAGCTTATTCTTTGCCGGAATCACTAGAAATTCGCAAGGCTTTAGAAAAGATTTCATATAAAGTAAGCTTCTCTTCTTCATTAGACGAAACATCGGAACTATCTGATTTAATTCTTCCTGATCAACATCCTCTCGAACAATGGGGGGACTATGAAGCCAAGAAGGGGCTCAGATATTTGATTCAACCTGTCATGAAGGCTCTTTATGGAAACTTGTCAGTCGGTACTTCAATCCTGACTATTTATAATAAAATCGAGCCTCAGGATAATACAATTAAAGAAACTTCATATCTAGAATATTTGAAAAATTCTTGGATGAGTATTTATTCTCCAAGTTCATTTAGGACATTTTGGAATAAATCACTTAAAGATGGTGGAGTATTCAACCAAGCTTCAAGTAAGACTGACCTCAGTTTTAATTCTAGGAAAAAATTTAATGTTCAAATTAATAAAGACTCAGGTAATTCGCTTAATCTTTTTATCACGCCATCTTACAGATTTTATGATGGAAGAGGTGCAAATAAGACATGGCTTCAAGAATTGCCAGATCTTTTGACTACCACGGTTTGGGATTCATGGGTAGAAATAAATTCTAAATTGGCTGAGAAACTTCAAATTGTAGAAGGTGACTTTGTTGATGTAGAAACAACTTATGGAAAAGTCACAACCCAGGCTTATTTATCGAAAGCAATGAGACCTGATACAATTTCTATTTCATTAGGACAAGGACATACTTCTTATGGAAGGTACGCAAAAGATAGAGGTGTTAACCCTATTAATCTTCTTAATGGAGAGATGGTTGGTGATTCGGGAAATCTTAATTGGACATCACAGAATGTATCTATAAATAAAACAGGAAATTGGGAAAAACTAGTAAAAGTTCAGAATTCATATTCTCAAGACAATAGAGACATTGCTCAAACAATAGCGTTGGCTGAAATTGTAGGAGGCCACCATGAAGAGCACCATGAAGAGCACCACGAAGAAAGAGATATGTACAGAGAGTACGATTACTTTATACATAAGTGGGGTATGAATATAGACCTAGATAAATGCACGGGTTGCGGAGCTTGTGTTACTGCTTGTTATTCAGAGAACAATATACCAGTAGTGGGAAAAGAACAGGTAGGTAATGGACGTCATATGTCATGGCTTACATTAGAAAGATTCCAGACCGAAGAAGAGGACTATATGGAATCAGTAAGGGTAGATACAAGAATTATTCCTCAATTGTGTCAACATTGTGAGAACGCTCCTTGTGAGCCTGTTTGCCCGGTATTTGCAACATATCATAATCCTGAAGGTCTTAATGTCATGGTTTATAGTAGGTGTGTAGGTACTAGGTATTGTTCAAATAACTGTTCATATAAGGTCAGGAGATTCAATTGGTTTAAGTACGAGATGCCAGAGCCTTTAAACATGCAATTAAACCCAGATGTAACAGTTAGGTCTAAGGGTATTATGGAAAAATGTAGTTTTTGCTTGCAAAGAATTACAGCTGCAAAAGATATTGCCAAAGATGAGGATAGGAAGCTAAGAGACGGCGAAGTAATAACGGCCTGCCAAAGTGTTTGTCCTTCTGAGGCAATAGTCTTTGGAGACCTTAATGAGGAAAATTCAAAAATATCTAAACTAGTTAAAGACAAGAGGTCTTATACTTTACTTGAAGAGCTAAACACTCGGCCTTCTGTCTCTTATCTTAAGAAAATTGAGTGGGATAGAACATGAGTCAGATAGCTGAAGCAGATAAGTATTCCAATTTAAATAAAACTGTCATGAATATGTTGACCAGGCCTTCTTGGGGCTGGTGGTCTATCTTTATTTTTGATCTAATATTTCTTGCTTTTGGAATTTACTGCTTTATTTATCAAGTATATACTGGTTTGGGGGTAGCTGGATATAGTCACCCTGTCTTATGGGGAGTCTATATAACTGACTTTGTTTTTTGGGTTGGAATTGCTCACTCTGGAACTCTAATATCTGCTGTTTTATTTCTATTCAGAGCCAAATTTAGGATGTCTATATATAGGATTGCCGAGGCAATGACAGTTTTCGCTGTAGCAACTGCTGGCTTGTTTCCAATAATTCACTTAGGCAGACCTTGGAACTTTTATTGGCTGCTCCCTTATCCGAATCAGAGAGGATTATGGGTAAACTTTGATTCCCCATTATTGTGGGATGTTTTTGCAGTGACTACTTATGCAACCATTAGCTCTGTTTTCTTTTTTATAGGAATGATTCCTGATATTGCAGCAATTAGGGACACTGTTGTAGGAAAGACCAAAAAGGCTCTTTATTCCGTTTTATCTCTCGGATGGAAGGGTTCAAATTGGGAGTGGAGCACTTATACAAGAGCCTATTTTTATTTTGCTTGTTTTGCGACACCTCTTGTTATCTCAGTCCACAGTGTAGTCTCCTGGGATTTTGCAATGGCTAATACTCCAGGATGGCATACGACTATCTTCCCTCCATACTTTGTTGCAGGAGCTATATTCTCAGGTTTAGCAATGGTTATTACTCTTTGTATACCGCTAAGATTAATTTTTAAACTAGAAGATTATATTACGATGGAGAACTTTGAAGGTATGTCAAAAATGATTATTCTAACTTCCTGTATAGTCTTTTATGCATATCTAACAGAATTCTTTATTGCATGGTATAGCGATAATAAATATGAATATGATCAATTCCTATATAGAGCGAATGGCGACTATGCTGTTTTCTATTGGATAATGATGTTTTGCAATGGAATCGTTCCACATGCACTGTGGTTCAAGAAAATCAGAAATAATTTAGTTATTTTATTTATAATCTCATTATTAATAAATGTTGGTATGTGGTTTGAAAGGTTTAATATTATTGTTATATCTCTATCTAAAGAGTTTGAACCAGGATCCTGGGGTGTTTATAGGCCTTCTTGGGTTGAGCTAGGGATAACGGTTGGAAGCTTTGCGTGGTTCTTTATGTTCTTCCTAATTTTTGTCAGAACCTTGCCAGCACTATCAATTGCAGAAATTAAAGAAATACTCCCTGTGCCTAGGAAGAATGGAGGCTCGGATCATGAATAGTAACAAAAAAATTCTTGCAATTTATTCATACCTAGACCTGCTGATTGATACGATTAAAGAATTACGTAGCAAAGGGTTCGAAGATATTAGAGCATTCTCACCTGTTCCAAATCATGAAATTGAGGATGCCTTAGATAGGGGATATGAGCCCAGCAAAGTAAAGTACTTTACTCTTTTCGGAGCAATCCTTGGAGCATGTGTGGGGGCAGCCTTTACGATTCTTACTTCTATGGACTGGCCGATAGTTACTAGCGCAAAACCTATAGTTTCTATACCACCTTATATGATTATTATTTTTGAATGTATGATTTTGATTGGCGGCTTATCAACTTTTTTGGGTCTAATAATAAACGCCAGATTGAGGAAGAATGTAGATCCAGTCGATTATGATGAAAGGTTCAGCAATGACAAGTTCGGCTTACTGGTCACATTTAAGAATGAGGACTATGATGAAGTTGAAAATATTCTTAAAGATTTTGGCTCTGAGGAGCTTAAAGTAAATGGCGAAACAATTAAAGATACATCTCAAGAGATATTAGAAGAAAATCCATTAGAAGCTGATGGAGAAAAAGAGAGTATTTCATGAGAGTGTTCTTTAAATATTTCTTATTTATTTTTTGTGCATTATTCCTTTCTTCTCAGGATTCTTTCTCATTGCCTTGGTCTACCGATCTTTGGGAACATCCAAGTATTAAGCCATACGAAGAAGCAAGAGATTATCCTGATAATTCAGTCTTTAAAAATGAAGAATCTATGGAATTGGAAAGAGAAGAGTATGAGGCGATTGTTGTCGGGAAAAATAGTGGTATCGATGCTATTGCAAAGGGTAAGATTTTATTTGAGATAAATTGTTATTCCTGCCATGGGATGAAGGGCTTAGGGGACGGCCCAGTAATTAAAAATAAACTAAGACCAAAATCATACTTTTATCCTGTAGATTTAACCCAGGTCCAGACGATGAATAGAACTGATGGTTACATTTATGCTTATATACGGTATGGAGGGAAAGTTATGATGCCCGCGTATCTGAGAATAACACCAAATGAAGCATGGGATTTAGTTTATTATGTTAGATATTTGCAGGGAAAAGTTAAGTAAAGGATTCGATTATGAGTATAGATGTTAATGCACTGTTAGACAGAAAAATTGAGTTTCCAAAGACTTTGGATTACTTTCTTTATGGGGGATTTCTATTAGGAACTCTGGCGTTTCTTTATAATGTACTTAATGGTCATGCAGACGTTGCTTGGACAGCTTTTCATTTAAATTTTGTTTTTTGGGCTGGAGTCAGTCATGGAGGTGTATTGTTTGCCTGTGCTATGAGGATTACTGAGTCAAGTTGGGGAAGGCCTATAATGCGAATTAGTGAATCTTTTGCTGCATTTATGCCTGTGGTTTTTATCTTTTTGTTAATACTTCTTCTAGCTGGCGGCGAGCAGACTCTTCCCTATCTGGCACAAAAATATAAGCAAAAATGGTTAAATTTTGATTTCGTCCTTATAAGAAGTGTTCTAATGATAGGTACGTTGCATATTCTTACATATTATTACTTATATCACTCTATTAAGCAGGATTGTGAGAGTACAGGAAGATTTAAAGGGTTCTTCTCCTTTCTTTCTACCACTCCTGAAGAAGGGAAAGAGGTTGATCATGATCATAAACTATACCAATACTCTATAGCAATAGCTTTTGCTTTTGCTCTATCTATGAGCTTTCTTTCATGGGATTTCATGATGTCTCTACATCCACATTTTTATAGTACTTTGTTTGGAGTCTATTACTTTATGGCATCAGTTTTAGCTGCACTTGGTCTAGTTATTATAGTTTCCTCCCTGATGACTATTAAATTCAAATTAGACTCGGTAATTACCGAGTTCCAATTCTATGATGCTGCCAAGCTAATGTTTGGCCTAAGCGTTTTTTGGCTTTATACATTCTTCTCACAGTTCCTTCCGATTTGGTATGCTAATATGCCAGAAGAAACAGGCTTTATAGCTACTAGAGTTTTCGAGGAACCATATAAGTCACTTTCCTGGGCAACTGTAACATGTATTTTTGTTATACCTTTTGTAACATTAATTCCTAGAACCAATAAGATTGTTAAGCCTATATTGGTAACAATTGCTTCTGTATCTTTTTTAGGACTATTTGTGGAGAAAATTGTATTAATCTATCCTTCGCTTATGCATGATCACTATCATTTTGGGTTAGAGAGTATCTTAATATCCTTTGGTTTCTTATGCTTATTCCTAATATGCGTAACAAAATTTTTATCTTACTTTCCTATCTTTGGTCTTAAAGACAAGAAGCTCATAAAGAAGCTTTCTAAAGGAGGGGGACACTAATGGATAAAAAAAGTGACAAGCTAGGGACCGCTGGCGCAATTGGCTTTGGACTAGGAGTTCTTGGCTTTATTACAACCCTATGTATCATTTCTTTCCTGGGCCCATTCCTCCCACACTTGATAAGAAAACTTTTTGGGATTATAAATTAACTTGTAATGAAGTCTAAAATTACTTATAAAGATTCAGGCGTTAATATTAAGACTGGGAATGATTTCGTAAAGACAATACAGCCTTATATTAAAAAGACTCTTACAGCTAGTACTATAGGAAGAACTACTTCGTTTGCAGCATTGTATTCAATAGGTAAGGAGAAACTAGAGAATCCTGTCTTAGTTTCATGCACGGATGGTGTGGGAACAAAGATAGAGGTTGGAATAAAAACAAATAGGATAAGAGGTTTAGGCGTAGATCTTGTAGCTATGTCTATTAACGACTTGATATGTACGGGTGCAAAACCTTTATTCTTTTTAGATTATCTAGCCACTTCAAAATTACAAATTAAATATCACTCAGAAGTTATTAGAGGGATTGTTGATGGGTGCCTTCAGTCTGGCTGTTCCTTAATAGGTGGCGAAACTGCTGAGATGCCAGGAATGTATCGAGGGAAGGATTTTGACCTTGCTGGATTTGCGGTAGGAATTGTTGATAAGAGTAAAATTATTAATACAGAAAGTATAAAAGCAGGTGATATTCTTGTCGGACTTCCATCTAGCGGGGCTCACTCAAATGGGTATTCGCTGATAAGAAAAATATTCTTTAATAAGAGAAATAAATATTCAAATGACGATAAGTTTCTTAACTCAGTAATGAAGCCGACTAGAATCTATGCCAAATTAATTTCGCAAATAAAGAATAAGGTCGAGATTAAAGGTATGGCTCATATAACTGGTGGAGGACTTCTTGAGAATATACCAAGAATTCTACCAAAAGGCTTAGGAGTGGAAGTGGTAAGCTCAAAGCTACCTAAGCGTAAACTCTTTAACTTAATTCAGGAGGGAGCAAGCTTAGAATTAAATGAAATGATGAGAATTTTTAATATGGGAATTGGTTTCGTCTTATGTTTGAGAGAAGAAGAGTTGGGTAAGTTACAAAAGATTCTTAAAGTTAAGAAAGAAAAGTTTCATGTTATAGGAAGGGTAATTAAGAAGCCCGAATTTATAGTTCTTTAATAGTACCAACCTTTAGCACCATAGTTAAATGTGATAGTAATATTGAGTCTCTTAGCGATCCAGGATGATGGGAATGGCCCAAAAGGAGCAGCTTGCAACATTGCATTTTTTGCTTCTCTGTCTAGACGCGCATAGCCAGAAGATTTAATAGTTTGAACCGTTATTAGCTTTCCAACATTATCCAGAGTAACTTTTAAAACCACTTGTCCAGTTTCTCCACGCTCAAATGAGGATTTTGGATATGACCATGTCATTTCAATCTTTCTTTTTATCTTAAGAAAATAGGAGATAAAGGCAAACTCTTGAGTGTTGAAATCTACAGTAACTTCTTCGTTACTTTCAGGATCTGTTGGGCCAGGATTAAAGAATTTCTTTTTCTTCTTAACTGAATCCCTAGAGACCTCTTTTTGTTTCTTATTTAAATTCCCTATATCACCAGATTTCTGATCTTCTGAAGATTTTTCAGAATTTGATTTCTTTTGATTCTTGCTTTCATTAGACTTAGCAGATTTTTTTTCAAAGTTCTTTATTGGTGCCTTCTTAACCTTCTCTACTTTGGTCTTATTAGATGTTTGAGCTAGTCTATTCGATTTATTTTTAAGCTTATTGGCGTCAGGAGAGTTAATTTCAGTTATCTCTAGATACTTTAATGGCTCTCTTTGCTTATCCATATAAGAGCCTTGAAAGGATAAGAAAATAATTATATGAATAATTATTGATATAATCAAAAACTTCTGTTTCTTGATTTTGTGAGTTATTTTTTTCATTTTAATTTATTTAATAAAATGTATCATTATGTAGTGATTAAAAAAGTTATTTTTTTTATTGCCATTTCTTTCGCTCTCTTAATTATAGTTGAAGTAGAAGCTCTAAGCTCCCCAAGGGAAAGGTGGAACTATCAAAAAAGTAAGGACACAATCAATCATCATACTGTCAAACTCAAGGTTAGACCAAGAGGAGACAGGTCTAAGCTCAATAAA
>TARA_B110000196_G_scaffold24705_1_pt1 | contig 10471 bp, 12 predicted proteins | sample TARA_B110000196 | Tara Oceans TARA_B110000196 (sample SAMEA4397072) | marine metagenome | biome: Polar Biome; feature: [MES] marine water layer (ENVO:01000295) within the mesopelagic zone...; material: water (ENVO:00002006), including particulate matter (ENVO:01000060) such as...... | reverse complement strand
GTGAGTGTTGCTACGATTCAGACAGCGGGAATTAGTACCTTTACCCCAGATGGCGAAGAACTAGAATTTTTTTCGGTAGATGACCCGATCTGCACTAATATTTGCTTTGGTGGTGATGATATGAAAACGGCATACATCACATTATCGGGCACCGGCAAGCTAGTGCGCACAGAGTGGCCCCGGCCTGGACTTAAGTTGCCTTTCTAGGGTTTAGAACGACATCGATTCCGTGGGACGGGCACTTCTAATTGAAGAGCGTAAGGAGCTCGATATTGGGATCGGCTCGTGACCGTTGGCTCTGAGGTTAATGTTGATGCTGAGGTCCTAGGAAAACAACGCATCGTGAGTTTCCTGGGTGTAGATAGCGAATTTGTTCTTGGCATCAATCCTTGGGTCGCTACGGGAACCGAAAGGTGACTATTTATCATGTCAGCGACGATAAAAATCAAGTTCAAAATAGTCAGTATTGCTAAACAATATTTAATAGGCTACCCTAACATATAATGAACTTTGACTGATTGGTTAGTGAGACTCAATGTTCTACGATCGAAAGAAGAATCTGATGTTTGCAATGATCCTTGACGAATTATTAGAGCACTCGTAAATGTGTAGCGGAGCACTTGGGGTGGACTGATGTAATCTCGCGGTGCTGCTTGTCGATTCAACGATGAGTCCGACGAGCAGCATCGCGAACCTCTGCTTGTAGCGCGGTTCGGTGGTTGAACGTGAAGCAGATGAAGATCTAGGAAAGAGCAGCGGTTATTCCCGAATTACTTTCCTAGGGTTAGCGGGAGCGGCTCTTGCGGCCGGGATAGCGTGGTCCTTGTCGCAGAGCTCGTCTCTTGGGAATCGCGTTAGATGTTGTCAGCGTTATCTTTTAGAGGGGCCTATTAAGCTTGTTGTATGGCAAAGCGTTCGAAAGGTGGACTTGTGCTTACGCCAGACATCTTTGGGCTTAGCCGGAAAAATTATAAGAGGTGCTTGTTTGTTCATGATGGGATCTTTGGACCTAGATCGAGGAAGAGAATTTCAGCCGTTGGATGCAGGATTGATGCGACTGGCGAACGTTCGGTTGGGAAGCGACCTGATCTGAGCCCGTCTCATTCCTGTTTGGGAGTGCAATAAAGAGTTGTCTGAAAGCTAAATATTCGTATTGTCGAGCTGGATGCCTACTCGATGGTCTCGAGGATCACGTGAATCTTCTCGGCGTCGTGCCAAGACACATCTGCAATTCCGGTACTTGTTCTGATGGTGAGGCCGATAGTTGGGTCGTCAGCTAGGACTGTCACCATGTCACCGGCAAAAAATCCGCCATCCGTTGAACGTCCAAGTGAAAGAATGCTTGCGCCTTCTGACTCGGTTGCAGCGATAATTCCTGTATGTCCGACTGCAACGCAACTTAGCGAAACTCTAGGACCAGAGCCTGAAGTTTCAGGTCTTCGACAACCATTCATTAAGCAAGGTTAACAAATAAGTATAGGAATGCCTATTTAAGACTTTTGAGATTATTTTTTTGCTTAAATATCTATTCGTGATTTAAATGCCCGATTTATGGAGGGCTCCCGTTGCGGAGATTGCAAAAAAGGTTACCTGAGAGATTTAGTGTTTGATCGAGGACTATAAAGGCCTAATTCGCGCGCTCGTTCAGCCGATAGAATAATCGCGAAGAAGTTTGTGTAGTTCTATGACGTGCATTTCCTCTTCACCTATTTGTGTCCGCGCAAACTCTTCAAGATAAACCGAATTATTTTCAGAGAGCTTCAATAGCGTTTTGTACAGGAGTAGGGCGCGGTGTTCGTGGTCGATCGATTCTTTCAACACGGTCTCGAGCGAATGGTCATGACTCTCTTCGATTGTGGCAATGCCCTGTTCGGGGTGGCCTCCCAAGCCAGTTAAAATTTCTCCGACCTGCTGCGCATGTAGAAGGGATTCGTTGGCCTGAGCCTTCATGAAGTCAACTAAGGGAAGCCTGTTGGGGCCTGTGATGACCAGTGAATAGTGAGTGTAACGAACCACCCCTGCTAATTCAGCCTTCATGATATTGTTCAGTATCGGTATCATTCGCTCAGTGTCTATGATGTCTTCTAGCAAGATTTTGTTCTCCCTTGTCGTTGCGGTAGCAGCTTATTAGCAGATACGAACTAGAGGATAATGTACTTCTAAGTATCTTTGTGAATTCAGTGGTTTCTGCCGAGATATCGGTGTTCGGCTTAAGTAAGAGCGTATAACGTCAACAAAGATGTTAGGTTTGCTTAACATATGTTGTTGATCAGATTTATCCAAAACTATTTATTCACAAGTGAAAGCGCATGACTGACATAGCGACTGATGGCTTAGACGACCATGGTGGGGGTGGGGCCGCCCCAAACATAGCCGGCGATCCATCTTCATTTCCAAATGATGCCGAACTAGCCAGAACTTTAACGCACGCAAACTCTCGGGCGACTCTTTCCACTCTTACATCTCATGGATATCCATACGGCAGTGTTGTTTCCTACGTTGCTACTGACAATGGTTCTCTTGTGCTGCTTATTTCTGATGTAGCCGAACACACAATTAATGTGCGTCAAGATTCTCGTTCGAGCATGCTGATAGCCGATGACTCGCCCGTAGAAGAAGACCAGCTTGGCAAAGCCAGGCTTACTCTTTTGGGTCGGTTAAGTATCTTGGCCGACCCTGGCAAAGAGCGTGAGCTCTACCTTCGAGAGCATCCATACGCGTCTTTGTACGCAGATTTTTCTGACTTTAATTTCTGGTTATTCGAAATTGAAGAATGTCGATACGTTGGTGGCTTTGGGCACATGAGTTGGGTTGACGCCGAAAATTTCATAGCAGCCTCACCTGACGTGTTGCACGAATCGAAAGAGAGCATTATCAAACATATGAATGATGACCATGCCGCTGCAAACTTAACCTATGTTCGTTCGCTCGCCGGACTACCGGAAGCCACGAGCGCTGCAATGGTTGATGTAGATCGTTACGGCATGACTTTAGTCGCTGCTTTGTCAGACGGACCCCAGATAGCGAGAGTTCCCTTTCTGGAACCCTTAACTGGGCCAGAGCAAGCGCAAGGTGCAGTGATTGCCTTGCTTGACAGTGTCCGAGGCAGCAGCTAGTGCAACTGGCTGCAAAGTGGTTACCCAAATCTGGGATACTTTTCCTGGTTCTCTCGTCGTTCATTGCCTGTTCGTCGAATCTCCCGCAAAAAACGTTGGTGAGCGTTCCAAAGACAAGCACGTCAGTAGAAGAGAAAAACGCAGAAGTGTTGAAATACGAAGCACTGCCTTCTCTTCCAGTAACTCTGTTAGACCATCTTGGCAATAAAGTAACAGTTGAGTCAGTGGAACGGATTATCCCTCTGGAAGGTTCAATCGCTGAAATCGTTTTTGCGCTGGGGCTAGGAGACAAAGTAGTTGCAACAGATCTTTCAGCCACCTGGCCAGTCGAAGCCGATCAGCTTCCACAAATTGGATATCAGAGGGCGCTAGCTTCAGAACCAATAGCGGCTTTTAGTCCAACGGTCTTAATTGGGACTGATATTGCTGGCCCGCCGAAAACGATTGCAGATCTGAAAAGGCTCGGGTACGCCCTGGTGATCGTCCCTAGCGAAGCAACGGCTGAAGGGCCACCGCAAAAAATTCGGGCAGTCGCCCGAGCATTAGGGGTGCCGGGTCGAGGAGAAAAACTTGCGGGGCAGTTGGAAGAGGTGATCGCAGCGAACACACAAAAACTTAATGCTGCTAGCCCGATCGTCGCTGCTTTGTATATTCGGGGGAAGGGCACACAGCTGGTCCTCGGCCGGAACTCTGCAACTCACTGGTTGATCGAAGCTGCTGGTGGTCGAAACGTTGCGGACATCCTTGACCTTGACGAATACACGCCGATAACAGCAGAGGCTCTTCTCTCTGCCAATCCTGATGTGATCCTTGTTCCATCAGCGGGTCTTGAATCGGTCGGGGGAATAGACGGCCTCCTAGGGGTTGGCGGAATTTCAGAAACGAGTGCAGGCATAAACAAAGCGATTCTTTCTTACGATGACCAGCTTCTTCTCGGGAACGGGCCGCGCTCTGGAGCGTTGCTAGAACAGTTAACAACGGACCTTCTCGCTGTTTCGAGAAATGTAGATGAGCGATAACGAGTGTCAGATGAAAATGTTTCGATCCCACAATCGTGGCGAAACATTTTTGAGTCCTGAATCCAGAACTATTTGAATCGTAGAATTTTTATGAAGGAAATAATGAAAAAATACAATGCTCTACTATTTTCGTTTGTGTTTTTGCTGCTCTTGATGATGCCAGCTTGTAGCTCTGATGGTGGGACTACGAAGAGTGAAGAAAAAACGGCCCAATCTTTGGTTCTGGCTGAGGACACAGATGGCGATGATGGCAGATCCGTAGTCGAGGAAGTCGAGGAAGTCGAGGAAGTCGAGGCAGAGTTTGTAATCCTTGATTTCTCCGAAGAAGAACAGACAGCTGTTGACGCTTTTGCTTTGGTGTATGACAGCAGCGCTGCATGGGAGAGTAAGGCTCTGCATCTAGAAAACAGTGACCTTTTACAAGTGACTAATGAACAATATCGCGATGCGAATGAATCAATGGGGGGAATATCGCTCCGACCCACAGGTGCCAAGATAGAAGGCGACATAGCAACAATTATTTATGATGTTCTGTTCGGGGTGACTCCAGCATACGAATCTTTAGAGCGGACAATTACTCGTGTGGACGGTGTCTGGAAAGTGAGCCGTGATGACTACTGCGGCTTTTTGTCTTCCGCTCGCACTCCGTGTAGCTAATTGAATGGTGGTAGCTGTTCTAATCCTTGGGGCGATAATGGTCTCTCCAATACTTGTAGTCGCGTGGTGTCGAAAATCTGGTCGAGCTGCTCAACCGATCATCACTAATCACACGTTTGGAATTTTTGTTTCAATTTTGCTTGTCGTAGGCGCAGTGCTTTTGAGTCTGCGTTACGGAGCTTTGCAGATGTCCTGGTCGACGGTGTTGAACGCTCTAGTGAATTTCGATGAGACCAGTCATGAGCATCTTATAGTCAGAGAATTACGTTGGTCGCGCACAATTCTTGGCCTTGTTGCTGGATCGAGTTTGGCTGTTGCTGGTGCCCTGACTCAAGGGGTTACCCGTAACCCGCTAGGCGACCCAGGGATACTCGGTATAAATGCTGGAGCTACTTTTGCAATAGTTACTGCCATTTATGCGGCCGACATAGTGACCCCGAAGGGGTATGTGTGGTTTGCATTCTTAGGCGCCTTAGTCGCATTAGTTCTAGTTTATGCGATTGCAAGAGTGGGCAGCGGTGGCGCAACACCAGTTAAATTGGCTTTGGCCGGAGTGATAACAACGGCGCTGCTTGGCGGGTGGACGAGTTCAATATTAATACTGGACGAAGAGACTTTTGATGAAGCGCGATTCTGGTTGGCAGGCTCGATCTCAAGCCGAGGTACTGAAGAGATCTCAGTCCTTTATCCGTTGATAATCTTAGGGCTGCTGGTCGGAGTCTCAATGGGGCGCCAAATAAACATCTTGAATCTTGGTGATGAAACAGCAACTTCGCTCGGCCAGCGCACGGCCCTCGTCAGAATATGTGTCGGAGTAGTTGTGGTGTTACTTTGCGGCTCGGCCGTAGCAATAGCTGGACCGCTTGCTTTCGTAGGGTTGGCAATACCGCACATGGTGCGCTCTTTGGTAGGAGCAGACTACCGCTGGATTTTGATTTATAGTTTTCTGCTTGGTCCGTGTTTGGTTCTTGGCGCGGACGTTACCGGTCGAGTGATAATGAGGCCAGAAGAATTACAGGTCGGGATAGTGACTGCCGCAGTTGGAGCCCCGTTCTTAATTTATCTTGTCCGCTTCACCAGACTTAGTGAGGTGTGACACGGTGTCGTTTTCTGCGGTTGTGACACCTGTAATTCCGACCCTCGGTGTGGTTATTGCTGCAGTGCTGTTCACGGCAGCACTGCTTATGTTTAGCGAACGACTGCCTTTGCGATCAATCACGTTTCGGCTTGGTTCTATTTCGGGTCTTGTCCAAACAAAGGTCATGTGCCTGGGGGCGGGGACAGCACTAATTACTGCGGTGCTTATCGGGGTAGGGCTTATGGTGGGTGATTATCCTGTTCCTGCATCGAGGGCATTAGGTACTGCATTGTGGGACAGAAGTGGGGAGTATGACTTCGTAATTAATCATCTTCGATTTCCCCGCTTAGTGGTGGCGGTTTTATCGGGTATGTGCTTGGCTGCGTCTGGGTTTATCTTTCAGTCACTTATCAACAATCCTCTCGTTTCCCCCGATATTATCGGTATAAATTCTGGTGCTGCTGTGTGCGCTGTGGCGATTTTAGCTATCGGTGGAAATGTTTCGTACGTGCCGTGGGCGGCATTTGCTGGAGCTTTGTTAACGTCAGGTCTTGTATATGTGCTTTCTTGGAAAAGAGGTGTAGAAGCAACGCGAATTGTCCTAGTGGGAATTGGAATTAATGCTTTACTTGGTTCTGTAATCACGTTCATAATTGTGCGTTATCCCATAGAACAGGTTGTTGCTGCCGCAAGGTGGCAAGCAGGCACACTTTTTGGTTCCTCCTGGGATGACGTAAGAATCTTGGCTATTGGTCTCTCAGTTCTTCTCCCTTTAGCCCTTGTGTTTACGGTTCGCCTTCGTGCTTTGCAGCTCGGGGATGAAGTAGCTGTCGCACTTGGTTCTTCTGTCGAACCAGATCGTCTAGCACTTCTTATTGTGGGATCACTTTTGGCTGCTCTTGCTACTTCGGTAATCGGGCCCATTGGGTTTGTTGCACTCATAGTTCCCCAGGCGGCCCGGATGTTGGTAGGCACTATTAGCGGCGGTGCTCTTTTGTTCACCGCATTATTCGGTGGATTTTTTCTTCTAGGAGCAGATTTGGTTGCTCAGCGGCTCTTTGCTCCAGTGATGCTCCCTGCTGGCATTATTACTGCGGCGATGGGCGGGCCGTATTTCCTTTTTCTATTAGCAAGGTATAACCGTGCAACTTGAACCTGAAACTTTTTTACCTTTAAAAGGTTTTGATCTAAGCCTCTCATACAGCGGTCCAAAGATTGTAGATGGCCTATCGATCGATATCCCTGCTGGAGAGGTAACAGCGATTGTGGGACCTAACGGATGCGGAAAGTCGACTTTGCTGAAGGCATTAGGAAGAATTCTTACTCCTGATAGCGGAATAGTTCTACTTGACGGTGAGGATCTGCAGTTACGGCCAACAAAAGCTATCGCTCGTGAAGTCGGTTTATTACCTCAGAATCCGCAGGCTCCAGAGGCCGTCACCGTCTCGGATCTCGTTCGTCGCGGAAGATACCCGCACCAACGACTATTAAGTCAATGGTCAAAGAGCGATGAGGAAGCGGTAGAAGAAGCGATAGGCGTAACCGGATTGACCGAGTCGGCAAATCGCTTAGTTAATGAGCTCTCAGGAGGTCAACGACAAAGGGTGTGGATAGCTATGATCCTTGCTCAAGAGACGCCGATTATGCTGTTGGACGAGCCAACTACTCACCTTGATTTAGCTCATCAAATAGAGATACTTGAGTTACTTAAATCTCTTAGTGAACAGCAAGGGAGAACAGTGGTAATGGTCTTGCATGATCTAAACCTCGCTGCTCGCTACGCCTCTAACTTAATCGCTATGCGAAATGGTGAAATCAAGGTGTCCGGGCCACCAGGAGATGTTGTTTCCGCAGCAAATATTAGAAATATATTTGGTTTGGAATCATTGGTAATTGACGACCCAGTAACTGGCTCTCCTCTATGCATTCCGCTCCCTTCTGCGGGTAGCCAGAACTTTGAGTGAAAGTTTTCGGCGTGTTCAACTATCTGGGTTGCGAAACCGTAGAGCTCACCACAGTGGCTATTTTGAGCAGGCATTAAAGCTCATGCTTAAGACGATAATGATAACGGGATAGTCACGGTTGGCTAATGAGAGCGAGCTGCATATGGAGACTGTGCAAGTAAATCAGGTGCCTATAATTTCATTTAGCACTAAATGAGTGTTAAGCCGCTATGATTTAGTACTAAATACTTAAAGGAGACATAATGTCACGACTTCTCAAGGCCGTTGCAGTAACGGCTGCCCTACTACTTGGCGTAACAGCTTGCGGTGCTGACGAAAATGACGCCAGCGTTGTTGAGGAGCCGGTGGCTAGCGACATAGTTGATGTTGCTGTTGCTGCTGATGCTTTTCCAACCCTAGTTGCCGCACTTGGGGCAGCTGATTTAGTTGACACCTTGAAGGGTGATGGTCCTTTCACCGTGTTTGCTCCAACTGAGGAAGCGTTTGCTGAGCTTCTCGAAGCCCTGGGAGTAACCGCAGGTGAGTTGCTTGCTGATACTGAGTTGCTTACCTCAGTACTCTTGCATCATGTTGTGCCCGGGAAGGTTATGAGTGCTGATCTTGCTGGAGCTTCAGATCTGATGGTGACGACTGTGCAAGGCGGAGAGGTTTCTGTGACCGAGTACATGGGTTCAGTAACCATCGATGAAGCGACCGTAGTGACCGCAGACATCGAAGCATCAAATGGAGTTATTCATGTAATAGACAAAGTACTCCTGCCTTAACCCTTGACCTGAATTAAGACAGAGCTGCGGGGGCCTTAAAATGGCCCCCGCAGCTGCGTTTTGCTCCTTTGTTTCGCAGCCCCATGTGGGCTCGATTAAAACGTTCTAGATTGGTTAGAGCATTCTTGAGATAGACCTGCGGTGAACCTGAATGCTATGTTTTTGCATCTGTGCCAACATCTCAGGATTAGAGAATACCTCTTTACTTCCTACCATCAGCTGGTCTAACGAATTGGTGTAAGTGACGTTCAAGTAGGATCCAGTCATTTCTCCAGCGGCCACTGCCTGCATTAATCTCATGCCAGTGACCGAGTAGTTTGAAAGAATCCCATAGTTGCGGTCCATATCTTTTGCCTGGTCCCTAGGTGGTATTGGGGTGCCAGTCATCATGATGGCCGAGAAGTAAGATCCTTCGGGAACGCCACGCTCTTGGTCTATCTGCATCAAGCTTCGCCCTTGAGGAACAACGCCTGCTGCTTTAAATGCAGAGACGACTCGCTCTTCATTGTTCATCGCAGTCAATCCACTCATAGCAGTGTCGATTGAGTCCCAATCAAAACTGATCATAACGATTCCCGCTTGTTCGCCCCCGAGCATCGTTTGTGACATTCGAGCTCCTGTCGCTCCTGTGCTGAGACTGAAATCTTTTCCCCATTCATTCCAAGTTTCGGTCCAGTTGGATAAATCAGCTATGCGGCATTGAAGAACACTCATATAGGGCATATGTTTAACTTTCGATTGGTGGAGAGAATAGCTAAGCACGGATGTTTGACAAATAACCGAAACTCATAATGATTTTTTGAGGCTTAGGCTTTTGAATCAGCGCTGTCAGTTGCCACCTGCTGCGTCGAGGGTTTAACTTTTCGCCTTGGCTGTTACCTAGGTCTCGGGCAAGTGCCTTCATGGCAGGCGCACGCTCCAGAATTTTCCTGAGTCCAGAGCAAAAAGCTTGTCAGGAGAACTGGGGGAACAGCCCAAATCAAAGTCCGATTTTAGGCCCCAGGAATTCAGCCATCTCATCGATGGCGTCTTTAGCCTCTTGGAATAAACCTACACATGCGGGCCAGACATGAAACATCTCTGGCCATACTCGTAAGTCAACATCCACGCCGACAGCAAGAGCTTTTTCTGCGAAGCGTTCGCTGTCAGAAAGAAGCACCTCTTCGTCACCGACTTGAATAAGCAGAGGAGGTAGGCCTTCTAGATTTGCTTCGAGTGGCGAAGCAAGCGGATCATCGATAGAAGCTTCACCAAGGAACAGCTCTCGCATCCTTGGCATGCTTCTCGCCGAAATTGAGGAATCTCGCTCTTCGTTGGTCACCATGCTTTCACCCGTGGAACTCATGTCGAGCCACGGAGAAATCATTATTGCTGCTGCTGGGAGTTCTATTTGTTGGTCGCGAAGTGCGACGAGGCATGCTGCCACTAGCCCACCTCCAGCAGAATCGCCAGCTAGGGCAATTTTCCTTGGATCATACCCTGCATCTAGTGCCCACTTATAAGAGGTCACGGCATCGTTAACCGGCGCAGGGTGAGGATGCTCGGGCGCAAGACGATACTCGACCGAAAGGACTCGACATTTAGACTGCATGGCTAAGTGACCAGTTAAATTCCGGTGGCTAGCAATGGAGCCTCCGACGTAACCACCACCATGAAAGTAAACAATTAAGGTGTTGTCAACCGCTCCGGATGGTGTCTGCATCTCCGCTGGAACTCCGGCGGCGTCGACCTCGGTGCCGACCACTTGACTTGGTAGATCTCGAGCCGTTGCCTCTTGATTCGCTCGGAACTTCTCAACGTTTACAGGACGATCACTTTGAACCAGCCTGGAAGCAATAATGTCTCGTATTCGATGGTATTCCGGACTGGCCAT
>TARA_B110000196_G_scaffold318873_1_pt1 | contig 10545 bp, 6 predicted proteins | sample TARA_B110000196 | Tara Oceans TARA_B110000196 (sample SAMEA4397072) | marine metagenome | biome: Polar Biome; feature: [MES] marine water layer (ENVO:01000295) within the mesopelagic zone...; material: water (ENVO:00002006), including particulate matter (ENVO:01000060) such as...... | reverse complement strand
CTTTTCAACGATTTTATTAGCAACAGCATCAAAATAGTTCTTAGCTTTCGGTGTTAGGTAGTTTGTTTTAAGCATGTTTGCTGCCATAGGCTTTGCCGAAAAACCATTCATCTTGATTTTATCAAGTAGTAGGTTATCAAGTTGAACATCAATGATGTTGAACTCAGCATTCTCTTTCACTGAAAAGGTGAACGAGGCTTTCGCTGCTACCGGCGTTGATTTGTTAGCGCGGCGTTCGATTGTGCAGTTCATATCTTCTTCAAAGAAGTCGAAATCATCAGTCGGGCGCTGCCATAAGTCATATAGGTTTGCAGGGTTAGCGGCAAATTCAGCTGGGTTTTCATTTTTCATGATGCTAAACATAACTGCTTCAGGTAGTTTGTTGTTTTCATCAACAAGTTTAATTTTTCCGTGGCGCGCTTCGTACTCTTCGTTTAACAACGGGAATGGGATGCGACCTTTACCGCTTTCGATTTGCTTCCAAATAGCCAGTGGGCGATAAGGTGCGCCGCCAATGCCATCAATAGACCAGCGAAAGCTTAATAATACCGCATGAATTTCTGAAAACGGCGTGAATAGCTGCTTTTGAGCAAACTCTTTATACATGGCTAAAAAGCCCCTTTTTGCTTTAGGGGGAATCATCATGTCGTTCGCAATTTCTGCGTAACCAGGGTGTTCCATTTCACGGTTTTCATCAACCAACTTTTTAAACGCGTCAGCGCGATTTTTAGAGTCAACAGCAAGCTGTGATGCGTAGCGAACCATTTTTTCTAAATGTTTAGGTTTTATTACGTTTGGTTGTAAGGCAACGCGATTGTAAGCAGTTGGGTCGAAAGCGCGAGCATGTAGTGCACGAGCATCCATGTCGCAGCTTAAGCGAAATAACCAATCACGAACACGAAGGGCGTCTTCAGCGCCTAGTGAGTTCCAGCGTTCGTAACCAGTTAATGCAGTCGATGACTTATCGTTAGGCACCATCGTACATAACCAACAACCATAACGTGCCTTACCGTTACATCCAGAACCCTGTTTGCTTGTGCCGACTGCAACTTCGCAAACGTCATTTGATCCGTTACCGTAAATTTCAAGCAAAAGACCGAAATCATCTAAAAATGCAGGAATTGGTGATTTTGTACCATCAATCATGCGTGTTAATGGCTTTTGCCCAGCAAGGCGAAGTAAGTCAAAAACATCGTCAGTAGACCATTCTCGAATAGGTGCGTATTTAATGATGGCTGTTTTGCTTTTCTTATCGATCATGATTTGATCCATTTCAGCAAATAAATCAGAAGCAGACTTATCACGAATACCTTGTTGAGCCATATTACCACTGCGACGGCTGCCTTCATCAGTACGTGAGCCAACACATGTAACAACCTTTGCACTTGCATAGTGTTGGAATGATGGCTCGTCAGCAAAACGCTTTAAAAGTGTTTTTACGTGGCGCTCTGAAGGCGTTAGCTTTAAGAAGATTGTGCAGTCACCACGGCGAGTGGCGTTAGGAACCAATTTTTGGCCACCATTGTATTTGATGAAGTATTCATCATTAAGGCCCGGAACAACAAAATCATAGAAAAGATTAATGTTGTTTTCTTCGGCGTAACGGTCAATGCGTGACTTACAGTATTGCGGGTACATTTTCATCGGGATTGATTCATTCAGTGTATCAACGGTAGATAAGAAGAGAGGGCGCTGAGGTTCGATTGAACCTTCTGCAATACACTGGCGATAAGCTTCCATCACGATAAGCTCAACAACGGTGCTGTCTTTACCCTGAGATACCGGTACGTGAATGATAACATTCCCCGATGTTAGCAATGTTTTTACATGTTCAACAGATTCATAAAAAGCTGCAACAAGTGATTGTTGGTTTTTGATATCTTCATCATTTAATACCGAGATGCCGATAGCGCCTGGTGTGAATGTTTGAACTGTTGTCATGTTTATTCTCTCTCTCAAGTTGATAATGACATCATACCAAACAACATTTTTGTTGTCCAACAAAAAAGACCTAAATCGTAATTTAATTTACAAAAAGTTTCCTGCAAAATTGCTTCATGTTGATTTTTAATACACAATATTTTTGTTGTTTATGAAAGACCCATAAAGAAAATTATTTTACGATATTAATTGACACTTTTGTTGTTAAATGAGAATCTATAGCTAAGTATTTAAATTGAGATATTACAATGTTAGAAGAAAAAGAAGCACTTTCTGTTTCGCTAGAAGCTAGCCGTTGCCCAGATGCAACGATTCATATGCGCCGAGCTATACAGTGGTTTATGGAGCAAGAACAAGATGTTTTGACTATGGATAGCATTGAACCGTCACTCGTGAGGTCGTTGCCTGCCTACGTGGCACTTGAAGAACTTAACATTGACGTTCAAATAGGTCATCCGACGCAGATAACAGAGCAGCACAAAGCGTTATGGGAAAACAACTATGACGAAGATGACTTCGGTGATGTTGAGACAATAAATACCTTTACCCTTACAAAAAAACAGCATAAGAGAGAAGTAATATGTCGGTCATAAATACACTTTACGAAAACTTAGCCGCTATTAAACATGGCTTATCAGATAATTTTCAAATTTTAAAAGGCGACAGTGCGGGTGATCCTAGTCAGGCAAAGGGGGATATTAAGCGCGCAATCGGTGATATTGTTGTATTAACAAAGTACGCTGGCGTTTCTTTACCTAAGGGGTTAATAGACTCTATGCTACTTGATTGTGACGGTGAAGATATTGATCATTCATCGGAAGACGTCATTAAAAAGATCGAAGATATACAGGAAATAGCGCTACAAAAGGAAAATGATGAACCTTATATTCTCGCTATCTTCAGAACACCCAATTTCGAATTTACGGCAATCTCCAAAAATAAAGATGTAGCCGCGATGGCATTGCGTAAAAAGTGGCTTTTACACGCATCTAATACAGGCGCCGATTTTGATTACTTTGACGATAACTTGGATAGCATCGCTTATTACAATATCGTTCAAGATGAAGCGATATATACTTTATAGCTCTATTTTTTTGTGTTTATCGCCAATGTTTTAAGTTGTATTTCATTTATAAGTAATCGCTCCTGAATGATGGATAGCCTTGACTCCCTTAAAATATTGGCATGAGCTCTAATTTCGTCATTTTCATGATTTATGAGCGTTGAGAGTATATCAAACTGTTTATGGTACGCATCCGGTTTATTGTGCTTTATTAACGTATCAATATCGCAATCAGGTATGATTAAATCACCAGTTCGGCCGTTCAGTAGCCCCTCGGCCATGCTAAGGCCAGGCGCGTCGTAATCATAATAGATGCCAATGTCAGTATCGTGGTGTAGTGAGGATAAAAGATTTTTAATCCCCCTTTGATTGTCACCATGACCACGGTAAAGCAGTAGCGCACCTTTGTATTTTTCAGGCAGTAAATTCTCTGTTTGACACCAATTAGTCATCATTGCACCGTTTTCCAAAACAACGATTTTTTTTATTTTATCAATTTTTAGTGCACCCAATGGAAATGAAAAAACGCAACCTGGTGGCGTTACCATTTCTCCATGTATAGTATGGAAAGGAGAAGTGCTCGCTACATTTATAAGTGACTCAAACACGTCCCCACAAGCCCATTTTTCGTCTTCGGCAAAAGATGAGACAGCGAGGCGATCTCTTTCCTTTAAATCTATGGTGCGTAATGACCTTTTTAGTAACCCTGAAAAGTAGCGTTCAATGGCAAGTCGATCAGATGCGGTATAACGTATCTTTTTTCCCGTTAACACTCCAACGCCGACGGCTTCTTGAACGCGCCTATTTAGTGGGTTGTCATTTACATACTCAGTCGCGTTATTTACGATGCGCTGAGCACAAGAAACCATAGACTTATCCATGAAGACTCGCTTTTCTTTCGAAAATAATATCAGAAACATAAAATGTTCCGTCAAATTGGTGCTCGGTTTCTTTGACCATTGTCATTTTCCAAACAGGATCAATGGCGCGATTTTGAACTGAATAATAGCTAATAACCACCATCATCCAGTCTTCGATAGAAGCTTTAACGTCAAGTGCTTCATGTGCAAAGCAACATGATATAGAGTCGCCTGAATTACTTGACATTAGCGCATCAAAAAGTTCTTCGACATTGAGTATGAGAGGATCAACTTGTTCTTCTGTTGTTTCACTTGTTCTAATTTCAACTTCACTGTAATCCGAATCTAAATCTGTCGCTTCCGTTGTCTTGGTAGTCTTAGTTAATACATGTTCAGCCATTGCTGATAATGTATCTTCGTCTATTGCGCTTTCGAGATTAGCGTACGCACCTAAATTGAGCTTTTCTGTTTGCATCAAGCAATCAGGTGGTGTTTCCATTGCATTAATTGAAGGGCGGTAACCTGGGTCTTTTTTTAATTTGCCGCTAAATGAATCAATGAGGTTGTTGACGTGCTTAAACTTTTTGTCAGTCACTAATTTGGATAACATGTCATGCAGCTTGCGCCCTGTGAAGATTAAGTCTAGTAGACATCGGTCAACGTGTGACTTGAGCACTTTCATTAGTAAGTTTTCAAGTTGAAGATCTACATTTACCCATTTTTGCATCTGACTAACGCCTAAACTTTCAAAGACGATGTTTATTTTGCTAATATCATCAATACAACGACGTGTTTGCCTTATCCGTTCATCAATGTCAGAAACAACGCTAAACTCATCATTAACAACCGAGTAGAACATCTCAACGGTATCACTAATAGCATCCATGATATCCATGACGATTTCTTTAACCTCAGATAAAGCAAAGTCACTGTCTGAATGCACTTTAGTTTTTGCGTGGCGGTAAGAGATGATGTTGCTTTCAAGGTCTTCAACTAGCCCTGCGAGTCGGCTGTGACTCTCTCTGTAGCGATGTCGGCGCGTAACATGATCAAAGAGCCCCCTTACCTTGCCGTGCAACTGAAAACCAGCCAATCCATCAATAGGGTATGCTAGTTTGTTTTTTTGCAAAGAGGATATCATTGTCTCATTTTCAGGCACCTCATCTATTAAACCATTATTTAAATAGCAGATGTCACTGATTGATTCAACGTGGCGATGGAGCGATCCAATGGCCGCTTTGGAGTCTTCACGGCGTCCCATTATAAAAGCTCCTGCTGGTACTCTTCTTTTTCAGGTGTATCAATGGAGTCATACATCCGGATAAACTCTAATTGGTCATATAGCAAAGACCATTTTGCGGTGGCAACAAATTGAGTGCCGGTGCCGCCCATCGGCTTGAGGAATTTATCTTCAACAAGATATTTTAGTACGGAAGTTAGTTTGGCACGCGCTTCAATTGATTTTCCGCCTGTTTTTAATTTTTGAGAAATACTTTCTAATTGCTGCTTTAACGAATTAGACTCTTCAATTGCACTGAGCAATTCGGATTCTTTTAGTTGAGTGCCCGGAACAAGAGGGCGAGAATCTCGATCAATTGAACGAACAAGTCGAAGCCAATCAATTATACCTTCTAAGTCGACCACGAACGACTCAAATTGCTTTTGGACTTTACTTCGCTTTTTGCTGTTATCAATAATATTATAAGCGCAAAAGTAACCTAGTTTGTCCGACGTTTTTGATAAGTGGCGGCCAATTGCGTGAAGATGTTTATCAACTTGTTCTTGATTATGTTCTTGCTCGACAAATCGGAATTCCTCGGGGGATGAGATTTCACATAATACATCTTGAGCAAGTAATTTCATGATTACCTTTTCAAACACCGGTGAGTAACTCATAGCGTTTCCTCCGAATTTCTATTACTACTTATTAAAGGATTGCTTTTTCCATCACTTGCTTTCGGGCGATAACGCAAGATGCCTTTCCCTCTGACTATTGAGCACTTTATAGGGAAAAGTTTGCGTATGATTTCATTTGGATCCGGTTGGGCACAGAATAAATTAATATTATGGCCGTCCATAAAGTCAAATAGTAAACTAATATTTTCGTTTGATATTTTCCCCAGTTCATCAAGTGGCCAATGGATCCGAACGTTTTTGTCTGGGCAAAGGTATCGCGTAGCCCCGCAAAAAATAATGATGGTAATAAGCCTAGAAAGCCCTTCACTGCTAGCTTCTAACAAGTCATTGTCATTTTTTACTGAAACTTCTCGTCCGTTTTCCCGTAGTGAAATTCGAATATCAACAAGAGGCTCAATTGAACTTACGGAGCGAGAGTTAGCGACGCCTTCAATGCCGCCAGACTTCATGCCGTCAATGGCTCCTTGGAATGCATTCAAAAATGAAGCGTCAGGAAGCGCATTTCTATCGGTTTCCACCCATCGATCCCATTGGGAGTTAAAGGCGCTAAGTTCCGTCCATATTGCATACTCTTGCACTTTTGAAACAAGTTCAACTGTAATTTTATCAATATCAGGGAAGTTGTTTTTTGTGTTTATCTCGCGACCCAGCATAGATGACACACTTCTGACTTTGCTGTTGAGTGTTTCCAAAGTTTGGTAAAAACGAATATACCCTTCACCAATGCTTCGTATCTGTTCAACAGTCAATTTTTTAACATCCGGTATAATGGTGTTTATTAATGTGTCTATTCCTTTTGCACACTCAAGATAATAAGGGTCAGAGCTCGCATCAAAGCCTTTCGCTTTAATATTTTCTTTAATGTTTTCCCAGTAGTCATTTATTTTATTTTTCTTGTCTGAGTTAACAAAGATAGTTTCGACTTTTCTTACCGCATTTTTTATTCGCTGCATAGCTTGTTTAATGAGAGATACAGTGTCACTTGCCTGGGATATTAAGATGTCGACTGGCATGTCGTCGCTTAATGCATTGGCAATAGGGTGCCCTTCGGGGATGATGATGTCTTCACTAAATAATGAGTTTTCTATACCTGATAACTCTCGTTTGGTGTTAGCTAGATTCGATGCTTGCTGTTGCATTTCATCAATTTCAAGTGAGGTTTTTTTATTGAATTCTCTTTTACTTTGTTGCGCTTCTTTTAGGGTGCTTTCGCTTTCCATTGAGAGCACTTTTAATTCAGCCTCTCGTAACTCAAGATTTTTAACTTCAGACCATGTTGACTCAACCCAACGGCGATAATCATAAACATCTTCAGCATAAGACTCAGCGTTTTCAAAGCGCTCTTTTGCACGTAAGAACCGCTCTTTTGATTCTTTTTCAACGGTGGGCGAAATACCTTTATTTTCGATTAATCTAGAGAATGATGCATTTAAATCAGAAATGCGTTTTTTCTCACTAACAATTGAATTTTGGAACATTTCCAGATTACCTTCAATTGCGCTTTCCACTTCACCGATTACATCTGATTGAGAGACTTTAAACTCTTGCTGTAGAGAAGATGCATGAGAGTTCATTTTTTGTGCATTTTGACTGGTCTCGTTGATGTATGAGTTAAGTGCATGTTTAGCATCTTTAATCTCATCATCAATCGTTGCGCGTAGTCTGTCTTTTTCGGCATTAATGCTGGCTCTTTCTTTTTTCAAAGCAAGGCGGAAACGTTCTTTTGTTTTTTGTAATTCATTAACATTATGTGACGCATTGTTTTTTTCAGTATTGGCATGCTGAATAGAAATGTCGATTTTTTTGATGGTGTCATTCAGTTCAGATAGCTGATCATCGAGTGCAGCTAGGTCTTTGCGAACACCTTCCTCCTTTTGAGAGAGGATATCAATTGACTGTGTTTCTTCCGTTGTTTCTACGGCTTCAAGATCAATTGTTAAGCCATATATACCCGTGTCAAATTCGTTTAATTCTGGTTTGAGGTTCTTTCGATCAAGAAGCTCAGGTCGAATTATTTTGCCTATATTTTGATGCCAATCAGGGGCATTTTCATTGAGATGTGAGCGAAGTGAATTTTGGGGTGGTGAAATTCGTCTAAGAAGTTCTTCGCGTTTTTTTAGCAAAGCGTCATAGTGATGTGTAAGTTCGTTGCGTTGAGCTTGTCGTGACGCTTTCTGGTCCTTAAGTTGCTCCAAATGACTCTCGCGCTCATGGAGTTGCTCTACAGAAGATTGTAGCTTGTCTTCAAGTGAGTCTATCTGGGTTTGTATCTCATCAAGACGGGCTAAGTCGTCCTTTGTGAGCGATGTTAACTCTTTCTTTTTGAAAGTGAGCTCAGACACGTTATCATAGCGTTCACGCTCCCCCTGAGCGCGACTCGCTTTGTAGTTGTCAACTTCAGTGCGCGACTTTTCTCGCATATCAGCGATAACTTTATCTGTTTCCCGCTCAATGTCGCTGATTTTTTGGCGAAGATCACTGATAGTAGCATTTAACTTTTCGCGTTGTTTTGATGATTTAACCTTCAGCTCTGATATTTTTAATTCATTTTCGGCACGTTCAGATTTCACCATTTCGAGCAGGCCTAAATAGTGCTGCTCAGCTTCTTTAAATGCGCTTCGTAATGCGTTTCTATTTTCAAACTCCTGACTTTTATCTAAAATTTCACGCACATTTTCCCAGTTATCTCTTGCGTCGTAAATGCTTGTTATGCGAGCTGTGATTGAAATCAATTCGCCTTTAACACCGTGATATTCAGAGCTTAGTTTTTCAATTTTATCACCAAGTAAAATGAGTGTAGCTTTTTGCTCAGCTATTTTGTCTTGAGTTTTTTCGTGGGTTAATGACAATTCCTTAGAAACGCTTTCTAATTTTTCGCGGGCAAGTATTCTGAAATGAAGCAGTCGAGACCATAGGTTTTCAAGCTCATCCCTTTTGGAGAGCGTTGCCTCAAACTCAGAACCATTCTTATCAAGTTCAATAAGGGAGCGTAGGTTGTCAATGTAACTACTGTCTTGCTTATGATACGGCGATGCATTTAGTTCTATTTGATCAGCTAAAAATGCGTCAACAATCATCGTTTTAAACTTAGCTAATAATTTTTCGCTTTTCATTAGTACGGAACTAATCGATTCAATATGTTTCATCTCATAAGCGGGATCACACAGCGAGAAGTCAGCCGCGACAGAAGCTAAAGAATCACCTTGTTTCCTTTTTTGGCGTAGCGTGCTTTTGTTGTTCTGAATAACAGCTCGATAGTCTTTTGTTGTTTTTATTTGTCGGCTGACATTTGTGACATTACTAACATGCTGTATTAACCACTGATTGGCGTCAGGATATCCACGTAAAGCATCAAGAGACGCCTCAGAAAAAAGAGTGTCTTCTGCTGTTCCAGATACAAAACGATATTCAAGATTCATTTGATTGCGGTAAATTACAACATTGCACACTTTACCCATTCGTGAATATTCAAAAACTAGCATCGACTTAGGAGACGGTAGGTAATAACCAACAAAGTTCTTTTTATCACCTGCTTTGCTCATTATTTTGCTTGGTTCAATGCCGTAAAATATAGGGATTAAACTTAGTATTGTCGTTTTGCCTACGCCATTGCCGCCTGTTATGTTTGTATGGGCATTACATGCGAGCTTTGTTAACACTGAAGGGAAGTAAGAATTGTGTAAGTATATGTTTTGAAGTCCGCTTTCCATATGGTAAAGCCTTTTGTTTTAAATTCATTAGTTGTCGTTAAATTTATCAAAAACACAGCTTACATACAACATATTTGTTGTGTATTTGAGGGAATTTTGTTTATTTTCCAGATTTGCTCACTTTTAAATCGAAAACACTAAACAACACTTGAGTTGTATTTAAAATGATTATATTGTGTATCAAGGATGAATTTTTAAAGTACAAAGGACGTACATATGTTTGCCAATTATTTTGCATTTGGGTTCCCATTTAACCCAGTAGATTCAAAGAATTTCACAGAAATATCAAGCGTCGTCAGAACGACTGGTTTAATCAAAAAACTGATTAAAAGTAAAACGCCTATTTTTGACGTTGTTGCCGCGAAAGAAACCCCATACCAAAACATGATAGAGAGCTCAGATAATATTCTGTTTTTAGGTAATGAGGTGCCAACAAACACATTGGACGAAGAGTTATTCAGTGCTGATATGCTCAGACACGTTGAGATGCTTGAATCCGCAGGTGACAATAGAGTATTTAACAGATACATGTTAGTGAACACGGATTCCTACATTTCATGTGTTCAAGAGCAATCATTCCTTAAAAACACATTCACACCTAGTCGTGGCCAAATCATATACAGAAACATCGGTAGTTTCGCCAAAAAGAGAGCGGGCGTTGATGATATTTTTGACGAAAAAGGCACCAATGACATCCTGGACAACATGCGCTCTGACTACCCTCATAAAAGTGAGCGAGCAAAGCGCCTGTCTTTTTTGATAAAGCTTTATGGTAACTGTTTTTCTTCAGACGATTTGAAACAAAAGTGCTTAGTCACCCTTGCAGACTTGGCGATTGAAGATCTTGAAAACAAAACGAACGTTAGTGATGCGGTTAAATATTTATGGGCTCTCTCAGTCTACTTTACGCAACCTGAGCTGTTTTATATCATCTATCAAGAGTATAAACCGCTTATTACGGTTGAAGAATTCCCTTGGTTATACTTTTCAGCGTTAGATCGCATGATTGACTTTGTAAAAGAAAAGGGGGGGTTGTCTTGGTGCTTAGCTGATG
>TARA_B110000196_G_scaffold51023_3_pt1 | contig 10602 bp, 9 predicted proteins | sample TARA_B110000196 | Tara Oceans TARA_B110000196 (sample SAMEA4397072) | marine metagenome | biome: Polar Biome; feature: [MES] marine water layer (ENVO:01000295) within the mesopelagic zone...; material: water (ENVO:00002006), including particulate matter (ENVO:01000060) such as...... | reverse complement strand
GGTCTCCGAAGCCGCAAATAGCAGTTCGAATCTGCTCGGGAGTACCAGCTTTAAGTCTTTGCAGTAACGATTGATGCTAGTGTTGTACTGCGAAGGTTACATGTGCCAGTAACGCGATTAAAGGCACCGATTGCTTCAAAATGAGAGCGCTTATTGCACGCATTATTGATGTAAAACGAGCTATTCGGCTTGATTGACTTGCGCCTTTTTAGGTGCCATACGCTAAAACCGCACGGCGCGGGTCGCTGCCGCTTTGCATATCTGCTACTGGGCTCGCTAATACACGCTCATTTCGTCGAGGACTTGCTGTTTGGATTGCTGCAGACTGGGTCGCACGATGGTAGCTGCGAGTACTTTGGCTTCGGTGCTGCGGCCTAGTTTACCGAGCACGCGTGCTTTATGGAGGTCGATGATTTCGCGCTGCAGTGTTTCGTCGCTGGTTTTGCGGAGCTTGTCCCAATGTAGCAAAGCAGATTTCCAGTCGGGGCTTTGTAGATCGTAGTAAGCTTCGCCAAGGCGCATTTGAAAGTTGAAGTTGTCCGGTTCAAGCGCAGCAGCGGTACGGAAGGCTTTGCTTATTTCTCGGTCGATGGCGTCGACGGTGAAGATATTGTCTTCGATGAACTCGGCTCTGAATTGAAAGAGTAACTGTCCGATGGAAAAATGATAAAGCGCGACTTCGGGCTCCAGATCGGCCGCGCGGAGATAAAAGGTAAGGGCTGCTTTACCTTTACCGGTCTCGGCTAGGTAGGTGCCGATCTGTTGTTTCACAACGGCGATATTTGGGTCGATTTCGTCGGCCTTGAGGAAGGCGGTGAAGGCTTGCTCGTGCTGATCAACGCGGCGGAGCAGTTTGCCATAAAGGACGAATGCGCTGACGTCTTCGGTGTTGTCGGTCAGGTAGGTGCGATAAGATGTAATCAGTTCATTGATGCGACGATCCAGATCTTCGGCGCTGTAGAACTCAGGGTCATCGGCGATCTTTTTATAGATTTGCTCTTCGCGGGAGGCGATATCGAGCAGACGTTTGGAGGCGAAGTCCGAAGTATCCTGAGCAAAGGCGCAGCTGGCGACGATGGTTGATGCCGCAAGTAGACTCCATACTTTTGAGTGATTGAAAAAACACTTAGTCATCATGGTTACCTATCAGGCGATGCCATTTGCGGAGGGTCAATTCGCGAATGTCTTCAAGGATTAAATAGAAGGCGGGCACCAGCAGCAGAGTGATAAAAGTGGCGAAGAGGACGCCGAAGCTGAGAGAGATGGCCATGGGGATAAGGAACTGCGCCTGCAAACTTGTTTCAAATAAAACCGGTAAAAGTCCGGCAAAGGTCGTGAGTGAGGTGAGGATGATGGGGCGGAAACGTTTCGCACCCGATGCTTCAATCGCTTCGCGCAGTGGTATTCCTTTGTCCGCACGCTCCTGGTTGATGAAATCGACCAGCACTAGGCTGTCGTTGACCACCACGCCGGCTAGCGCCACGAAACCGAGCGCGGACAGTATACTCATGGGCTGCCCCATCAGCATGTGCCCGCCGATTGCGCCGATCAGCCCGAAGGGGATCACGACCATGATAATCACCGGTTGGATGTAGGAGCGCAGCGGAATGGCGAGGAGGGCGTAGATGATTAATAGTGCGATGAGCGACATCTTCTGAAGACTCTTGAAAATATCGGCTTGCTCGCGCGCTTCCCCTTGAAACGACCAGCTGAGGCCGAGGGAGTCTTGAAGGGTATTGTCGATGATGCCAGTTTTGACTTCATTGTTAAAAAGTTTCCGAATGGCGGCTTCAGCTTTCCTGAGGTGAACGTTTTCGAAAGAATAGTGGGTCCCAGTCAGATCTGCTTTGATCAACTCCAGTTTGGCCACGGCTTTATTAGCGTCGGCGGTGATGTTAATGACGCGCCGGCGGTCCACTCGCGTGATGGCGGCGAAGCCATCGGTGATGGTAAAGTCGGCCACTTCCTCGAACGGTACTTCGAGGCCGTTTGGAGTGCGGATGCGCAGCTCTTCCAAGTTTTCGACGGAGCGGCGTTCTTCGGGCGGATAGCGGACCATGACTTTGATATCGTCGCGTCCGCGTTGGATGCGTTGCGCCTCGACGCCGTAGAAGGCGGCCCGCACCTGGCTGCCGAGATCACTCTGGCGCAGGCCGAGCGTTTGTGCGGAAGTGTTGATGTCGAGCTGGATCTCGCGCTTGCCGCTGCTGTAGTTGTCTTTGATATCGAACAGGCCTTCGTAGGTGGCGAGCTTAGCCTTGATGGTATTGGCGGCGGCACGGAGCTCGTCGAAATCGCGGCCGGAAAGTTGAATGTCAATCGGCATGCCCGCGCCGCCTGCGGCGTTGGCGCTGAGCGAAAGTTCTTTGGCTCCGGCGATGGGGCCGATCAGCTCGCGCCAGCGATGAGCGAGTTTGGGCGCGGAGAGCGCTTCGATGTCGCCTCCGCCGGCCCGGTTTTCGCTCTTGATCAATTCGACGGCGATTTCGGCCAGGTTCGCGCTGGATACGGAGAGTGCCGCGCCCATCGGCCCGCCACTGCCCTCGAAGGGTTGCCCGCCAATGGTGATCACCGCATTCTGGAACGGTTCGCCGAGGCCTTTTTCTTTTGTTTCTTCGATCAGCGTGTCGAGTCCTTTTTTCATGCGTTCGACAGCGCGGGTGGTGAGCTCGACGGGAGTGCCTGCGGGCATGACGAGTTTGGCGACGATGTAGTCCGAGGGCACTTCGGGGAAAAAGACGAAGGGGATGTGCTTGCCCGCGAGCAGGCCGATCATGACCATGAGAATGCCGACGAAGAGCGCGAAGGTGGTGTAGCGAAAGCGGATCGCCCAACTGAGCACGGGGCGATAGCGGTACTCGATGAAGTTTTCCAGCCCGTCGGCGATCTTGCGTTGCTGGCGTCTGAACCAACCGAGATTCTCCCGGTCATGTCCGCCGACTTTGCAGAGGGTAAGGTGGTAGGGCAGTACGAGTTTTGACTGGATCAGCGAGCAGATGAGTGTGGCGATCACGACGACGGGAATCGGGAAGAAGAATTTACCTAGGAATCCGGGGATGGTGAGGATCGGCAGAAAGGCGACTATGGTTGTGAGCACCGCGAAGGTCACTGGTATGGAGACTTTTTGCGTGCCGGCAACAGAGGCTTCCACGCCAGGTCCGCCGTGTTTCTGGAATTGCGTGAATACGCTCTCGCCCACCACGATGGCATCGTCCACCACGATCCCGAGTACCAGAATGAAGCCGAATAGCGAGGCGAGGTTGATGCTGATGCCCAGCGGTTGCAGAAAGATCATGGCCCCGAGGAAAGAGGTGGGGATGCCGATCATGACGAAAAAGGCGAGCGAGGGGCGCAGGAAAAGTGCGAGGATCAGGAAGACGAGCAGCAGCCCATAGATCCCGTTTTTGATCAACATTTGCAGGCGGTCTTTGAGGTAGTAGGTGAAGTCGCGGAAGGTTTCGACATGGATGCCGGCGGGCAGCTCTTGTTCGATTTGCTTGGCGAATGCCCGCACGCTTGCGGACACGTCGAGGACGCTTTGATCGCCGACGGCGAAGACACGCATCAGCACGGCGCGCTCGCCGTTGAACTCGGTGACCAGCGGATTATCGACAAAGCCGTCGACGACGGTGGCGACGTCGCGCACGCGCACGGCCGCGCCATCGTTTTGGGTCAGCACGGGGATCGATTCGAAATCCTCACCGCGGTAGGCCTTGCCAGTGGTGCGCAGGAGGATCTCGCCGCCGCGCGATTTAATCGTGCCGCCGGGGATATCGACCGAGCTGCGGCGGACGGCCTGCACGACATTGTCAAATGTCAGGCCATAGCGGCGTAGTGAAGATTCGGACACGTTGATCGATATTTCGTAGTCTGCGATACCGTTGATGTCGACCTGTGTGATGTTCTCGCGGACATTCAATTCATCGCGGATCAATTCGGCGACACTTTTGAGAGTCTTCGGGTCGGTGTCTCCGTAGATCGCCAAAGAGATGACTTCGCTACGGATGAGAATCTCTTCAACGACCGGCTCTTCAGCTTGTTCCGGGAAGTTATCAATGGCGTCGATGCGGACCTTAATCTTGTCGTTTATTTCGCTGACATCATAGCCGCGTTGGACTTCGACGAGCACGGAACCGTAGCCTTCGGCCGCAGTGGCGGTGATTTTTTTAATGCCTTCGACATCTTGGATGCGGTCTTCGATGAGCTCAATGATGCCGCTTTCGACTTCCTCGGGTGCGGCGCCGGGATAAGGTACGCGCACTTGGATCGTGTCGAGGTCGAGCGCGGGAAAGAGCTCGAGCTTGATGCTCGTTGCGATGAAGAGACCGACAACGATGGCGATTCCAGCGAGCAAATTGGCGGCGACGCCATTCTTTGTGAACCAGCGTATCATTGGACTTCGATGATTTCCACGGGCATGTTCTCAATGAAGTAAGCAATCGGGCTGATTGCGACTTGCTCGCCGGATTTTAGGCCGTTGAGAATGATGACATGTTGAGCGTCGCTGTTTACGATTTCAACTGTGCGGGTTTGGAGTGTGTTGTTTTCGGATAAAACATAGACAGTGTGTGAGCCGCGCAGGGCATGGCGAGGAAGCGCATAGGCCTGCTCAATTGTGCGGCCTGTGATGTCTGCTTCGACGAACAGGCCGCGGCGCATGGCAGGTTCGGTGAAGGGATCTTTGACTTCTGCAACGGCATAGAGGAGGCGACTGGATGGATCGATGGTCGCTTCCATTCGTATGAGCTTTCCATGCCAGGTGTGCGGGGTTATGCCGTTGGATTTGGTCAGGCGGACGTCTGCGAGTTCTTTTGCCGAGATGTCGAGAAACGTGGCCTCGCGTTCGGTTATGGGTAGTCGGATTTCGGCGAATTCGGTGGCGTAGATACGTGCGATGGGTGCTGCAGGATTGGCGCTCACGTATTGCCCGAGGTCGACGGATTTCGAGAGGACACGGCCTGAGTATGGGGCGGTGACTGCGGTGCGGGCTAGGTCGCGCTGGGCTTGTTTGAGGGTGGCATTTGCGCTGTCGACCCGCGCTCGTGCTTGTGCGAGTTGTGGTTTGCGAAGCGTGAGGGCGCTGGGTTTGCCTTCGCCGAGTGCGTCCCAATCGGCTGCGGCCTGTATGCCTAAGGCTTCTTCTTGAGCTATTGTAAGTTGGGCGCTTGCTACATCAGCGGCGCGGGTGGCGACGGCGGCTTCGTAGTCGGCCGGATCGATACGAAGGAGAACTTCATCTTTTTCGATGTAAGCTCCGGCGCGAAAGTTGTCTGACATTTCGATGATACGTCCGCTGACTTCGACGGAGAGATCCGTCTCGGTGCGTGGGAGCACGGTGCCCTGACTGTGTACAGTCAGCTGAATGGGCTCCGGTTGGGCGGTGATAAACTCAACGCTGGTGAGGGGACGTTCGAGGGCGACTTCGTTGGTAGTGGGTTTGAAGAAGACCAGCACCGCAGTGATGGCGGACGCGATGATGAGAACAAAAATGGGGAGCAGTTTTTTCATGATGCTGATTGAAAGGTTCCGCCGAGCGCGAGGTAGAGATCGACTCGGTTCTGAAGGAGGAAGTTGCGTAAAGTGAGCAGGCGACTTCGGGCGGCGGTAGCGGTGCGCTGCGCGTCCAGAGTTTCGAGGGACTCGGCCGTTCCGTTTCGATAGCGATTCCAAGCGAGCGTTTCAGCTGCGGTGGCTTCGTTGGAGGCGAGGGCGAGCTTTTCGTATTCGTTAAGTAGATATGTTTCTGCGGCGAGAGTGGTCTCGACTTCGAGGAAGGCGTTAAGTGCGGCGTTGTGGTAGTTGGCGGTGGCTTGTTCGCGCAGGGCTAAAGAGCGGTCGATATTGGCGCGAATACGGCCACCTTGAAAGATGGGTTGGGTTAGATTGCCAGCAAGGGTCCAGGTGGAGAAGTTGTTGGCGAGGAGGTCACTGAACTCTGGAGAGGAGCGACCGCCGGATGCTGTCAGGCTGATTTTAGGCAGTAAATCTTTGCGGGTGGCTCGGTATTCTTTATCGGCTGCGGCGAGGCGGCGTTCGGCTGCGATGAGGTCCGGTCGGCGAGTGAGTAAGTCTGCGGGTAGACCCGCGGGGATTGTTTGGGGCAGGTCGGGGAGGCTATCTTCTACGGCAAGGTGAGCGGAGGGGTAGCGACCGAGTAGCACTTCGAGATTGCGGGCGGCTTGATCAAGCAAGCGGCGGCGCACTTCGACATCGGCTTCGGCGCTCGCTGCCTGAGCTCTAATGCGGCGAAGATCGAGGCCTTCTGCTAGTCCATGCTTGAAGCGGCCTTCGATGGTCTTGAGGTTTTCGTGGTAGCTGCGGGCATCTTTTTCGGCGAGGGCGACTTGTTGACTGGCCTCGATGTAGTTGAACCAGCTTTTAGTGACTTGGGCGGCGAGCGAGAGATGAGCCGCGCAGAGTTCGGCATGGCTGGCTTCGAGTTGGGCGAGCGCGGCGGAGGTGCGGTTGCGGAGTCGTCCCCATAGGTCGATTTCCCAGCTTAGGTTGAGGTTGAGGCTATAGTTGTCAAAGCGGATGCCACCAGTGGACTGTGGTCCGAAGGTGTTGATTTTTTGCCGTGCGCCGTTCAAGCCGAGGTCTGCGCTGGGCATGAGGGCAGCCCCGGCGATACGGGCTTCGGCAACGGATTGCGAGAAGCGTGCGGCCGCGAGATGTAGATCGGTATTATGGGCAAGCGCTTCGTCGACGAGTGCCTGGAGTTGAGGTTCGTTGAAATCCTTAAGCCAAGCGTGGGGCGCTGTTGCACTGGCTCCCGGTTGGGCGGTCCATGCTCTGGGGAGCGCGATATCCGGCGCGTCGCTTCGGGTGGGCGCGGTTGCGCATCCGCTGAACGCTGCGATGGCGGCGATGAGTGCAATACAACTGTTGTTTGAGCGGCGCATGTTAAGTACTGGTGCCTGTTTGTTTGAACCCTAAGACAGCGAAATGTATGAGTTGCTCGGCGAGCATTTTGGAATCTGTGCGGACCAGCTTCTCTCTGGATAGATTTCCTAGACGGCCTTTTTCGGTAATGGTTCCGATCATCACGCTGATCGCTAAGGAAAAGCGGTCGTGCATGGCTTCTTCGGAGAGATCTGGGCAGCTGCGGTCGAGCTCGTCGGTCCAGTGAAAGGCTTTAATAGCCCCGTCGTTTTGTTGTGCGAGGCGGTTTTAGGTTGCTCAAGCGCTTAGCAATTTAAGCTTCTTCGAAGCGCCGAGCGAACAAATCTTCGAGATCGAGCAGTATCTTCTCTGCAGTTTCGATTGGACCTTCAGTGCGAATCGTCAGCTTCGAGCCATTGCCTGCCGCCAACATCATGAGACCCATGATGCTTTTACCATTCACTTGTTCATCATCTTTATCAACCCACACTTCACCGGCATAGGTGTTGGCGATACGCACGATCATCGCTGCAGGACGAGCATGGATGCCCATCTTGTTCTGGACGACAAGTTCTTTACTGAGGGTTTCGTTGGAATCGCTGGTTTCTGATGTGGTCATGTATAAGGGTCGACAAAAAAGATCTCAGCGGCATTAAAAGCAAGTGGTAATCCAATTGTTCTGGAAAAACGGAGAGATCTCGATGTCAAATAACAATATAATCGTTGGCGAAAAAGAGCGTCAAGGGACAAAAGCAAAGCGCGCTGGGTCGAAAATACACTTTGGCGTGCCCTGCACCGAGGCTGCGTGCTCCTCGGTGGTGAACGATTCAGTTGTGCTCGGGGATCAAATCGCTCTGGTGATTCCAGAGCTTGGCGTAGTGCCCGTCCTCGGCGAGTAGCGCTTCGTGCGTGCCTGATTCAATGATTTTTCCTGCTTCGAGGACTACGATTTTGTTGGCGCGACGCACGGTCGAGAGGCGGTGCGCGATGACGAGCACGGTGCGCTGTTCGACTAAATGATCGAGCGCCAGCTGGATTTTGCGCTCGGTGATGGTGTCGACGCTGGCGGTGGCTTCGTCGAGGATCACGAAGGGTGGGTTCTTGAGTAGCACGCGGGCGATCGTGAGGCGTTGTTTCTCGCCTTGGCTGAGGCGAATGCCTTTCTCGCCGATGTTGGTGTCGAGTCGCTCGGGCAGAGCGTTGACGAACTCGTATGCGCAAGCTTGTTCGAGAGCATAGGTGATGTCTGCGTCGCTGGCGTCGGGTTTGGCGAGTAGCAAGTTATCGCGCACGCTGCCTTCGAAGAGGAAGGGGTCCTGTGCGACATGGCCAACCGTATTGTGCAGCTCGCTGAGGGAAATATTGCGGATGTCTACGCCGTTGAGTTTGACGGCGCCTTGCGTGATGTCGTGCGTGCGCATCGCGAGGTTGGCGATGGTGGACTTACCTGCTCCCGTATGGCCGACTAGGGCGGTGACTTGATTGGCTTCCAGGGTGAGGTTCAGATCTGAGAGCACTGCGGGGCGGCCTGGATATTCGAATTTGACATTTTTAAAGGCGACTTCGATCGGGCCCGTTGGCAGTGGCGTGGGCTCAGTTGGTTCGTCGACGTCAACAGCGGCATCGAGCACTTCGAACACGCGCTCACCGGAAGCGCGGCCTGCGGCAATGAGGTGATTCAAGCCGTGCAGTTGTGCGATTGGCTGGTAGAGCATGTTGGCGTAGAGAAAGAACGCGAGGAGCTTGCCCATACTGAAGTCGCTGGCATCGTTAAGTACGAGGTATCCGCCGAAGCCGACGATGCTGAGGAAGCCTAGCTTGGTAATTAGTGTGGTGACGGGGCTGTAGAGCGACCAGCGAAACATGGCTTTGAGCGTCTTGGACTTGAGATCCTCGGCGCGTTGCTCGAAGCGGGCGGATTCGCGCTTTTGCAGGCCGAAGGTCTGGATCAGACGGTTACCTTGGATGTCTTCGACCAGCAGGCTGTTTAACTCTCCCGAACTTTCGCGTACGCCCTTCCAGACGATGCGGGAGCGCTTGGAGTAGAACACGCCGCAGATAAGTAGAATCGGTACGGGGAGAAAGACGCACAATGCGAGGGCGGGTTGCATCACAAAAAGGGCGATAGTGATACCGACGATCTTGAGGATAGCGCCGGTACCTTGTTCGGTGCCGTCGAGCAGTGCGCGTTCGACCGCGGAGACGTCTTCGATTACGCGCGAGGAGATTTCGCCGCTCTTGCGTTGATCGTAAAAGGACACGGGCAGGCGTAGGAGCTTTGAGTGCAGGTCACGGCGCATTTCCAGCAGCACTTGCTGCTCGAGCGTGTTGTTGATGCGTATACGCATACTGTTGAAGATTTCACTGCCAATATAGAGGCAGGCGATGATGCCGACCCCCCAGGACAGGCCAGTCAGCGCACCGGTGGTTTCGATGTCGTCGAGAATGACTTTGATCGCATAGGGCACAGCGATTTCCATTAGGGTCATACCGGCGGCAAGCCCGATCGTGAGCCAGAATAGACGCTTGTAGCGAAACAGGTATGCGGACACCCGAAGGATGGTGCTTGGTTTGGTGATCTTGGTATTTTTCACGGAAAAAAGGAAGTGCGGTGACGGAATACTCGGCGGTCGCAATTAGCAAATCCGAATCGTTTTTAAAATAGGGTTGTGTCTTGCGCCAGTTATGCACTTTTTCAATCGGTATTCGGGGATAACCCAATATACAACTGCAACTTATAACGTTTAATTTTATAAAATTATGTCTATCCGACTTTACATAGGAAATCTTTCTTTCGATGCCACCGGTGATGATCTTCGTGAGATCTTCGCAAACTGTGGTGAGGTTGAAGAAGCAATCATCGTGACTCGCCCGGGTGGCGGCCGCCCTCGTGGCTTTGGCTTTGTCACGATGGAAGACTCGGAAGGTGCTGATGAAGCGATTCGCCAACTGGATGGTCAGGAATTTGCGGGCCGTAAGTTAACGGTCAACGTGGCTAAAGAGCGCGAGCAACAGGACGAGGACTAGGCCGTCGATTTTTGACGTTCTAGAGCGGTCTTTCAATGAACTGACAGAGGGTCCCGTCGGCGTTACACTAGCCGTGGTTGCACCGCTGCCCATATCTGTTGTTCCAGCACCTCGACCGAGGCGCTGCCGTCGAGCACGAGGAAGCGCTCTGGCTCTGACTCAGCGAGTTTGAGGTAGCCTGCGCGCACGGCTTGGAAAAATTCGATGGCTTCTTGCTCGATGCGATCGAGCTGACCATCGCTGCGCGCGTGCACCCGAGCCATGCCAATTTCGGGAGAGAGGTCGATGAGGATCGTGAGATCTGGCTGAGCTTCGCCGACCGCAAAGCGGTTGATCGTCGCCACGGCCTGAATATCAATCTGTCGGGCGACGCCTTGGTAGACGGTGGTGGAGTCCATGAAACGGTCGCAGAGCACGATCTCGCCGTTGGCGATCGCGGGTAGGATGCGTTCGCGGGTTAATTGCGCGCGACTGGCAGTGAACAGCAGCAGTTCTGCTTCGGGCGACATGCCTGCTCCGGCTTTGTCGTGTTGGAGCAAGTTGCGCACCGCTTCGCCCAGCGGTGTGCCGCCGGGTTCGCGAGTCTGCAGCACCTGTTGGCCTTGATGTTGTAGGCGAGCAGCAAGGGCTTTGATTTGGGTGGATTTCCCGCAGCCTTCCGTGCCTTCGAATGTAATAAAAAGTCCGGCCATG
>TARA_B110000196_G_scaffold252007_1_pt1 | contig 10610 bp, 9 predicted proteins | sample TARA_B110000196 | Tara Oceans TARA_B110000196 (sample SAMEA4397072) | marine metagenome | biome: Polar Biome; feature: [MES] marine water layer (ENVO:01000295) within the mesopelagic zone...; material: water (ENVO:00002006), including particulate matter (ENVO:01000060) such as...... | reverse complement strand
ATTGTTTCTACATGGATTAAAGTAGGTCCTCCACCATCAAGTGCATATTCTCTAGCAGTTGCAGTAGATGCATAAAATTGAGATGGATTTGAACCATCAATCGACCATGAAGGGATACCCATTGCGTGACCCTTATCTCCGAAAGTTTCTGCTCCAGATTGCCCGACGGTAAAGGTATCCAAAGCAATTTGGTTATTCTGAATCATGAATGCAATTGGCAACCCCCTTGCGCCCGCTAAATTCATTGCTTCCCAAAACTCTCCATTACTACTAGTTCCCTCTCCTACTGGTGCCAGATGAAATCTGTTAATGTTTAACAAAGAGGCTGCTAAAGCAACCCCAGTGGTAGTAGCACTAGCTATCGGTAGTGGTGCAGTGGGTGGTAAAATACCTTTTTCCCAATTTCCGATATGTAGGTCACGTCCTCCTGAATCTAGATTCCCTCCACTCATATATGATCCTGATTTTCCCATTTGTGCGGCAAATATTTCTAAAGGTGTTTGGCCTACTGCTAGAGCCAAGCCCGTATCTCTTATCATAGGCGCAATAATATCAGCATGATGCTTTTCTCCAATAGGTGTGTCAATCGCTCTCCTTAGTGGTGTCGCACATGCTACGATTCCTTCTTGCCATGTTGATCTAAATCCTTTTCCTCCGAATTTCCCTCCGTCTGGTGTGCTTATTCCATTCGTAAAAAGATCTTTCAGTTGTTCGTCCATTTCCCTAGTTCTTGTCATCCATCTTTGCCATTGTAAATGTGTCTTCAGATCTATACTTGATGCATATGCGATTCTCCTTAAGCATAATGCTATATCTCTTAAGAAACGAACATTACGTCTACCTAGGTATAGTTCAGAGTTTCTCCTAGGTATTACTTCTTCATCTCCAATTATTGCCAAATCTGGCGTCAAAAGTCTCTCTCTCAATGAATAGGATATTGTTTTACAAAATTCTTTTGTGAATTCATGATATACAGTTCCATTAAATGTAGGTGGTGGTTTTTGATCAGTCCACTTTTTTGATATGAATTCCAAGTACCCATCGTGCCTTTCCGCTACAAATCTTAGAAGCTCTTTTTTGACTTCTATCTCCTCTATTTTTTGCGTGAAAAGCAACGCCTTTGTAGGGGTCCATTTTGCGCCCCATATAGGCGGTAGTTCTGATTGGCTAGGTATGTTATTTGTCTTAGGGGGCATGTTTTTTTCTGAATTCAAGTCAATATGTGTTTTACTATTCCTTCTTTTTGCTTCTTCAATGATGTCCTTGAAATCGATGCTTAAATCTCTCTCCCATATTTTGAAATTTCTTTTCCGCCCTTTACCTGTTTCTGAACGATCTAATGTGACGCGTGCTCTTTTATGGCAATCATTACACTTTCTATCTATTTGATTGGTGTTTCTTTCTCTTGTTTTCCATACTTCGTGACTTCCGCACTCTGGGCATAACCATATCCCTTGTCGCGCTATTGCCATATGCTGTCGGAATCTCTCTAAGTACTACAACTAATCGCCTCATAAGGTACAAATGTGGTATTTATTTCCTATTTGTGGTATATTCTCTTCAATTAAATCATATTTCTAATGGAAAACCGTAATTAAAAGGTAGACTGAGTGATTTTATACCGTTTAATTGAAAAAATACCACATTAGTTTAATTAAATCTGCGTTTTATTAAGTTATACCTTAATTAAATGGTAGACTGCAATAATTAAACCCACAATAATTGGTCAATACTTAGGCACGCTCGAATCTACGGTATTTGACCATAAATGAATGCCTCCAGAGAGGTTATATACGTTCTTAGGATAATTTCCAGACTGTTTAAGCAATCTAACTACCATAGCTGACCTCATACCACTTCTACAATAAACAACAATATCTCTGTCAGTAGGTATTTCGTGGATTCTAGATGGGACTTCAGTATGCGTTATTCTTAGATCTGTATTTGGTAGGCTAACAATTCTTTCTTCAGCCTCTCCCCTTACATCTAGGAAAAAAGGTCTCCAGCCATGCTTTACTTTCTCGAAATAATCGGATGGTTGAATTTCTTCCATAGATTCTTTTTTTATGGAGGCATCTAATGATTGTTGCTCACCTCTCTCCACTGAACAATATATCGATTCTTCCGAAAGTTCGGTTACTCTTTTTCTTTTTTCATCTGAATAATATTTGACAGAGCGAATATTCATTGACAATGCATCTATTAACAATAATCGTCCTTCTAATGTGTCTCCAATATCTAAGACGATTTTTAGTACTTCATTTGCTTGGAAAGAACCTACTATCCCGGGTAATACTCCCAATACACCTGCTTGAGCGCAATTAGGGGCGAGCTCAGGAGGAGGTGCTTTAGGGAATAAATCTCGATAATTTGGACTTCCTCTTAGATTAAAGACAGATACCTGACCTTCGAATCGATGAATGCTACCAAAAACCCATGGTTTCTCTAAAATTTCACAGCAATCACTGATTGTATACCGGGTAGCAAAGTTATCAGTTCCATCTACAATGACATCATAATTAGAGATAATTCGCTCAGCATTTCCAACATCCAATCTTAAATTAAAGATATCAACTTTAATTTCAGGATTAATTTGATAAATTCTTTTTTTAGCTGAATCTACCTTTGATTCACCAATTGAAGAGGTTGAATGAAGAATTTGTCGCTGTAGATTTGTAATATCTACGACGTCATCATCAATTATTCCAATTCTTCCAATACCTGCTGCTGCTAAATACATCAGTACTGGAGATCCTAATCCTCCGGCACCCACCACTAGAACTGATGATGAGTTAATTTTCAACTGACCTTTTTCTCCAACTTGCGGTAGCATTAGGTGCCTTGCATATCTAGCCTTCTGATCATTTGTCAGATTTTTATTTACTACCTCAATAGAGGTTTTATTATCGTCGATCATTTTTCCCTCAGTGCTGATCTTCAAGCCATTTTTCGGCATCCATTGCTGCTTGGCAACCCATTCCTGCAGCAGTTATTGCTTGACGATATCTTGTGTCAACAACATCTCCTGCTGCAAAAATTCCTGGGACACTTGTCATAGTATGTGTTTTTGCTAAAATATATCCTGATTCATCAGTTTCAATTTGTTTATCTAGAAATCCAGTAATTGGTTTGTGTCCTATAGCTATAAATGCTCCAGTGCATGAAATTTCTTCTGTACTTCCATCTCTAGGGTCTTCAAGAATAGCACCACTTAAACCACTATCATCTGAAAGCCAACTCTTAACTGAACTAAATGTCTTAATCTCAATTTTAGGATGTTTTGCCGCTCTTTCATACATGACCTTAGATGCTCTAAAAACATCTCTTCTATGTAATAGAGTTACTTTGCTAGCGAATCTTGTAAGGAATGTAGCCTCTTCCATAGCCGAGTCTCCTCCACCAATAACTAGTACTTCTTGCTCTCTAAAAAATGCTCCATCACAAGTTGCACAGGTGCTTATTCCCCTTCCCTTTTGCTCGTCTTCGCCTTCAGCGCCTAACCATATTGATTCTGCTCCGGTACAAATAATAACTGATTTAGATAAAAATAACTCTCCTTCAACCCAAACTTTGAACGGCCTTTCAGAGAAATCTACTTTCTCTACATTTTTATCTTGTACCTCTAATCCGAATTTTTCAGCTTGCTCTCTTAGTTGAATCATCATTTCAGGTCCTCCAATTCCTTCAGGATAACCTGGGAAATTTTCTACATCGGAAGTTAGCATTAATTGTCCTCCAGACATATATCCTGCAAACATCAATGGCTCTAATAATGCTCTAGCTGAGTATAGACCTGCAGTGTACCCAGCAGGTCCTGAACCTATGATTATCACATTGCGCACATCATCTGTCATGGCTCTCGGAATGATAGGAATGCTTTGAACATTAACTCGAACACAACAGTAAACATAAGATTCGGAAGTAATTCACTTAGACATAGTGATGACTGCTGAAACTGCAGATCTTGCATGTGGTTCTAGCCTTGGTTCTATATGATGTTCTTCTGCTCCTGGCCCAATAATACCCAGTCCAATTGGCTTTCCATGCTTAATCTGAAGTTCAATGATTGACCTAATGACTGCTTGACCCATTACTAGGCCGTGTTGAGTTTCTCCAAGTTCGATTATCCCTAAAGTAATTGCAGCATCAATATCTTTTTTTTTCAAGAGTCGTTCTAGAGCTAATGGTACTTCCATTGATCCAGGTACCCAAATTATTTCACAGATTTCTGCATTCTTAGAATTAGCTTCATCTTTTGCATATTCAAGCATCCTCTGGATTTCTTTTTGGTGGAATGAACCACATACTGCTGCAATTCTCATTTATTCACTTCCATACTTTTTCTAATTGTATCCACTAATACTTGAGTGCGAGAATCAATTTCAAGATTGACTTTATCCCCCACTTTTTTGTTACTGATTGTTGTGACTCTTAGAGTCTCTGGAATAATATGTAATGAAAAATACTCGTCTGTAACTTCTCCAATAGTCAACGACATACCATCGATACCAATGAAGCCTTTTTCCAGAACATATGGTCTAGATTCAGGAGTGTTTTCAATTAAAAAATCAACACCCTCTCCTCGTTCATCTCTGGAGATTATTTCCACGGTCATTAAGATATGTCCTGAAATTAGATGCCCACCTAGTTCGTCACCCATTTTGAGAGATCTTTCAATATTGACCATTGAACCAATTTCCAGGTTTCCTAGAGTTGTACGGGTTAGTGTTTCTTCTATAGCGTCAAACTTAACATAAGTATCTTCTATTGAGACTACAGTCATACAAACTCCATCTAGAGCTACACTTGCACCAATTTTTAGATTTTCCAAGTATCCGTCTAGATTTATTATTAAGCTACGAATTATCTCCCCATCTTTAATCTCTACAACTGGTGCAGTACCTGCAACAATACCTGTATACATCCTAATCTTCCTCATAGGGTCCGCCAGTTTCACCTGACCATAAACTCAATATTCTTGCAATTATTTTTCTTGTCCCATCTAAGTCATCTGCAAGTCCTTCTACGCGAATTACTTCGACTTGGCCCCAGCCATTTTCTTCTAAGCCTTTTTTAATTGAGTCACGAGAATGCTTTTGATCATAGCCTAGTGCAATAATATCAGGCTTAATGATCTCTAATATGTCGAATATTGGCTCACTAGGTGGGTTGCCGATTATTGCTTTATCTACTGGTTTTAATCCTTCAACCATACGTCTTCTCAGATCTTGATTTGTCACTGGTTCATGCTTTTGTTTACGTACAGTATCGTCATGTGCTACAACAACTACTAATTCATCACCTAATGACTTGGCCTGCTCAACATAGTGCAGATGACCAGCGTGTAGTAAATCAAAAACACCAACTGCCATTACACGTACCATGTTTATATCTCCTAATGTTACTTTGTAATTTATTATTTATTCATGTTTAATGCATTCATTAGATCATCACCAGTAATCATTGGGATGTTATGTTTAGCCGCATATATTCTTGCATCTGGCACTGAAAGAGCACCATCTCCATCTGGTTGAAGCATTTCAGCGCCAATAGTTGCAGGAACTTGACCCGCAAGTCTAGCAATAGCTACTGCTAATTCGGTATGCCCCTGTCTTGTAGATAGTCCACCTGGTGATTCTCTACAAACAGGTATATGGCCGGGTGTACGAAATTCATTACCTAATGCTTTGTATGCCTCTTCTCCATTTACCGATTTATTCATTAATTCACCAGATAGTTCTCCAAATCTTTTTGTTGTTAATGATCGATCTCTATCTGTAATTCCAGTGTACGTGTCACGATGATTTATCGATAAAGTAAAGGCGGACCTTGTGTCATATTGTAAATCATTAGTAATTAGATGAGAAAGAACCGGATTATCATTTACTAGTTCTTGATGTGTATGCAAATCTTGCAACCATGGTAGATCAAACATTTGCCCTATTTCATCGCCTATTGCTAAGAAAAGTAGACCCCCACAATCTATTCTTAGACGTCTCATGACTGCAGGTGTTGCTGCTGTTGCTGGCCATAATAAATCAGTTTCTTTCTCTCTAAAATCAGAATCAAAAACCATCACTGGTTTCCCTTGAGAGAATGCCAATATAGCATCATCAACTGTGTCAGCCATGTATCTCGGAGGGGGTGCCCAAAGGGGTTATTTTCGGTCAAACGGTTAGGCTTGAGCGGAGGGTTCTCATGTAACCAAGCATCGGACTATCTATGGTTGAGCGTTTTGAAGTCATTGTTCCAGTTCGCGTAGATTTAGCAGGAGGTTGGACTGACGTACCTCCGTATTGCAATGATTTTGGTGGAGAAGTTGTTAATTTTACTATAAATAAATATATTCATGCAGTGATGGAAAAGGATGAATCTGGTAGAATAAGGGTTGAATATTCAAGTGAGGTTCCAAGCGGCTCAGGCCTTGGCACAAGTGGTGCATTAAATGTAGGTCTAATTGCAACGATATTAGGGCATAAAAAATCTCCTGAGAAGGCAGCGGAAATGGTATTTCAATTTGAATCAATTTTAGAAAATAAAGGTGGTCGACAAGATCAATGGGCATCAGCACATGGTGGCTTTAATCACCTGCTATTTATTGGAGATAGTGTTGAAATACTTCCATTTGAACCGATGAAATCTTCTAAAAATTGGTTGAAAAAACATTTCATTATTGCAGATACTAAAATCACGCATAATTCCGGTAAGTTACATGATTCAATATGGGAGAGGTATAATTCCGGCGATGAAGATGTAATCAACGGATTACATAAAATCAGAGCGGCTGCGAGAAAAATGTCAGATGGCATTCAGAGAGATAGGCGTGAGTTAGTTGTAGAATCGTTAAGAGATGTCTGTGAAGGTGTAGATTTGATGGACTCCTCATTACATGACCCCTTCCGAGGAGTAATTCAGCCTCTAATTGAATCTAAATCCGTTACGGCATGGAAAGCATTGGGTGCAGGTGCAGGTGGAACTGTTGGTATTCTTTGTTCACCAATGTTTAGGAAAAATGTTATCGAGAACTTGGAAAAAGAAGGTTGGGAGATTATAGATTGGGATTATGATGAGCAAGGTATGCGTATTATTTCTGATGAATAATTTTCAAACCTATCGGGTAAAGCCTCAAACGTCACTTATCATCCCACAACTTATGCAATCCACACGTCGTAGTCTAACTATTGGTGTAGTATTACTATTAACATTCAGTTATTTGTCTATGTCTGTTGCTGCTCAATCTGATTCAGTTGAGAATCATCCTACAAGTAATGATCCATACATGTACTTCTGGGGCTCAGATAATTTAGATAATTGTTGGAATAATTTCGATAATTCATCAGAAAACTCCGCTGCAGATGGATATGGTGAGATATTATTTCCTGAAGGGCAGGACATAAGTGTTGAATTTTCTTGTGAGCTCCAATCTGGATTCTCAGAAGATTTTACACTGGAAATTAACGAATCAATCTCTATTAACATGAAATTCAATATAGAATCAGGAAACTGTGGGGGTGCCGAATGCGACCTTACACTAACTTTGTTAAGAGGAGAAGAACAAATTTCTCAATTTACTCAGCCAGCAAACTCAGTAAACAATGGAAATGATTACACTACCGGTTGGGATATCACAGTTGATGATTCTATCAGAACTTGGTCGAAAGATACTCGGACAACAATCACAGTATCTTATGCAGTTCCAGCCCAAACAAATGGTCCATGCGCAGTTCCTGATCCATTCGGTCAAGTAGATTGTTCAGGTAGTTTCAGAATGTACTATTCTGACGAAGGTGGTGAACCCGGGGATGTTTATGCGAATTTTCCAATTTATTTGTCAATTACTGATCCTGATGCCAATCTTGGAAAAACCTCCTTAGGTCCTATGTTTTTCATCATACCATTCCTAGCAGTCACTCTTATTGTTGGTTGGATAGGTTACCGTGAAGATTGGATGACGGGAGATATACCAGAAGAAGCAGAAGAATCTTGGTATGATGCTTTGATAACTAATGCATTTGAATTACCGAGAAAGATGAACCCATTTATTTGGGGGCCTTTATTGACCTCATTAACTATAACAGCCTCTAAAGAATGGAAAAAAGGAGGCGACCTTACTGTGAATAAAACTCGACGAATAGTTACTTTGTGTATAATGTATTTCGCCCAAGGTCTTCCTTGGGGGTTCGCGAGTGTTGTATTTGCTGCATATCTTGTTGACAATGGCACTAGTGCAGGAGAAATTGCAACTTTATTCGCAACAGTTGCTTTACCTTGGACGTTCAAATGGATTTGGGGACCAGTAGTTGATGCAGTATTTATTGAAAAATATGGTCCACGTAGACAATGGATTCTTTTTGCTCAGACTGGAATGGCTTTGTCCTTAGGCACTCTAATGTTCATCCCCGATCTAAATGATCAAATTGAGTTAGTGACTAGAATTCTATTCATACACAACATATTCGCTTCACTTCAAGATGTTGCTACTGATGCACTGGCAGTAGAAGTTCTTCAACCTGATGAAGTTGCTAAGGTTAATGGATTCATGTTTGCAGCTAAGAGAGGCGGTATTATTGTGGGTGGTGCTGCACTAGGGGTACTAATTACAAAGATTGGAATTACAGGTGTGATTGCAGCACAATTAGCCTTACTCCTAATCATTGTCATAATTCCTCTTACATTAAGAGAAAAACCTGGAGTCAAGTTATTCCCTTGGTCTAAAATAGATGCAATCCTTGTTGACATTGGAGATAATGAGGGAATTAATGATGAAGTTACAGATGAAAATTCGCTTACTCCTTGGGTCGATGAATTAGAATTCCGTGTAGCTAAAAATGTAGGTTACAATGTTTCAGCAACAAATGTTTCAATCACTGCTTTCTTTCTAATTACAGGTTTATGTATTTGGTTTATCGGATTCGCTGTCGATGTATTCACTATAGATTGGAAACTAGGTGCTGTTTTTAATTCATTCACATCTCCAATTGCTTACGGTTCGCTAGGATTGGCATTATTATTATTCTTGATACAATCAATAATGAAAAAATCTGATGATTCAAGTAAATTACCAGAGATATCTAGTCCATTTTCTTTGTTATCGGTAAGTGGTCGAAATACTGTTGCAAGAACTTCTTTCTATCTTGTTAAAGCATTCTCTATAAAATCCGCTTTACTATTAATTGGGCTTTGTCTTGGTGCAGAATTATATGTTTTCGTTGTACCAATAACGTTTGATATTTTCGTCAATGATGCTGGTTGGTCTATTGCTAAGTATAGTGGTATTGTAGGAGGGATAGTTGTTTTTGGTGCAATGTTCGGTCAGATTTTGGGTGGTCTATTGGGAGATCGATATGGGACAAGAAGAGTTGCTATGGTTGGATTTCTAATTCTTGGACTTGCAAATGCTACTTTGGCTTTCTTACAACCGTTGTGGACTAATACTACATTGATGACAATTTTCCTTATTATTCAGGCATTTGTAGCAGGAATTGCATGGATTTGTATTGTTTCACTGAGTATGAGACTTACTTGGAGTAAGGTAGGTGGAACTCAATTTACAGCCTACATGTCATTATTCAATCTCTCTGGTGTATTTGCTTATGGTTTAACTGCAAAAATGATTAGTATATTTGATTACTCGTCAGCTATATATATAGGTGCAGTATTGACTATGATCACTGTAATAATGTTAATTTTTATTGACGAGAATGAAACAGACAGAGTCCTTGAAGGACGTATTCAAGATGGTGAGGAATGGAAAGAAGAAGACCCTGATACAGACTTCGGTGAGCGTCCAGAATGGTGGAATGAAGAAGATCTTCAACCATCTACCTCTTGAGTTTAATTTCTGAAGAATTTATAGTTTAAATATCCTCAGGTTCATTAGTCCTCGGCTAGCAGGTTCTGTCATAGGATGTGTAGAACATGGATAGGTTTTCTGAAATTTTAGATGAATGTAATACTGATTTTTTACTTTTCACACAAACAATATGCGGTTATTGCAATCGAGCAAAAAATATTTTAAAATCTAAGGATTTGACATTTTCTGAAATAAACTTTGATCATGAAGATAATCTTCGCTCAGAAGTCGTTGGAGTAACTGGTCATCGCACAGTCCCTATTTGTTTTGATATGAGGGGAGATAAACCGATTTGTGTCGGTGGATCAGACCATTTGATAAATTACTTATGATTAATCGAGTCAGCCATACTCTGTATTTCTAATCTCAATTCATTTAACTGATTTAGATTGACCATATGTCCTTTATCATGTTCTAATTTTTTCACATTCCAACCCGCTAACTCAAAAATTTCTAAATGCTCAATTCCTTGCTCTAAAGGTACTAGATGATCTTTAGATCCATGCATCCAGACAATTTTTCTAATCTTTAAGAATGGTAATATTTCTCGGAGTTTTTGAGGCCTAACTGTTTTCGTGGCAAGTAGAACCAACCCCACAACTCTATCCTGTATTTCGTGTTCAAGAATAGCTGAGGCAATTGCTGCACCTTGTGAAAAACCACCTATTATTATTGGCCCATCTGGAATCTCAGAAACTACTCTAGATATGGAATCATCAACTTGCTCTAATGATTCTTCATTAAGTGGTTCAGTAGG
>TARA_B110000196_G_scaffold234633_1_pt1 | contig 10617 bp, 7 predicted proteins | sample TARA_B110000196 | Tara Oceans TARA_B110000196 (sample SAMEA4397072) | marine metagenome | biome: Polar Biome; feature: [MES] marine water layer (ENVO:01000295) within the mesopelagic zone...; material: water (ENVO:00002006), including particulate matter (ENVO:01000060) such as...... | reverse complement strand
CAGTAGGTGTACGTTTACGTGACTTACCAATGAAACCAAGTGCAGTTGTAAAAGGTTTAAAAGCCTAAATAAACACCAAAAGCGTGTAAACCTTAAATTTACACGCTTTTGCAGTGCGAGTTATTAGGCTCATATTAGATTAAATACATAAGGCCTTTATTTTATATTAATAAAGCCAAAATCCGTGTGTTAACCTACAACCATAACAAAAGCATAACCTGTAATACTCACAGGCCCAGTCAAACAAAGTAAAGTGAAGGTTTTTTATGCTCATCGACCCAGCAGGGCGAAAATTTAGTTACTTACGTTTATCGATTACCGATGTGTGTAACTTTAAATGTGTTTATTGTTTACCAGATGGCTACCAATGTGGCCATGACAGAGAATTCCTTTCACTGAATGAAATTAGCAATACTATTAGCGCTTTTGCGCATCATGGTATTACCAAGCTACGTATTACTGGCGGTGAACCCACCCTTAGAAAAGATTTCATAGATGTTATTCGTGTGGCAAAAGATACGTCGGGCATTACAAAAATAGCCGCTACAACAAACGGCTTTTCAATGCATAAGCACATTAACAATTGGGTAGATGCAGGGCTTAATGCGATTAATGTGAGTATTGATACACTTGATCCAAGAATGTTTAATACTATTACCGGTCACGATAAATTTAATACCGTGATGAAAGGCATAGACGCCGCGTTAGAAAGCGGTATTGAATCGGTAAAAATAAACAGCGTGTTAATGAAGCAATATAATGGTCAAGAGCTCGACACATTTTTAGCGTATTTAAAGCATCGCCCAGTCACTATGCGCTTTATTGAACTAATGCAGACTAACGACAATAAGGCGTTTTTTGATAAAAATCACGTATCCGGCCAGTCAATTAAAGTACGATTACGTGCAGCGGGGTGGCAACCTGTCATTAGAAGCATTACAGACGGTCCTGCTCAGGAGTTTTATCACCCTGACTACCAAGGGCGTATTGGCTTAATAATGCCCTACAGTAATGATTTTTGTAGTTCGTGTAACAGGCTGAGAGTGTCTTCTTTGGGTAAATTACACCTTTGTTTGTTTTCAGAGCAAGGTATTTCATTACGAGAGCACATGAATGAAAACTCAAACCAAGCACTTATAAACCAGCTATCTCGCTATATTAAAACTAAAAAACCAACTCATTTGCTACATCAGGGCGAAACAGGTGTAACAACTAACCTTTCAATGCTGGGTGGTTAGCGGTTAAAAATGCCACAATGTGGTGTAATAACGCTCGGTTACACTTGTTATATATTTATTACAGGGTAGAATAATTCCTTAGTTCGACGTTATTGAGTTAATTGAATGGATATCACCGCTCTAAATAGTACTAAAGCATTAAGAAAGCACGTTCTTGTATGGATGTGTTTGTTTTTTGGTTCTGTGTCATTATTTTTTAGCGCATTAAACGTATTCAGTGGTGTCTATTTGCTCGGCTTTTTAGAGTTCTGTTTTTCAATTTATTGCCTGTATACCATTCATCATTTAAGTAAGCATGCATTGCGGTTTTGGCAGTCTGTTGTAATGTGTGTATTGGTTTGTATTATAGTTTTGTACGCCAATTATATATCAGAACCTAAATATGGCTTATTTGTATGGTCATTCGCTTTGCCTGTATTGTGTTACTTATTAATGGGAAAGCGATACGGAATTTTCTTCTCAGGTACTGTCCTCTTTATTCAATCACTGACTTTATTAAGTAAATCTTCGCCTGATCCTATAGTAAATTTAAATATGGCGATTAACTTACTATTGGCTTATGTCAGTATTTGGACTGTTTCGCATATTTTTGAGGGAAGCCGCGCGCTTTCATCCAAACGTTTAAAAAACCTAGCACTACTTGATCCATTAACTGGCGCAGGTAACCGGTTATCAATGAACCACTATTTTGAAGTAGAGCTGGTTGATAAAACAAATACCTATTTATTTTTACTCGACTTAGATTACTTCAAACAAATAAATGACAAATTTGGCCATGATGTAGGCGATAAAGTACTTACTGAAATTGCAACGCTTTTAAGAATAACCTTAGCAAAGGGGTACGTGTTTAGGGTTGGCGGTGAGGAGTTTGCCGTTATTCATTCTTTTAATAGCAAAGACGAAGCCTTATTTGCAGCTGAAAAGTTAAGAGAAGCTGTTGAAAAAACACCGTTTAATATTGAGGGGCATGCAATTAAACTTACTATCAGTATTGGTGTAGCTGACTATCAAGCTAACCCCTCGCTTGAATCTATTTTCATTGCAGCTGATAAACAGCTTTACAAAGCAAAACGCTTAGGTCGAAATAAAGTATATGCAAGTTCAAAAGAGCAATTAAAGCAAATAGAAGTACCTGCTTAATACATTTTTTCAAAGTTTGGGATGCCGCGTTCCCAAATTGGTTTATCTTTTCCTAAATATTCGCGCACTGCATCAAAAAATAACCGTGTACGTACAGGTAAATCTCTGTGCGGATAAACAGCATACATAGCACTGTAATCCATTAACTTCACATCCGTTAATATAGGAATTAATTTACCCTCAGTAATTTCGTCACCGATTATAAATGCCGGTGCTACAAAATAAGCGGTGCCAGATATGGCCTTCATTAGCAGTGCTTCAGCGTCGTTGGCGCGGTATACACTTTTTATTTTTTGCTCACATGGCTCACCAGAGCTATTGTAATAATCCACTGTTTCAACTCTCATAGAGTTGCTCGCATAACTTGCCGCAGGCAAATCTGCTAGTTCTTCCATGGAGGATGGCATACCATACGTGCTGATAAACTCGGGGGCGGCAACAATTAATAAGCGATTACGTGCAATTTTTCTTGCAATGAGTGATGAATCTTTTGGCTCACCAATACGAAATGCTAAATCGAACCCTTCAGATACAATATCTACTAATCTGTCATCAAGCCTTAATTCAACTTCAACTTGAGGAAAGCGCTTTTGAAAGTCATTAAGTACTGGTTGTAAGTAGCGCCTACCAATGAGTGTTGATGAAGTAATTTTGAGGACGCCACGAGGCTCTAAGTGGTAGTTTTCGGCCATGCGCACGGTTTCGCCAAGCAGCTCTCTGAGCTCACCGGCTTTTTTTATCATTTCTGCACCCGCGGCAGTGAGTGAAAATGAGCGAGTAGTGCGGTTTAGCAATCTAACCCCTAGCTCATCTTCTAAACGACTAATTTGTTTAGAGATCACAGAGCGATCGATATTACGTAATTCGGCAGCTTTAGCAAAAGAGCCTTGCTCAACCACTTCAAGCAACATTAAAAGCCGACTTGTCGTATCCATAAAACCACCAAAACAATACTATTGATGCCATTTTGGCATTAATGAATTTAAAAATCTATGGTTTTTGTCCGCAGGTATAACCCGTAGTATGCGTTCTTAATCAATTAAAGGAGCGTCTTCATGAAAAAACACCTTATCGCTGCTGCATTTGCAGGCGCATTTTTAACACTTGCTGGTTGTGCTGATGAAAGCACACCGCCTTCGGCTCAAGCACAATTTCTTCAACCTATAGATGTTGCTAACGTACTTGTTAAACCAGTACAAAGCTGGCACACCTACACAACTCGCTTAGAGTCACCGCAAGAAGTTGCACTTATGCCACGAGTATCTGGTGTTATAGAACAAATTACGTTTAATGAAGGCGACCTTGTTAAAAAAGGCGATGTATTATTTAAGCTTGATGACCGTCCGTTTGCGGCGGTTGTTGCTAGTTTAAAAGCCCAGGTTAGCAGTGCACAAGCTGCGCTTGAGCAAGCAAAAAGCGAAGCTAAACGCGCTGAGCGCTTAACTGAACGTAAAGCAATTTCAACTGAGCAAGCAGAGTCACGTACCTCTGTATTACGCCAACGCGAAGCTCAACTTGCTGCATTACAAGCACAGCTAACATCAGCTGAACTTGATTTAGAATTTACAGCCATTGTGTCACCTATCGACGGTGTGATCTCGCGTGCCAATATCACGAAAGGTAACAACATCATTGCAGGGCAAAGCGTGCTTACCAGCATTGTTTCTAACGAAAAAATGTACGCCTATTTTGATGTGGACGAACGCACTTGGAATAGCGATTTTAGTAACGTGACCTCAAAAAGCCGCCAAGTCGTTGTGATGCAAAAAGTAGGCGAGCGCGATTTTGCTTACAAGGGGTACATAAACTTTATTGATAATCAAATTAACTCATCAACAGGTACGCTGCGTGTGCGTGCTGTATTTGATCAGGATAACAGCCAATTACGTGCAGGGTCGTTTGCGCGTATTAAGCTTGCTGCTAATTCAGTCACAGAGCAAATAATTGTGCCAGACAGAGCAATAGGGACTGATTTAAAAAACCGCTTTGTTTTGACAGTGGGTGAAAACAATGTGCTGCAGTACAAATTAGTCACAGTGGGTGAGCGTTATGGCTCTCTTCGTGCGGTAACCTCAGGTCTTTCAGAGGGCGATGTAATAGCCGTAAATGGCCCTGCTCGTGTTGGACCAGGTATGCCTGTGGCACCGAACAAAGTAACCATTGATAGCAGTGATGTTGCGTTCACCATGAACAATGACGATTCAAGCTTAGTCGCTAAGCAATAAGGTTTTTTAGATGAAATTTTCACACTTTTTTATACAGCGACCCATTTTTGCGGCCATGCTGTCTTTGGTTATATTAATTGCCGGTGGTATTTCGTTATTCCAATTGCCAGTAAGTGAATACCCAGAAGTCGTGCCTCCTACCGTGGTTGTAACAGCAAGCTACCCAGGAGCTAACCCAACGGTAATAGCGCAAACGGTAGCAACGCCGTTAGAGCAAGAAATTAATGGTACAGAAAACATGCTGTATATGTTTTCTCAAGCAACCAGTGATGGTCGTATGACGCTGACGGTTACATTTGCACTGGGTACTGATTTAGACCGCGCCCAAGTACAAGTACAAAACCGTGTAAACAGTGCCTTGCCACGTTTACCTGAAGAAGTGCAACGTTTAGGTGTGGTGGCTGAAAAATCATCACCAGATTTAACCATGGTGGTGCACTTGTACTCACCAGAAAAATCCCACGATACCGCGTATTTGTCTAACTATGCCGACCTCTATATTAAAGACGAAATAGCACGTTTACCGGGTGTGGGTGACTTGCGTTTATTTGGCGCAGGTAAATATGCCATGCGTGTATGGTTAAACCCAGATGCGCTAGCAGCACGCGAGCTAACCGCAACAGATGTAATAACAGCACTTCGTTCACAAAACCAACAAGTAGCAGCAGGTAGCTTGGGTGCACAGCCGGTTTCTAACGACAGTCAATTTCAAGTACTGTTAAATGTAAAAGGGCGTTTAAACAGTATTGAAGAGTTTGAGCAAGTAATTATTAAAGTGGGTGATGAAGGCCAAATAACACGCCTAACAGATATTGCCCGCGTAGAGCTTGGTCAAGACAGTTACTCTTTGCGTGCTGAGCTTGACTCGCAACCTGCACTTGCAATGCCTATATTTCAACGCCCAGGGTCTAATGCCATTGAGCTTTCGGACCAAGTACGCGAAACCATGGCTCGTTTATCAAAAGACTTTCCTGAAGGTGTAGAATACGACATAGTTTATGACCCTACTGTATTTGTTCGTGGCTCTATTGATGCTGTTATTGCCACGTTGCTTGAAGCTATTGTACTTGTAGTGATTGTTGTCATTGTGTTTTTACAAACATGGCGTGCTTCTATTATTCCACTTATTGCGGTGCCTATTTCACTCATTGGTACATTTGCGGTAATGCAGTGGTTAGGCGTATCTATTAACACCTTGTCGCTGTTTGGTTTAGTACTTGCCATCGGTATTGTGGTGGATGACGCCATAGTTGTAGTTGAAAATGTTGAGCGTAACATTGAACAAGGGTTATCGCCGCTTGAGGCAACACGTGTTGCTATGAGCGAAGTAACAGGGCCAATTATTGCCATTGCACTCGTATTGTGTGCTGTGTTTATTCCTACGGCATTTATTACCGGACTGTCAGGGCAATTTTATAAGCAATTTGCCTTAACAATTACTATTTCAACGGTGATTTCAGCAATTAACTCGTTAACGTTGTCGCCAGCATTAGCGGCACTGTTGTTAAAGTCTCACGATACTAAGCCAGATGCATTCACACGTTTGTTAAATAAACTATTTGGCCGCTGGCTATTTAAACCTTTTAACCGTGTATTTGACCGAGGCGCAAAAGGCTACGAAAAATTAGTTAAAAAACTAATTCGTATGAGCTTTATTGTAATGATCGGTTATGTTGCCCTAGTAGGTGGAACCATTAAGCTGTTTGATGCAGTACCTGGTGGGTTTATTCCACAACAAGACAAACAGTACTTAGTTGCCATTGCACAACTACCTGATGCAGCAAGCCTTGACCGTACTGAAGATGTTCTCAGGCAAATGCAGCAAATTGCACTTGAAGTACCAGGTGTTGCTAATACGGTTGCGTTTCCAGGTTTATCAGTAAATGGCTTTACCAACAGCCCTAACAGCGGGATTGTGTTTACCCCATTAGATGCATTTGAAGATAGAACCGATCCGAGTAAATCGGCTATGGCTATAGCCGCGCAGTTAAATCAACGGTTTGCAGCAATTGACGAAGCGTTTGTCGCAGTATTTCCACCGCCGCCAATTCAAGGCTTAGGTACTACAGGTGGCTTTAAACTTCAAATTGAAGACAGAGCAAACAAAGGTTTTGAAGCGTTATTTAACAGCCTACAAACAGTGATTGGCAAAGCGCAACAAGATCCAGCATTAATGGGTCTTTACTCAAGCTTTAGAATTCAAGTTCCACAAATGGATATTGATATTGACCGTGAACAAGCGTTAATTCAAGGCATTCCGCTTGACGAAGTGTTCAATGCTTTACAAATATACTTGGGTTCTGTGTATGTAAACGACTTTAATATGTTTGGCCGAACGTACCAAGTAAATGCGCAAGCTGATGCTGATTATCGCTTAGATCCTGATCAAATTCTTAACCTTAAAGTAAGAAACCGTGAAGGTAACATGGTGCCATTAGGCTCAATCCTAACGGTTACGCCAACAATTGGCCCAGACCGTGTAATGCACTACAACGGTTACCCAAGCGCAGAGCTTAACGGCAGTCCTGCACCTGGTTTTAGTTCTGACCAAGCTCAACTGGCAATTGAGGCTATTTTGGCCGACAACTTACCCAGTGGTATCGAGTACGAATGGACTGAAGTAACGTACCAACAAGTATTAGCAGGCAACACTATGGTGTATGTGTTCCCATTAGTTGTGTTACTGGTGTTTATGGTATTGGCTGCACAATATGAAAGCTTACGCTTACCATTGGCAATTATTTTAATTGTTCCAATGACGATATTTTCAGCATTACTTGGTGTTTGGTTTGTAGGTTCAGACAACAATATATTTACGCAAATAGCGCTTATTGTGCTGGTTGCCTTGGCCTCTAAAAATGCGATATTAATGGTTGAATTTGCAAAAGATAAAAACGATACAGGCTTATCGCATTTTGATGCAATATTAGCGGCATGTCGTATGCGTTTACGCCCAATACTTATGACATCAATCGCGTTTACAGCGGGTGTTATACCACTTGTACTAGCAACGGGTGCAGGGGCTGAAATGCGCCATGCAATGGGTAATGCCGTGTTCTCTGGGATGGTTGGTGTAACCGTGTTTGGTTTATTGTTTACCCCGGTGTTTTACATGCTTGTTGTAAAGAAAAAAGGTAATACACAGGAGTTATCAAATGACTAATCAAATAGCAAAGCGGTTTAAAACACAGTTAACCGTAGCTTCTGTATTAATGGTCACGCTCATATCTGGCTGTGCAAGTAAGGTTGACGTGCTTGACGAGCAAAAAACAATTAACGAATTTGTTGCCAGTGCTGCAGTTGCTGACCAACTAAGTGGTGCAGATGAAACTAACTGGTGGCACGCGCTTAAGTCTGAGCAGCTAAACCAATTAGTATCAGATGCACTCGCTAAAAACTACGACCTAAAAACAAGTCAGCTTGTACTAAAAAGTGCATTAGCTAGGCTGGGTGAGCAAAAAGCACAATATTTACCGCAAGGTGGTGTTGAGGTAGGCGCTCAAAGAAGCGGCTTAGGAGATACAAACTCACGCCAATCAAGTGCTAATTTTGCACTTGACTGGCAGCTGGATTTATTTGGCCGAGTTACTGCTTTAGTTGATGCCGCAAATGCATCGGCTATGAGCCAAGCAGAGCAAGTTCGTTTACTCCAAATTGAAGTTGTTTCAGCGGTTGTTAAAGGGTTTGTTAGCTATCAAGGCAATGCTGAAAAACAGCGCATTATTAGCTTACAAATACAAGCGCTTGAGCAAAGTATTGATGTGTTACAAGCGCGGGTTGATGAAGGCGTTGCAAGTGAGCTTGATTTAAACCGCACCCTAGCGCAATTACGCCAGCAACAAGCGTTAATTCCTGCCATTGAGTTTGCAAAGTACAGTGATTTATCAACGCTTGCTGTTCTTACAGGGCGTTTAACTCAAAATATTGAATTAACAAATGAACTGAGTGTGTTACGCAATAAATTTGACGTAACACTTAGTAAGCCAAATGCCGCTATTGCACTGAGGCCAGATATTAGCCGTGCAATTTATGACTTTAGCCAAGCCAATAGTTTAAGTGTGGCAGCCAGTAAAGCTTTATTACCTGATGTAAGCCTAAGTGGTTTTTCAGGTGTGTTAAGTCTAGGTAGTAATGGCTTTAGCGATACACAGCAGCAATGGCAAATTGCGCCTAAGTTGCAATGGTCAATCTTAAGCTATCCTGCTCTTTTAGCACAACGAGACGCACAACAGTTTTTAAGTGAAGCCGCTTACAGCGATTATCAAAACGTGGTGCTTAAAGCACTTAGTGAAAGTGAGCTTTCGTTGCAGGGTTTAGTTAATCAGGCACAGCAAAAACGTTTTGCAGATGAACGTTATGACTTTGCTAATAAAGCATTTTTACAAGCAGAAGCCATGTATGAAGAAGGCCAAATCCCTTATCTAGAGTTGTTAGATGCGCGGCAGGATGTTTTAATAGCACAAGAAAATGCAGTTGAAACAACCATTTTATCGTTACTTGCTAAGGTCAATGCGTACCAATCATTTAATGGGCAATGGAGCTATGCACTAAGTAACACAAATAAGTAGAGTTTAACGATGTCTGATACTGATATTTTAACGCAAAATACTATACCGCACACAATGCGTGCCATTGTATTGGAAAAACCGAATGATCAAATAAATTTAGCTGACATTGAGTTACCTGTTCCTGAGTGTTCAGATAACGAGCTACTGATAAAAGTAGAATATGTTGGTTTAAATCCCGTTGATGGGCATTTTGCAAAATCAGGTTTTTGTCAGTGGCAGTACCCTCATATTTTGGGGCTTGATGCGGTAGGTGTTGTAGTAAAAGCAAGTAAAGGGATTTTTCCTAATGTTGGCGAGCGAGTCATGTGGCACGCCAACGTAGGTGGGCAAGGGGTACTGAGTGAATACACAAAAGTGCCTAATTTTGCAGTGTCTATTGTACCGCAAGAGTTAAACCCAGCGGTTGCTGCTGTGCTGCCTTGCGCCGGAATGGCAGCACTAATTAGCTTAGATAAAATTAGTATCACTGAAGGTCAAACTGTTTTTATTGAAGGTGGGGCAGGTGCAGTGGGGCAGTTTGCTATTCAGTACGCTAAACAGCGTGGCGCTGATGTATTTGCAACAGCCTCTAAGAAAAACCATAAACTCGTTAAACAGCTTGGCGCGGATGTTGTGTTTGACTACAACGATAAAAAGTTGTGTGAAAAAATTCGTAGAGAGCTAGGGCCGCAAGGGTTCGATGCAGTAATCGATACCGTGGGTGGTGAGTCGACAGTGCGTAATATCGAACTCATGCGTTTTTGCGGAAAAATAGCGTGTTTAAATCCATTACCTTGTTTTGAACAAGATCTAATGTACCGGCGCGCGCCAAATATAAGTGTTGTGTCGCTTGGTGGTGCATGGCTCGCTAATAGTTTATGTGCGCAGCAATGCTTGAGCTTTATGGGTAATTTATTACTCGAAGGCGCCACTAATGGTGATATTAAAGCACCGACCTTAACGCCTGTTGAGTTTAACGCAAATGCGGTATCTAATGCCTTAAACACGCAGCTCGCGGGTGGTTTTACAGGCAAGCATGTCGTAAAAATAGGCTGTTAAAAAACTCTGATTAATACAAAACGCAGCCTGTTTAAGCTGCGTTTTTTTATGCCTTTTTTAGGTGTCATTCACTTATTATTTTTTATACATTTACACTAATAAGCAAAAGCATTTTAAAAAACTTGAGTGGCCATAAATCACGTATTTAACGTGTCAACTTACCCTGTTCAATACAATAAATCAGGCTTAAATTTAAAAATTAAAACAGTCTGTATTTAAAAAAAACACCCTAATTCATTACCCGCTTTGCAGATTATTTGCTTTTTGGTGCCTTTGCACGGCGTTTTATCCATCAATCTTAAAAAATTTATCATTTTCAGCGTACAGGTGTAAGCCTTTGTGTTTCAACAGTTTACGTTCGAGTAAAGAAAATAAATTGAAAAAACTGTTAATTAATTGAATAGAGTA
>TARA_B110000196_G_scaffold68975_2_pt1 | contig 10626 bp, 9 predicted proteins | sample TARA_B110000196 | Tara Oceans TARA_B110000196 (sample SAMEA4397072) | marine metagenome | biome: Polar Biome; feature: [MES] marine water layer (ENVO:01000295) within the mesopelagic zone...; material: water (ENVO:00002006), including particulate matter (ENVO:01000060) such as...... | reverse complement strand
AAGGGAATTAGAAAGATTTGTATAGAAACTCTAAAAATACCTAAAAAAATATTAATAGTAGAGTTTAAAAATAGTAATTTTAGTCATTTAGAATTTATAGAAAAGTATATTGATGATTCTAAATTAGATGATAATGAAAAAGAGTTGACTAGAAACCAGATTAAAAAATTCCAAAAAAAGCTTTATGCTATTGAGGAAGATCAGGATATTTCAATTAATGAAATTAAAATTATTAATAAAGACAAAAGAATTGGTGAAATAAGAGAAAAAAATGCTAAAAAAGAAATGGTTGAGGCTAACCTGAGACTGGTTATTTCAATTGCAAAGAAATATACGAATAGAGGATTGCAGTTCTTAGATCTTATCCAAGAAGGAAACATAGGTTTAATGAAGGCTGTCGATAAATTTGAATACAGAAGGGGTTATAAGTTTTCTACATATGCAACATGGTGGATAAGGCAAGCCATTACTAGATCTATTGCAGACCAAGCAAGAACGATAAGAATTCCAGTGCATATGATTGAAACAATAAATAAACTAAATAGAATCCAGAGAAAATTATTGCAAGAAAATGGTAAAGAAGCAAGCCCTGAAGAATTGGCTGAACATATGGAAATGCCAGAAGATAAAGTCCGAAGAGTTTTAAAGATTGCAAAAGAACCGATCTCAATGGAATCTCCAGTAGGTGATGATGAAGACTCTCATCTTGGAGACTTTATAGAAGATGAGCATGCGCAAAAACCACTTGATGAAACTATAAGTACTGGGTTAGCTGATTCAACAAGAGACATACTATCTAGTTTGACTCCAAGAGAAGCTAAAGTACTACGCATGAGATTTGGTATTGATATGAACACAGATCATACGTTAGAAGAAGTAGGTAAACAGTTTGATGTTACAAGAGAACGTATAAGACAAATTGAAGCAAAAGCATTAAGAAAACTCAGACATCCGTCCAGAGCTCACAATCTAAAAAGTTTCTTAGATAATGAGTGATGTAGCAATATTGGCAGCTGGGTGTTTCTGGGGTATTGAAGAAAAGTTTATTTCTACTAAAGGTGTTACTGAAACTGAGGTTGGATATATAGGTGGCAATACCAGTAATCCAACATATCGTGATGTATGTACAGGAAATACCTCTCATGCAGAAGCTGTTAGAATATTTTTTAATTCAGAAATTATAAGTTATGACGCATTATTAGATTTATTTTTTACGATACATGACCCAACAACCTTAAATCAACAAGGCCCAGATCGTGGCACACAATATAGGTCTGCTATATTTTACTTAAATGACTATCAAAAACTTTCTGGAGAGAATAAAATAAAAGAATTGAATGCTAAACAGTTTCAAAATAGAATAGTGACCACGCTTGAGGAGACTCAAGAGTTTTGGATAGCAGAAGAGTACCATCAAAAGTACATTAGAAAGCAAAAGTTTAGTAACTATACTGAATAGTTTATAAACGGGCCTGTAGCTCAGTTGGTTAGAGCAGTAGACTCATAATCTATTGGTCGGAGGTTCGAGTCCTCCCGGGCCCATAAAAATTAATTAACAAGGTTTTGATATGAAAAAAATAATTATAAATTATCCTTCAGCCATGAATTTATCTGAATTCAAAAAAGAAAAATCAAATATAGCAAAGTATGGTTTACCAGAAGAAGTCAAGTTTTGTAAGAAATGTGTAATGACAAATCAAATGCCTCAATCTGCAGTTGAGCATCAACATAATATCTCCTCAAAAAAAAAATCTCTAGACTTTCATGATGATGGCATTTGTGCCGCATGCCACACTACTTTTACTCAAAAAGAAGTTGAGGTAGATTGGGAGGAAAGAGAAAGACAACTTAAGGACTTATGTGCCAAGTATAAAAGCAATAATGGATCTTATGATTGCATATGCCCTGGATCTGGTGGAAAAGATAGTTTTTATGCATCGTATTTATTAAAATATAAGTATGGCATGAACCCACTAACTATAACTTGGGCGCCAAATATTTATACTGACTGGGGTTGGAGAAATTTTCAGAGATGGATAGCCTCTGGTTTTGATAACCACCTTATAACTCCAAATACCAGAGTTCATAGGTTATTAACTAGATTATCGATTGATAATTTATTACATCCTTTTCAAAATTTTATCGTTGGACAAAAATCACTTGCTCCGAAGATGGCTGCAAGATTAAACATACCGCTAGTATTTTATGGTGAATCTGATGCTGAGTATGGAACTGGGCCACAATCAAGATTTGAAACAGCAGAAAGAGACATGTCATTTTCATCTTCTAAAAAAGATGATAATTTATTTTTTGGTGGCTTAGATATGGATACTCTAAATACTTCTTTCGGAATTACAAAAGAAGACTTGTCTATTTATATACCTGAAGATCCAAATACACTTTATAATGCAAAATTAAATTTTCAAGACTTAGGTTGGTATTTAAAATGGCACCCACAGTCATGCTATTATCTAGCTCATGAAAAAGGTGGGTTTGAAGCTTCTCCAGAGAGAACTTCTGGAACTTATAGTAAATATAATAGTATTGATGATAAAATTGACGACTTTCACTATTACACAACAGGAATTAAATTTGGAATTGGTAGGGCAACATACGATGCATCTCAAGAAATCAGATCTGGTGATATCAATAGAGAAGAAGGCGTTGCATTGGTTAAAAAATTTGATCATGAATACCCAGAAAGGTTTAGCCAAGAAATTTTAGATTATCTATCAATTAATGAAGATCAACATCCTATTGCATATAAATCTTTTGAATCACCAATAATCACAAGAGAATACTTTGACAAGCTCTGCGATAGTTTTAGATCACCACATATTTGGAAGTATGATAATGGAATTTGGAAGCTACGGCATATAATTTCTTAATAGTTAGTTAGTAATAATTATGACCGGAAGCAAAGGCAAAAAATTAATGCCTTTAACAAAAAATACTCCAAAGCCATTGCTAACTATAAAAGATAAATCTATTATAGATATATAATGCATGAGAGTATCGTAAATAATATCAAAAAATGTCTTCCCTCGAAGGTTAAGAGTTATGCAGTTCATGAACCAACACTGTCACAGAAAGTAAAAAAAGAAGTTGAAAAATGTATTCAATCAACTTACGTCTCATCTTCTGGAGATTATATTAATAAATTATCTAGTTATTTAAAAGAAATAACAGGTGCTAAATATATACTATTAACGACTAGTGGCACATCTGCACTTTTTTGTGCTCTTAATGAAATAGACATACAAGATCAAGAGGTTATAGTGCCCTCAATGACATTCGTTGCAACAGCTAATTCCGTAATATATGCTGGCGGGACTCCTGTTTTTCTAGATAGTTCGAAAGAAAGTCTCAATATTGATGAAGATATATTGCAAAAGTACTTAGATGAGAATTATAAAATCCTTAATGGAAGATGTATAAATAATAAAACTAAAAAAATAATAAAATGCATTGTTGTGGTTCATGCATATGGAGCTGCTGCAAATATAAATGCTATTTGCAAGATAGCTAAAAAATATAATATCGAGGTAATAGAAGACGCAGCTGGAGCCCTTGGTAGTTATATCTATAATAAACATGTTGGAACTATCTCTAGAATGGGAATATTAAGTTTTAACGGAAATAAAATAATAACTACTGGCATGGGAGGAGCGTTAATTGTCAAAAATAAACGTGACTATGAAAGTATTAGTCATAAAATATCAACAGCAAGAGTTAAGCATAATTGGAAAGTAGAGCACAATATGGTTGGGTATAACTTAAGAATGGCAAATATTAATGCTGCATTGGGTTATGGACAGATTACTGACTTTGAGGAAATATTAATTAAAAAAAAGAAATTATATGAAAGTTATTGTGATATTTTTTCAAACAACAAATATTGTTATATTAAAAAATCAGCCAAAGAGGCAAGTAATAATAATTGGGTTACTAATTTATATCTAAAAGATAAATATAAAAGCAAACATCAGCTGCTAATTAAAAGTTTGCATAAAAATAATTTGATGGTTAGAGAGTTATGGAAACCAATGCATTTACTTCCCATGTTTAAAAACCTACCTCATGGCAAAATGATAAATTCAATAAAAAGTTGGAAAACAGGTTTTAGTTTACCTAGTAGTTACTATAAATGATTAAAAAAAGAAAAATTTGTATAGTTTCATCTAGCAGAGCTGATTATAATCATCTATTTTTATTAATGAAAAGTCTAAAATCTTCTAAAGACATTAATTTTAAATTAATAATTACAGGGATGCATCTTTTAAAAAAATATGGAAATACTTATCAAGAAATTCTCAAGGATGGCTTTAAAATAGATGGATTTATAAAAAATAAACAACCAAGTAATTTAAACAATAATACTTTAAGTATTATGTCTGACCAATTAGGTAATGCTGGAGTTGTATTAGATAAAATTAATCCTGATATTATTATTGTCTTAGGAGACAGATATGATATTTTACCAACTGTAATTGCATGTCATATAAAAGGCATACCTGTTGCTCACTTTCATGGCGGCGAAGTAACCCATGGTGCTATTGATGATGCAATAAGACACTCTATTACAAAATTTTCTGATATACATTTTGTTGCCAATATTGATTTTAAACGAAGGATTAAACAGCTAGGTGAAAATCCAAAAAATATATATAATATTGGTTCATTGGGTGTTTTAGCAATTAACTCGACTAAAAAAATCAAGAAAGTAGAAATTTTAAAAAAATTAAAGATAAATGGTAATTATATGTTAGTGGCTATACATCCAGAAACCATTAATGATGATAACAATTTAATCATAAAGGCTCTTTTTAAAGTATTATCAGAACAGAAAAACCATCATGTAGTATTTACATGTCCTAATTCAGACCCTGGTAATGAAAAGATTATTAAAAATATTCAGAACTTCTTAAAATTATATCCAACTAGATCAACATTTATAACATCAGCTGGAAGAGAGGTTTTTATAAATTTAGTAAGGCATGCTGAACTTTTAATTGGGAACTCATCTTCATGTGTTATTGAGGCACCTGCAGTTGGGACTAAATCAGTATTAATTGGTAAACGTCAAGATGGCAGGCCACTAGCAGCAACTATAAGTAAAGCAGATATATGCTATACTTCTATTAATAATAAAGTGAGTAGAATTTTCAAAGAAAAACATTCAGTAAGTCAAAAAAATAAGCTGTCTTATAAGGCTGTTGACTCATTGCCAAAAATATTAAAAATACTATCTACTATACCTCTTGATAAAATAAAACTTAAAAAATTTTACGACCAATAAATGACTTCTAAAAACAAAAATAAAGTCCATATAATTGCTGAAATTGGTGTTAACCATAATGGTGATATAACTTTAGCTAAAAAACTGATATTAGAATCAAAAAGATCAGGTGCTGATTCTGTTAAATTACAAACATTTAATACAGATGAAATGATTATCCCAAATACAGAGAAAGCTAAATATCAAATTATTAATACGCAAAACACTGAATCACAATATGAAATGTTAAAGCGTTATGAATTTAATCATAAGGATTATTTATTATTAGTTAAATATTCTAAAAAAATAAATATTGAACTATTCTCAACTGCTTGTGATATTAAGAGTCTTAGATATTTAAGCAAAACATTAAAATTAAAAACAATAAAAATATCTTCTTCTGATTTAACGAATATTCCGTTACTTCTACAAGCTGGATCAACTAAAAAAAATATTATAATATCATCAGGAATGGGAAATATTGAGGAAATAGATATCGCCTTATCTGCATTGTCTTATGGCTATAATAATACTAGTGAATTAAATTTATCTAAATTCAATATATCTAAACATCAAAAATACTATATTAAACATTATTCATATCTATCTAAAAAGGTAACTTTGTTACATTGTACAACTGAATATCCAGCACCTATAGATGAGCTTAACCTTAATATTATTGATTCTTTCAAAGAGAGATATAAAATATCAATTGGTTATTCGGATCATTCGAATGATATGACTACGCCAATAATTGCCACAACAAAGAATATTGATGTAATTGAAGTACATGTGACTCTAGATAATGATTTACCTGGACCAGATCATATTTGTTCTCTGAACATGAATGAGTTTAAAAAATATGTTAAAAATATTAGAAAAACAGAATTAATGTTAGGTTCTTTTAAAAAAATACCTACTAGGTCAGAACTTAAAAATATAAAATCTGTAAGAAAAAGTTTAGTAATCAGTAAACTATCAAACAAAAATGACAAGCTTTCTTATAAAAATTTAACGGTTAAAAGACCTGGAAGCGGCATTCCATCTTTACAATATAATGAATATTTAGGGAAGACTTTAAATAAAAATTTAAAAGAAAATCATTTCCTCAAAAAAAATGATGTGAAACCTAAGTAATACTATTATGATGGAAAAAATATTATATATTTTTGGTTTGGGTGGTCACGCTAAAGTTATTTTATCTGAAACGATAAACTCTCAAATATTTAATAAAATTATATTTATTGAATTAAATGATTATAATAAAGATAGCGTTATAATTAATAATATAACCTATAAGGTAATAAATAATTTAGATGATTTACATAAATTATATACTCATGATTCATATGGAATTATAGGCATCGGAGATATATCAAAAAGGCTTTCTATAGTTAAAGAAATAAATATAAAAATACCTACTTTTAAATGGACAGCAATTATCTCAAAAAACAGCACTATTGCTAAAGATGTTGTGATTGGTCATGGGACAGCAGTTATTTCTGGATCAATAATAAATACTGGAACGAAGATTGGGAAACATTGTATCATTAATACTAGGGCAACTATTGATCATGATAATGAAATAGGAAATTTTGTTAATGTTAATCCTTGTGTGGTAACAGGTGGATCTGTCATTATTCATAATGAATCAGAAATTGGAATAGGTTCTACTATAAAAAATAATATTCTAATTAACAGGAATGTTCTCATTGGTGGCAATTCATTTGTTAACAAAGAATGTCTTCCAAATTCACTGTATTATGGCAATCCAATAAAAAAAATAAAATAAATTAAGCTATCAAGCTTAATCCAATTATTAGAAGTGTTGCATATATTCTAGATATATATATTAATATATACCCTACGTATATCTAAGAGCTGGTAGAAATTCTAGCCCTTAACTTTAAATACCGTACCAACGCTAATTTCAAAAGCATTAACATTAGCTTCAGTATTTACCCCAAATAACACAGAAATAGCACGAATTGTATTCCCATGCGAAACAACAAGTATTTTATTCATTAGTAGAAGTATCAATAATTAAAGTTTTTTTATAGACCATATCTGAATAAGTATATGGTATTCCTCCTATACCTTCTCCAGAATGTTTGATACCTCCAAAGGGCATCCAGTCAACTCTAAAAGCAGTCTGCTCATTTATTAAAACTGTCTTAGCGATTAATTTTTCATAACAATACATTGCTTTATTTAGATTATTAGTAAAAACAGAGGATTGAAAAGCAAACTTATTATGATTCGCCATCGAAATTGCTTCATCAATATCGTTGAAGTTAAAGATATTAATTACTGGACCAAAAATCTCTTTCCGTGATACTTCAGATTCTAAAGGAGGGTTCTTGAGAATTGTACATTCATAGGTTGTGTTTGAAAGTTTATTTCCTCCACAAACTAAAACAGCTCCATCTTTAACTGCCATTTTAACCATTGCATGAACTCTATCAACTTCTGATGGCCGTATAAGTGGACCTACATCAGTTTTTATATTAGTTGGATCACCAATTCGTAGTTTAAGCACTTCTTTTTTAATTAAATCAGTGAATTCATTAATAATATTATTATGTACAATAACATTTTGAATTGATACGCAGACTTGTCCTGCATGATAAAATCCTCCCTTAACGACTGAGGAGATAACTTTTCTTAAATTAACATCTTCATCAATAATTATAGGGGCAACCCCTCCATGTTCGAGCGCACATTTTGCCCCTGGAGGTAGTTGTGATTTTAATTTCCATCCAACATCTGCACTTCCAATAAATGAAAAAAAAGATATGTTTTTATTTTTTACAAACATGCTATTAACTTCATGATTAGCAGTATTTATCATTTGGCAAAATTCAATTGGCAAATTAACTTCATATAAAAGTTTTATAAATTCATAGCAAGAATAAGGAGTATCTATGGAAGGTTTAATAATTATTGGGCAACCCGATGCGATGGCAGGGCCAACTTGATGTACAATTAAATTAAGGGGGTGATTAAAAGCACACAGTGCTAGAACTACTCCAACGGGGAATTCTCTCTCTACAGCTATTTTATTCATCGAGGCAGCATTTAAATTCATTGGTATCTCAGAACCACGCCTAGATTTAATTTCATCTCTACATAATTCTAGACCATTTATAGCTCTATTTACTTCAATCTTTGCATCTTTTAGAGGCTTTCCTCCTTCTTGGGCAATTAATAAAGCAAAAAAATCAGCTTTCTTTTTTAATTTTTTTCTGACGTCATCAAGAATCTTAATTCTAATATTTTTATTAAAATTATCACTTAAATTTTCAAATGCATTTAGGGCAACCTTAACAACATCATCTACATTATTTTTTCTAATACATTCCACAGTCCCTATTTGAGACCCATCCCATGGCGAAAATACTTTCTTAATTATAGGATTACTTATTTTCACAGGAGTAAGATTATTTATTTTAGGATACATGTTATTCTACTTCCAAATCATTTAGTTTTTGAGTAAGTTTTAAGTTTTCACTGTAATCAATTGGAATGATGAGTAAAGTTGGCCCTTTTAATTTTTTTATTTTCTTTAGTGTTGAAATCAGTTGAGAGCTTTCATCTTCAAATGTATAATTCCAACCAAAAGATTTAGCTAATAATTTCCAATCAGGATTAGTAAAATCTAAATCAGTATTCTCGCCAAATTGAACCTGCTGCTTCCATTTTATCAGACCATAAGACCTATCTTCCCATATGATTACAACAATATTTACTCCAAGACGTTTCGCTGTTTCCATTTCTTGAAGATTCATTAAAAATCCTCCATCACCAGCAATAGCATAAATTTTATTTCCAGTGTTTAATAAATCAGCAGCAATTGATGCTGGAAGAGCAAAACCCATTGAACAAAACCCATTTGGAATTATGCATGTATTTGGCTCATAACAATTAAAATTTCTAGCTATCCACATCTTGTGCGAACCTACATCTGAAATTAATATGTCATTTTTTTCTAAAGATTCCCTTAGGTCATATAAGAATTTTTGTGGTTTTATTAAACCACTACTTTTATCGGAACCATGCTCGTTAATATCAGACATATTGTTCTTGCGGATTTTTTCATAATACTTATCATCAAATTTTTCTATACCATGATAATTTATATAACTATTTAATCGCCACAAAGCATGTGCAATATCACCAACTATTTCAACTTCGGGTATATAGTACTCATCAATCTCTGCAGGTTCAAAATCAATATGAATAATTTTTGCATTGTTATCTTGATTCCATAGTTTAGGATGGTATTCGACCATATCAAAACCTAAAGTAATAACTAAGTCTGAGTGCATTACAGCATAATCACCATAGTCAGTTGCCCCAAGACCAATGGTTCCAATAAAGAACTCGGATTTATAGTCAACTGCTCCCTTACCCATGAAAGTTGAAACAACAGGAATATTTGTTCTTTTACATAGTTTTCTCAATTGTTTAGAAGATCTTAGTCTAATTGCCCCGTTACCAGCGATTATAATTGGAGAACTTGATTTCTTAATAAGGTCAAATGCCTGTTTTACTATTTTATCACCAGGTACTGGCCGTCTATTTTTTTTTGGGTTTAAAGGTATCTGGTTAACCTCCATTTTTGCAATATCTTCTGGAAGTTCTATATGAGTTGCGCCAGGCTTTTCATATGTAGCAAGCCTAACTGCTTTCCTAATAATTTCAGGTATTGTATAAGGATTTTTTATTGAAGTTGTCCATTTTGTCACTGGTTTAAACATTTCACAAACATTCATAATTTGGTGTGATTCCTTGTGAAGTCTATGTGTTGAACCTTGCCCTGTAATAACAAGGATGGGTGCATGGTCCATATTAGCATCAGCTACACCCGTGAGTAGATTACTTGCACCTGGACCAAGTGTACCTAAACAACAAGCGGGCTTACCTGATAATTTTCCATGAGCCTCAGCCATAAAAGCTGCGCTTTGCTCATGCCGAGTCAAAATAAATTTAATCTTTTTCGAATATTTTAAAGATAGTAAAAGGTCAGCATTCTCTTCACCCGGTACTCCAAAAATATATTCTATTCCCTCGCGCTCTAAACACTTAATAAATAAATCAGATGCTTTCATAATATTACCTTAAGCCTCCATATTATAATCATAACCATATTTATGGCTGTCATAATAGATATTTGTGGTTAAGGGAGTGGTTAACGTGATGTCTTCTTTTATAAAATTCAATGAATAAAGGGAATTAGAGTACAAGTACATGGGTCCTGCTCAAGGGGCAAATTATGGTATTGATGATCTATGAGATATAAATTTTAGCGAAAGGTTCAATTTATATTGGATTTATATAATTATATG
>TARA_B110000196_G_scaffold143955_1_pt1 | contig 10633 bp, 9 predicted proteins | sample TARA_B110000196 | Tara Oceans TARA_B110000196 (sample SAMEA4397072) | marine metagenome | biome: Polar Biome; feature: [MES] marine water layer (ENVO:01000295) within the mesopelagic zone...; material: water (ENVO:00002006), including particulate matter (ENVO:01000060) such as...... | reverse complement strand
GATTTTTTAGCTACTTTTATTGTTTTTGAAATGGAAAAATCAAGGCGATGGTAGTATGGTAATCGCCCTTTATTTAATTCGGCATATTGTATTCCTAATTCGCCATTTGTAGCTGTATAATCGGTATTAATTCCATCCTGGAAATTCAAACTTTCATAAAAACCTTGTGTTTGTGTGAATGGAAACCCTGACCCTAGATTCCAACGCACATCTGCTTTCCAACTATTTTTTCTTCCAAAGGAATAACTTGCTACTAAATTCACATTGTGTCTTCTGTCAAAATGTGGAGCGTATTCCATCACACCATCATCTCTACGCACAAAACCTAAAGAATAAACGCCCCAAAGATAAAGTTTTTTGTTGCTATATTTTAGCAGTATATCCACTCCTTGTGCATAACCAGTTTCAATAATAAAATCAGGATCAGAATTTGAGGTTTTGTTTCTGTTGATATTGGTTTGTTGGGTAAAATTCTTTCTGTAACCCTCAATGCTCAAATCCAGATTTGTTCCTAAATCGTATTCGATTCCAGCAATAAAGTGTGTTGCCTTTTGTAATTTGTGTGGGTAATCTTCTCCATTTTCTTTTGTCGGAATATTATCAGGACCAGAGATAAAACCATAAAATAGATTCACCACATCTCTATCTGATACTGTACTTAATATATTTTGAGAATAAATTCCTGTTGCAAATTTCAATCGTAATTTGTCAGTTGCATTATATTTCATGCCTAATCTTGGTTCAGGTGAAAAACCGAGCGTATATTTTTGAATTCTAAATCCTGGCTCAATTATAAAACGAGTAGAGGTGTATTGGTAATTTACATAAGCTGAGAATTCAGAAGTATTTTCATCTTGCTCAATAGTGGAGTTTACTGAATTTTTAGTAGTATAATCTGTTTCAAATCCCAACACATCAAAACCGTATTTAACTTTTCCTTTTGCCAGAAAGTAAGTAAAATCGAACCCTACATTAAAGCCAAGAATTTCACTTGAACGCTCTTGTGAAGCCACCTCTTTCATAGTTATACTGTAATTAGAAAAAGCGAAATTTCCTTCAATTAGTATAGGAGAACTTCCCGGCACAAGTATAAACTGACTTCCAACTCCCTTTGAATCCCACTTTAAATCAGAGATATATTGGTAGTTTACTTGGTCAGTAAAGTTAAATCCAAAAATATTTAATTTACTGCCGTTTCCACCATGAAAAGATAACTTTCCATACAAATCGGTATAAGAATAAGGTAGTCCTTTTTCATCAAAATAGAGAATGGGATGTTTGTAAAAAAGTTCTGAGCTTTTATTTAAGTAAGAAGTTTTCCCTGAAAACACAAAAGAAGATTTGCCTGTTTTACTAAGCGGACCTTCCATCAATAATTTGGAGCCAAAAGTACTGGCTGATAACTTTCCTTCAAGATTTTTCTTATTTCCATCTCTTGTTTTAATATCCATAATGGAAGAAATTCTTCCACCATATTCCGCACTAAAACCTCCTGTGTACACATCCGTATTTCTGATAATATCGGTATCGAAAACAGAAAATAATCCAATTGAATGAAAGGGGCTATACACTATCATTCCATCTAGTAGAACTTTATTCTGCACAGGAGAACCACCCCTAATATAGAGCTGCCCGCCTTGGTCACCAGTAAAAACCACTCCAGGAACAATTTGCAAATATTGGGCCAAGTCAGGCTCTCCACCAATTGTAGGAATCATCTCTAAATCTTTTGGTGTAATTCTTATTACTGCTGCTTTTACTTCCGTTTTCATTTCTTGGCGTTCTGCCGAGACCTTCACTTCTTCCAATTGTATGCTCAATTCAGTAAGTTCAAACTTTTTTGTTAGAATTTTACCAGCTGCAAGATGTATGTTTGCTTGTAAGGAGTCAAACCCCAAATAAGTAATGATTATTTTATAATCACCAGCCGGCACTTTGGCAATAGAAAAAAAGCCATTCACATCTGATGGAGCGCCCATAGTGGTTCCTTTAAGGGAAACATTACAGAAAATGATTGGCTCTCCACTTTCTTTGTTATACACAAAACCTCTGATGGTTCCGTTTTGTGCAAAAATGCTAGTTGTAAATAATAATATTAAAGTTGAGAAAAGTAGTTTTTTCATGTTAAAAAATTGGTGGCAAATGTAATGAAATTAGTGCAGTATTTTATATACCAACTCTTTTAGTAATTCGTCATCATTTGTGCTGGTATTATTCACCCCTTTTGACTTTAAATCATAGACTTTAAGTAGGGTAAAAATATCGAATAATTTATTTTGAGAATAGTTATGTGCTCCCCTGTTGTATTGCTGAATGAAATGTGGATTAACTTTTAGCTCGGTAGCCACAGAATTTTTGCTTTTATCTTTTAAACTGTGGAATGTCATTATTTTTTGAAAGAAGGAAAATAACATTCCTAAGGTTACTACAAGTGGATGGGCTTTTGGGTTGGCAGAAAAATGATTGACTATTTGGTTTGATTTTAGGATATTTTTACTCCCCAAAGCTTGCTGAAATTCAAAGATATTATAGTCCTTGCTGATACCGATATTTTTTTCAACAATACCGGCAGTAATTTTTTCTTCCTTTTTTACAATTAGCGTTAATTTATCCAATTCATTACTGATATTGGCAAGCTCAGTTCCTAAAAATTCTGCCAACATAAAGCTGGCTTTTTCTTCAATTTCATATCCTTTTTCTGTCAAATACTTTGCAATCCAATCCGGGACTTGATTATCGTAGAGTCGTTTGCTTTCAAAAAGCAAAGCTTTTTTTACTAAGGTTTTTGTAAACTTTTTTCGCTTGTCCAGTTTTTTGTATTTGTAGCAAATCACCAAAAGAGTAGAGGGTTGAGGATTGTTCAAATAGCTTTCCAAATCCTCTATGTTTTTGATGTTTTGCGCCTCTTTTACAATTACTACTCTATGGGTGGAGCCAAATGGGAATTGTTTTGCCTCCGCAATGATTTGTGCTATATCCACCTCTTTTCCGTAAAGCACAGAGTGATTAAACTCTTTCTCTTGCGCCTCTAAAACATTATCTGTAATATTATCTGTAATTTTATCTATATAAAAAGGCTCTTCCCCACAAAGAAAATAAACAGGATGATAGACTTTGTTATCAATAGAGGTTAGGATGTCTTGAAATTTCACTTATTTTGTTTTATGAAAATGACTCAATTATGCCTGCCAAAAGTAGCCCTCAAAACTAAATTAGTTGAAGGAACTACACAAGTTTTTGATGTAGTAAGAAAAAAATATTTTGTTTTGACCCCAGAAGAGTGGGTGCGTCAACACTTTATTCATTATTTAAATACCGAGAAAAATTACCCAATAGGATTGATGGGAGTGGAGCAAGTGGTAAAATATAATTCCATGCAAACAAGAGCAGATATTGTTCTTTATACTACTGATAGAAAACCAAAAATGATAGTGGAATGCAAGGCGCCAAAAGTGAAAATTACACAAGATGCTTTTAATCAAATCGCCAAATATAATTGTCAGTTAAAGGTAGAATTTTTAGTGGTAACAAACGGCATGCAACATTTCTGTTGCCAAATGGATTATGAAAAGAATACTAATTGTTTTTTGGAGGAAGTTCCTGCTTTTTAGATACTTTTTTATTTGTGTATTGTTGCCAAGCTACTCCAAAAACCAAACCTAATGAGATTCCTAAACCAATATTGTCGTAAAGTGAACCAAAAGCTACACCAAAACACAAACCTATGCCAATATAATAATCAGATGATTTTTTAGATTTTTTTTCTTCCATCATAAATTTAAGTCTAGTTTATTATTGATTATTTTGATTCCTTATTAAGTTAAGTGCAGATCCGGCTTTGAACCAATCAATTTGAGCTTCATTATATGTGTGGTTCAGCATAATTGTATCAGTTGTTCGATCAGAGTGAACCACTTCTAAGGTCAATTGTTTCCCATCTGAAAATGCATTTAAATCTGTGAAGTTGAAAGTGTCATCTTCTTTTATTAAATCATAGTCATTTTCATTTGCAAAAGTCAGTCCTAACATCCCTTGTTTTTTAAGGTTTGTTTCGTGAATTCTGGCAAATGATTTTACAATAACGGCCATTACTCCAAGATGTCTTGGTTCCATAGCGGCATGTTCTCTTGACGAACCTTCACCATAATTATGGTCTCCTACTACAACAGAAGTAATTCCTGCTGCCTTGTAGGTTCTTGCGATATTAGGCACTTCATCTGTATTGCCATCTATTTGACTCACAACTGCATTAGTTTTTCCTCCGAACGCATTTATAGCACCAATCAAACAGTTATTAGAAATATTATCCAGATGTCCTCTGTATCTGAGCCATGGTCCTGCCATAGAAATATGGTCTGTAGTACATTTTCCTGCTGCTTTTATCAAGAGTTTTGCTCTCATAATATTTTCTCCATCCCAAGGAGTAAAAGGAGTTAAAAGTTGTAATCTATTCGAGTCATCAGCAACCACCACTTCAATTCTAATTCCATCTTCAGATGGTGCTTGATAACCATTGTCTTCTACTGCAAATCCATTTTGGGGTAATTCCACTCCATTAGGTTCTGCTAGCTTTACTTGGTCTCCATTTTCGTTTGTAAGGGTGTCAGTTATAGGGTTGAAATCCAATCTTCCTGAAATTGCAATTGCTGCTACCATTTCAGGTGAACCTACAAATGCATGTGTGTTTGGGTTTCCGTCTGCACGCTTGGCAAAGTTTCTGTTAAAGGAATGAACAATCGTATTTTTTTCTTGTTTATCAGCTCCTTCTCTGTCCCATTGACCGATACAAGGTCCGCAAGCATTTGTGAATATTTTAGTGGATTCAAATTTCATAAACGAATCCATCAATCCATCTCTTTCGGCAGTAAATCTTACTTGCTCCGAGCCAGGATTTATTCCTAAAGTTGCTTTGGGTTTAAGCCCCTTGCTTACTGCATCTTCTACAATTGAAGCGGCTCTGGTTAAATCTTCATAAGAAGAGTTGGTACAAGAACCAATTAATGCCCATTCTACATCCAAAGGCCAATCATTTTTTACCGCCTTTTCTTTCATTTCTGAAACTGGAGTTGCTAAATCTGGCGTAAAAGGTCCGTTTAAGTGAGGAGTCAATTCTGATAAATTGATTTCAATTACCTTATCAAAATATTGCTGAGGATTTGCATAAACTTCTGCATCTCCCGTTAAATGTTCTTTAATTTCGTTTGCAGCATCAGCAACATCATCTCTATCAGTTGCTCTTAAATATCTTTCAATGCTTTCATCATAACCAAAGGTTGAAGTAGTTGCACCAATTTCAGCTCCCATATTGCAAATTGTTCCTTTTCCTGTTGCCGAAAGTGATTTAGCTCCTTCACCAAAATATTCTATAATTGCACCAGTTCCACCTTTTACGGTAAGTATTCCAGCTACTTTCAAAATTACATCTTTAGAGGATGCCCATCCGCTTAATTTTCCTATTAGTTTGACTCCAATCAATTTTGGAAATTTTAGTTCCCAAGGCATTCCAGCCATTACATCTACAGCATCTGCACCACCAACACCTATTGCTACCATTGCTAGCCCTCCTGCATTCACTGTGTGTGAGTCGGTTCCAATCATCATTCCTCCAGGGAAGGCATAATTTTCCAATACAACTTGATGGATAATTCCTGCTCCTGGTTTCCAAAAACCAATCCCGTATTTATTACAAACAGAACTTAAAAAGTTGAATACTTCATTGTTAGTATTTAAACTTTCTTGCAAATCTTTATCTGCTCCTAGTTTTGCTAAAATTAAATGATCGGCATGTGCAGTAGAAGGTACGGCTACTTTATTTTTTCCTGCTTGCATAAATTGAAGAAGTGCCATTTGTGCAGTTGCATCTTGCATGGCTACTCTATCTGGTGCAAAATCAACATAATCTTCTCCTCTTGTAAATGTAGTTTCTGCATTTACATTCCAAAGGTGAGTGTAAAGAATTTTTTCTGATAAAGTTAAAGGTTTCCCTGTTGCTTTTCGTGCAGCTTGAATCCTTTTGGGAAACTTGCTGTAAACCTTTTTTATCATATTAATATCGAATGCCATATATGTTTTTATAAGGTAAATTAAGTATTGCAAAGTTAAAAAAATAAAGGAAATTTAATTAATTTTTGATAGCCCTTTTTGTATCTTGCAATAACTTATGCAAGTATATTTTGAAAACATAAAAATTGCCATTCAGGCCATTCAGCATAACCTACTAAGAAGCATACTTACTATCCTTATAATTGCAATTGGGATAATGGCATTGGTGGGCATTTTAACTGCAATAGAATCTATCAAAGGATCGATAACTGAGAATTTTACTTCCATGGGGGCAAATACTTTTACCATAAGAAATCGCGGGATGGGGATTCGCTTAGGTAAAGAAGGAAAAAAACCAAAAACATATAAAAGGATATCATATAGAGAAGCCAAAGGATTTAAAGAATCTTTCGGACAGCATAATATAGTTTCAATTTCAGCATGGATGAGTGGGGCTGCTAGTTTGAAATATAAGAGTCAAAAGACAGATCCAAATATAAGAGTTTGGGGTTCAGATGCAAATTATTTAGCTACCTCTGGTTATGAGATTGCAGAAGGAAGAAACTTTACAATAGATGAGATAAATCTTGGTCAACCTGTTATAATAATTGGCAGTGAAGTAAAAGAAAAATTATTTGGAGAAGAATCAGCTCTTGGGAAGGTAATCTCAGCTGGATCTAAAAAGTTCAAAATAATAGGTGTATTAAACAGAAAGGGCTCTAGTATTGGGTTTAGTGGGGACAAAACCGTGATAGTTCCTATTGATATTGGTAGACAATTTATCGAAACAAAATTATCTTATACTCTGAGTACTATAGTAAAAGATACTTATTTGTTGGATGCAGCTATTGGTGAGGCAATTGGACATTTCAGAAACGTAAGAAAGTTAAAACCAAGTCAAGAGGATGATTTTGCCATAGTAAAAAGTGATAATTTAGCCAATATGCTTATCGAAAACATTCGCTATGTAACCTTAGCAGCAACACTTATTGGTATTATTACATTAATTGGTGCAGCAATAGGTCTTATGAATATTATGCTTGTATCGGTTACTGAAAGAACAAAAGAAATTGGCACCAGAAAAGCAATGGGCGCAACTTCTCAACTAATAAGAGATCAGTTCCTAACAGAAGCTATTATGGTTTGTCAATTAGGTGGATTAGTTGGCATTATTCTTGGCGTTCTTGTCGGCAACTTGACTTCCTCTTTTATAGGTGGCGTTTTTGTAATTCCTTGGCTTTGGATATTTTCGGGAATATCGCTTTGTATTATGGTTGGTATTGTTGCTGGAATATTCCCAGCACTGCAAGCCGCCAAGCTTGATCCTATTGAAGCCCTTAGGTACGAATAAAAAAAGCCCTTTCAATTGAAAGGGCTTTTAATCATTTATTTTAGAATTTACTTATTCGGCAATAACCTCAAAAGGTACTGTTACACTTACACTTCTATGAAGGCGAACTTCTGCCTCATATTTTCCCACTTCTTTAATTGTAATAAGTTTTACAAATCGTTTGTCAATTTCATGGCCAAGTGCTTCTAATGCATCAGTAAACTGAATGGTTGTAACAGAGCCAAAAAGCTTTTGTCCATCTTCCGCTACTTTTGCTTTTACTTTTATATCCAGATTAGAAATTACTTCCGCAATACTATTAGCATCTGCAACTACTTTCTCTTCTTTACCTGATTGTTGTCTTAGTTTTTCTTCCAAAACTTTCACAGCTGAATCGGTAGCAATAACGGCTTTTCCTTTTGGAATTAAAAAATTTCTGGCAAAGCCATTTTTTACCTTTACAACTTCATCTGCAAAGCCCAATTTTTCGATATTTTCTTTTAATATAACTTTCATAGCTCTTATTATTTTAATAAATCGCCAACATAGGGCAATAATGCAATTTGTCGCGCACGCTTTACGGCAACCGATAATCTTCTCTGGAATTTTAAGGATGTTCCTGTAAGTCTTCTTGGAAGAATTTTACCTTGCTCGTTTAAAAATCGCATCAAAAAATCAGGGTCTTTGTAATCGATATACTTAATTCCCATTTTTTTGAAACGGCAATATTTGACTCTATTCCTTTTGTCGATATCAACCGGAGAAAGATATCTTATCCCAGATTGTGCTTTGTTTAATTTACTCATGATGTAACTTCCTCCTTTTCTTTTTTGTCAGCACTTAATCTCTTTCTTCTTCTATCAGCATAGGCTATGGAATATTTGTCCAAGCGAACGGTTATCCATCTCATGATGCGTTCATCTCTTTTGAATTGAACTTCTAAATCGGCAATAATATCGCCTTCTGCTTCAAATTCTATGAAGTAATAAAATCCAGTATTCTTTTTTTGGAGAGCATACTTCAATTTTTTCAATCCCCAATATTCCTCATTGCCAATTTTGGCTTTGTGGTCCTTCAGGGCTTTTGTAAACTTTTTTACCGTTTCCCTCATCTGCTCATCAGACAAGACGGGATTCATAATGAAAACGGTTTCGTAATTGTTCATTTTTTCCTTTTTTTGGTTAATAATTAATTTTGGGCTGCAAATCTAACAAAACTAATTAATTCAGCAAGCCTGTGTTTTGTAATATTTTTTTACCATTTTTTCGTTAGAAATGTTACTTTTGTTTTTCTTAATTTCAGAAATTATTTTTATGGGAGAATTCATTGTATCAGCTAGAAAATATAGACCATCTACTTTTAAGCAGGTAGTAGGTCAATCGGCTATTACAACAACCTTAACCAATGCAATTTCTGATAATCATTTGGCCCAATCCTTTCTTTTTTGTGGACCAAGAGGAGTTGGTAAAACTACTTGTGCTCGGATTTTGGCAAAAACAATCAATTGCCAAAACATAAGTGAAAAAATAGAGCCATGCGATAGTTGTGAGTCCTGTATTTCTTTTAATGAGTCGAATTCTTTTAACATTCATGAGTTGGATGCTGCATCCAATAATTCGGTGGATGATATCCGAAATTTGGTAGATCAAGTAAGGTTTGCTCCGCAAGTTGGCAACTATAACATATATATTATTGATGAGGTACATATGCTCTCCTCTGCTGCTTTTAATGCATTCCTTAAAACTTTGGAAGAGCCGCCAAGCCATGCAATTTTTATTTTAGCGACTACAGAAAAACACAAAATAATTCCTACCATTTTGTCCAGATGCCAGATTTTTGATTTTAAGAGAATCAGCACGGATGATATTGTGAGTCATTTAACTTTTGTTGCCGAAAGTGAGAATATATCAGCCGAGCAAGATGCACTGCATATTATTGCGCAAAAATCAGATGGCTCATTAAGAGATTCTCTTTCCATCTTTGATAGATTAGTAAGCTTTTCAAAAGGAATCACTTATCAAAATGTGATTCACAATCTTAATATTTTGGATCATGATTATTATTTCAAAATAACAAATTCTGTTTTGGAGCAAGATATTTCCAATGCACTACTTACTTTTAATGAAATTTTGGATAATGGTTTTGATGGACATCATTTCATAAACGGACTGGCCTCTCATTTTAGGGATTTACTGGTATCAAAAGATACCGAAACCATTGTGCTTTTAGAAAAAGGAAAAGCACTAAAACAGCAATACTTGGAGCAATCAAATATCTGTGAGCAATCGTTTTTTCTTAGAGCATTGGACATTTGCAATAAATGTGATGTACAATATAAAACATCAAAGAATCAACAACTTTTGGTGGAACTGACTTTAATGAAATTGTGTAGTATTGGTATTGAAGAGTTGAAAAAAAAAACAACTAATAGTATAAAACTTCCAACTTCAAGCTCGAAACAGGAGAAAGTGGTTACTGATGCCATTACGGAAATAAAAAAAGAGGAGCAAAAAGTAGAAGTGCTAATAGAAAAGCCAAAACAAACGCAAACTAATGGGGTAGAAATTGAGAAACAGGACAGCAAAATATCTCAACTGATTTCCATTTCTGATTTGCCTGACCCGCTAAAAGAAGAGCAAAGGCAAGAGGCAATAAAAAACAAGAAGAAAAATGAATTTAACAATGAGCAATTACAAAAGGTTTGGCAGGAGTATATAAGTATTCAAAAGGAAAAAGGGAAATCTAATTTTGCAACCACACTGGATATGAATTCTCCTGTTTTAAAAGAGGGTAATCAAGTGGAGATTTTGATAAGTAATAAATCGCAAGAAATAGTAATTGAAAAAGAAAAAATAGATTTGCATGAGTATTTAAGAAAAAAATTAGAAAATGATGATATTGAAGTAATCACAAAAATTCAAGAAAATAATAAGGAAAGAGTACCTTATACAAATAAAGATAAATATGAACAAATGGCAAAAGACAATCCTAATTTGAATACATTTAGAGAGAAATTAGGACTCGATTTTGACTTTTAAAAACCAAAAAAATGAACAAAAAAACACTAACAATTATTTTAGTAGGCATAGTATTAGCATTACTAATTATTAATCAACTAAAAGAGATGAAGAAAATAGAGAACAGATATGAAACTGCTAAAAATGATCCCTTAAATGCAAGAATTTACACCTTGGATAATGGACTGAAAGTATACTTAACTGCTTATGCTGACGCTCCAAGAGTACAAACTAATATTGCAGT
>TARA_B110000196_G_scaffold317651_1_pt1 | contig 10657 bp, 17 predicted proteins | sample TARA_B110000196 | Tara Oceans TARA_B110000196 (sample SAMEA4397072) | marine metagenome | biome: Polar Biome; feature: [MES] marine water layer (ENVO:01000295) within the mesopelagic zone...; material: water (ENVO:00002006), including particulate matter (ENVO:01000060) such... | reverse complement strand
AAAAAGAACTAATTATTAATTATCGGCACCAGGAGCACTGTACACTGTAACTTCTATAGCTTCTACAAAGGTTTCTGAGAAAGTAGCAACAATCTTATTCGCTTCGGTTAAGGCACCCATAGTTACCCACGAATCAGCTATGCTATCAGTCATTTGATGAACGTTACCTATGATCGAAACGTTCTCACCCATAGTCACCGAAATGCTATCAGACACGAGAGCCGACGACATCTTGATTAGATAGGGTTGGCCAGCAACTTCAATGAAAAAAGCTTCAGAGTCAAGCAAACTCGTGATAGTGAGTTCATTTATTTGAATGAGAATATCTTCTTGAGCCATGGGATCTGACCCGAACACATCAACTGGGATCACTACTGCTGAACCCAAATTTCTGGTGTCTTCAACTTCTTCAGTATCCTCTACCGTAATGGACAACACATATTCATTGCTCCGAGCGGTAAGCCAATACAAGAATCCCCCCACAAATACAAATGCTCCAATCATTAGCAGCCTACCAGCTGCCCCAGAAGAACTTTTTCCTGATGCCATATTTGTGCCTACTCCCCGTTTTTGTCCTTATTTCTCTATAAAGCTCCTTATGACTTCAGGAGGCAGTCTAATCGACTAACTCGATTAACGCCATCTCCGCGCCATCCCCCTTACGATTCCTTAGCTTCAAAACGCGAGTATACCCGCCAGGGCGATCAGTAAAACGTGGGCCGATATCATCGAATAATTTTCCCAAAACACCTCTGTCAGAAATAGCTCGCCCAGCCAAGCGTCTTGCATGTAAATCTCCTCGCTTACCAAACGTAATTAGCTTCTCAGCATAAGGTCTCAGTTCCTTAGCCTTCGCAGTAGTAGTCTCGATCCGCTCATGACGAAAAAGAGCTGTAGCAAGATTTCTTAGAGTCGCTTTCCTATGACTCCGTGTGCGAGATAAAGCGCGACCTTTTTGACGATGTCTCATAATCTATAATGCCTAGAATCTCTTCAAGGTTGTCTCTTCAGATTCCGTATCTTCAGATTCAATGAGAGTGAATTCGCCTTCCTCATCCACCAGTAATTGCATTCCGAACCCCAGTTCATGGCTGGCCAGAAATTCTGCAATTTCCGTTAGGGATTTCTTGCCAAAATTACCTATACTCAACATTTGATCCTCAGATCGCTGAACCAAATCAGCCAACACGCTGACCCCTTCTTTCTTAAGTGAATTGCGGGATCTAACGCTAAGTTCAGTAATGTCCTCTAGCGGCCGGTTTAACAGGTCTCTCATTTCTTCAGAAACCTTACTCCCTAGGGACTCCAATTGAGGCAAGCCACCTTGGCCGAAATAAAGCATGAACTCAAGATGCTTTTGGAGCAGAGCCACCGCATAACTAACTGCCGATTCCGCGCTCACTGACCCATTCGTACTTACTGAAAGAGTCAATCGATCGTAATCTGTCCTCTGTCCCACACGCGTCTCTTCTACAGAAAAATTCGCCAGTCGCACAGGATTATAGATAGAATCAATTCTCACCAAATCAACAGGAGAGCCCTCAGGAAACTCATGTTGTTCAGCAAGGACAAATCCTCTTCCTCTTTGAATGTACAGCTCTATACTGAGCTTACGCTTATTCTGCAAAGTCATCAAATGGTGTTCAGGATTATGAATCGTCACACCTGCCTTATCGGCTATCTGAGATGCAGTAACAGTTCCTGGTTCATCCAATTCAATTTTCAGCACTACCTGATCAATTGGTTGGCCTTGACTATCTACAAAATCATCATCTAATGAAACGACCAGTGCCTTCAGATTTTGTATGACCTGGTGCACATCTTCCACGACACCTTTTATGGTCTCATGCTCGTGCACAACGCCATTTATCCGGAAGCCCCAAACTGCCGATCCCCTAAGAGATGCCAGTAGTACTCGACGTACCGAATTCCCTAGAGTATGACCGAAACCACGCTCTAAAGGTTCAATTACAAATTCTCCCCTGCTTTCGTCATCAGATCCCGCCGCAATTTCAATGCGTTCTGGAATCACTAATCCAGTCAAATCTATCTCCAAAGAATCCTCCATAATCACTTCGAGTAGAGTTCCACGATGAGTTGTTCATTTATTGAAGCATCCACATCTGTCCGTATTGGACTACGGACCATACGACCTATACGATTTTTCTCGTCTAACACCAGCCATTCTGGAAGCTGTCTTCGAGTGCGAGATGTTGCTAAAGATACTTCCACAGCCTCCAATTCCTTCGACTTAGCCCTAACGGCAATTTCATCACCTATTTTAACACGATAACTAGGTATATTTACGAGATGTCCATTCACTTCAAAGTGCCGATGATTAACTAGCTGTCTTGATTGACGACGAGTCTGCGCAAAGCCCATCCTATAAACAATATTATCCAACCTAGACTCAAGTTCGACAAGTAGGTTTTCGCCCGTGACACCAGATATTTTATTTGCGTGGTCAAAGAGTTTTCGGAATTGCTTTTCAAGCATACCATAACGCCTTTTGACTCTCTGTTTCTCGCGCAGCTGAATGGCATAATCCGATTGCTTTCTGCGTCTGTTTTGGCTCTGGCCATGCTGTCCAGGAGGATATGGTTTCCTCTCAACTGGACAATTTATTTTACCACAACTCTGACCTTCTCGTCTACAACTTTTATGGGCCGGTCCAGTATAACGAGCCATAACTCTATACCCTTCGCTTTTTCGGTGGACGACAACCATTGTGCGGAAGTGGAGTTATATCTTGTATCGAAGTGACTTGGAGACCAGCTGAAGCCAAAGCCGAAATGGCAGACTCTCGTCCAGACCCAGGACCTTGCACCAAAACACTCACCCTCTTAATGCCTAGTGCCATAGCCTCTCTTCCACATTCCTCTGCAGCCATAGTAGCCGCAAAAGGAGTTGATTTTTTTGACCCCTTGAATCCGGCCTTACCCGAGCTACCCCAAACAATCGTATTACCAATTCTATCAGTTACGGTTATTAGGGTATTGTTGAAAGTCGCCTTGATGTGGGCTACTCCATCTGCTTCTATCACTTTCTTTGCCGCTTTTTTAGATATTTTTTTTATCACCACTCTTTACCGTCCTTAAGACTTCAACACCTGCACACTTGGTGGTTTCTTAGAATAAAATTTTCAGTTTAAACTCTACTTCTTTGGAGCTTTCTTATGACCTGCTACAGCTCTACGGCTACCTTTATGAGTACGCGCATTAGTATGCGTTCGCTGCCCCCGTACCGGAAGACCCCTGCGATGTCTCAAGCCTCTATACGAGCCGATGTCTATCAAGCGTTTTATGTTCATCGAAATTTCAGTTCTTAAAGACCCTTCAACTTTGTATTTTTTCTCTATCTCTTTCCGAAGCTTATTCACGTCAGTATCAGTGAGATTCACTATTCGAATGTCTGGGTCAACTCCAGTCTCTTCCAAAATGAGCTCTGCTCTCTTGGGTCCAATACCATAAATGTAGGTTAACCCAACTTTAACCAGCTTTCCATTTGGAAGATCAATACCTGCGATCCGCGCCATACCACCGTCTTTTTAATTAGTTAAAAGGTCACCGGCCACAATAGCCAGGAGAACTGAATTCGCAGGGCTAACCCTGCCTCTGTTTGTGTTTAGGATTTCTGCCACAGATAACTCTGACAACACCCTTTCGACGCACTATTCGGCAATGCTCACAAATCCTTTTTACACTACTTCGTACCTTCATCTCTCCAAACCCATTCCTATGTTTATTGCACAGCTAACAATGATAATGCAAGCCTCTCACACCTTCAAGACATTCGATATTATTTCAATATAAATATCCGCGTTAGGCTCTTGTCAAAACACGAGCGCCCTGACTCGTAAGAGCCACAGTATGTTCAAAATGGGCTGACAGAGAACGGTCCTGAGTAACGATCGTCCATTCGTCATCTGCTGTCACTATCTCAGCTGAGCCACAGGAAAGCATTGGCTCAATAGCCAGTACCATCCCTTCCCTAAGCTGGATCCCATGCCCAGATTTTCCTAGATTTGGCACCTGAGGTTCTTCGTGAACATCGCGACCGATTCCATGTCCTACTAGATCTTTGATGATACTGTATTTCGTTCCTTCCACACAATTCATAACAGCCGCACCAATATCACCGATATAGCTATCTTTTGTTACTGTAGCCACTGCCCTATTCAGTGATTCCTCGGTCATGGAAAGTAATTCGCTAGTTTCCTTATCGATTTCTCCCACTGAGAAAGTCCAAGCTGAATCCGAACACCAACCATTCAGCTTCACCCCTACGTCAATGGAAAGTATATCACCCTCCATGAGCACCCTGTCTTTGTTAGGAATTCCATGGACCACTTCTTCATTTACGGAAACACAAACGCTTCCCGGAAACCCGTATAAACCTTTAAAAGCAGGTATTGCTCCCTTGTGTGACCGAATAAATGTCTCGGCGAAGGTGTCCAGATCGGCAGTATCTACTCCTGGAACAACTAAAGATTTTATTTCTGCAAACAATTTTGCAATAATCAAACCACTATTAGCAATCATTTCGATTTCTTTTTCAGTCTTTAGGTGGATCATTTCCCTCACATTCCCAAAGCTTGAAAAACAAGCTTTCTGACTTCACCAACATCTTTGTTCCCATCAACCCGACACACTTTAGCCCCCATCTGTTCATAATATCCGATTACTGGTTCTGTTTCAGTCTTGTAGACCCCTAGGCGGCTGATCACGGTTTCCAACTTATCATCTGTCCGGTGGATCAGAGTAGAACCTTCTGTGTCACATATCCCAGAGGTTTCAGGAGGAGATGTGTGGACATTATAGATAGCATTACAGTCAGGACAAGATCGCCGGCCATTTATTCTTTCTACTAATGCTTGATCTTCTGCCTCAAGCACAATAAGAGTATCTATGCTATTTTCGAGCAAAGCTAGAATTTCAGTTAGTTCAGAGGCTTGAGCTTCTGTCCTCGGAAAGCCATCAAACACCAAGTTCCCCTTGGAATAAAAATTTACTAAATGGTCTCTAACGAGAGCTACGATGAGGGCATCTGGAACCAAATGCCCTCGAGACATATACTTCTCAGCCTTGACTCCCAAGGTAGATCCTACTGTCACAGCTTCTCGAAGTAAGTCTCCTGTGACAATCCTGGTCCAACCAGGTTTAGATGTCAGGAATACACCTTGAGTTCCCTTTCCTACACCTGGAGGCCCTAGCAGAACCACGTTCATTCTCTTGTCAGTCCTAACTTTCAGGCCGTATTAACTGTACTGCGACCGGCCCCGCATCTTAACTCGACCTTTTTTCATAAAGCCATCGTAGTGACGCAGGAGAAGATGCTGTTGCGCTTGCTGGACCGTATCGAGTCCAACACCGACCACAATCAATAGGGCTGTGCCTCCAAAAAAGAAAGTTTGGATGCTGAAAAAGGAAATGATCCAGAAGGGGACTAAAGCAATGAAGGCTAGGTAGGCTGATCCGGGGAGTGTGACCCTAGTCAGAACTTTATCAATATATTCAGCCGTCCTGGCCCCAGGTTTCACTCCAGGTATGAAGGCTCCCTGCTTCTTAAGATTCTCAGACAGATCGACTGGATTGAAAATGATTGCAGTGTAAAAATATGTGAAAAACATAATCAACAAAGCATAGCAGATATAATAAGTTGTTCCCGGCTGAAAAATATCGGCAATCCTATCCAACATGCCACCTGTCTCACCGGCAAACTGAGCAATGGTTCCAGGAACCACGATGAAAGATTGGGCGAAAATGATTGGCATGACACCGGCAGAGTTAATACGCAACGGGACAAAGCTTTTTTGGCCCTCTCTGATCCTGCCACGTCCAACAACTTTGCGTGGAATCTGTACTGGAATTTTTCTCGATGCCATTGTCATAGCTACAACCGCTGCCGTTATCCCTACTAAAACCGCTACCAGAGCAACAAGGGTGAAGAGGCCGATTTGACCTGCCTGCCAAGATTCAAATGTTCTGGCAGCACCAGCTGGAAATCCTTCGATAATAGAAAAGAATATCATGAGTGACATCCCATTACCTATTCCTCTTTCTGTGATCTGCTCTCCCAACCACATAACAAAAATAGCACCAGCGGTCAAAGTGACTGTCGTAGTAAAATTGAAAATTAACCCTGGGTCTCTGATGGCCCCTGTACTTATGAGAAAAGCTGCGTAACTAAACCCCTGAATCACACTCAAGAGCACTGTTACATACCTGGTCCATTGGGTTAATTTCTTCCTCCCCTCTTCACCTTCTTTCTGAAGCTTTTCTACCGACGGTAAAACCGCTGCCAAAAGTTGGAACATGATACTGGCTGATATATACGGCATGATACCTAGAGCAAAAATAGTAGCACGACTAAGTCCGCCACCTACGAACATATCGTAGATCCCCAGGATCCCACCTTGAAGTAGCCCAAACTGCTGTTTCAAGATTACAACATCCACACCTGGAACCGTTATATGGGCGCCAAACCTATAGATGAGGAGTACAAGGAGTGTGAAAAAAATCTTTTCTTTAAGTTCAGGAACACGAAATAGATTCGGTATAGGATTAGCCACCTTGCTGATCCTCTACATTTTTTCCAGTTACAATCACAGAGCCTCCTGCCGACTCTATTTTATTCACTGCCGTCTCACTAAATTTATGAGCCTTCACTGAATAGGCTTGATCCAATTCACCGACACCCAAAATCTTCACTAGTCCTTTTGCTGACCTAATCAAGCCAGCTGCTTTCAAGCTTTCTCCATCGACATCCGTACTAGAAACCCGGCTGAGATCAGCCAAGTTTACTATCTGATAAACCTTTCTTTTAAGAGGAGTAAAGCCACGCTTGGGAATACGCCGGTGTAATGGCATCTGACCCCCCTCGAAACCTGCTCTAACCCTACCTCCACTGCGAGAGTTCTGCCCTTTCTCACCCCTGCCAGCAGTTTTTCCGTTCCCAGAACCAGGGCCTCTACCCTTTCTCTTTCCATTCCTAACTGACCCTGGTGACGGCCTAAGATTATGTAATTCAGCCATCAGGAAATTTCCTCCACTCTAACCAGATGTGACACCTGCCGGACCATACCTCTAATTGCAGGATTGTCTTCATGCACCACGGTTTGTTGATGTTTTTTAAATCCTAAAGCCTCCAAGGTGCGTCTGTGTTTAAATTTTTTTCCCACACCACTCCGCACTTGTGTAACGGATAATTGCTTAGCCACGTTCTCCCTCCTTCCCGAGAATCAATTCCACAGGAACTCCTCTTTCTCTCGCTGCCTGTTGAGCCGTGACAAGATTGGTCAATCCATTCATGGTAGCTCTCACCACATTAATAGGATTATTGCTTCCTAGACTTTTAGTTAGGATATCTTTGACCCCAGCAGCTTCAAGGACAGACCTTACTGGCCCACCTGCAATCACACCTGTTCCAGGAGATGCAGGCCGTAACACTACGCGACCAGCCCCCCATTTTCCCACAATTTCGTGAGGTATAGTGCCATTCTGAACAGGCACTTCCACCAATTCCTTACGTCCTCGTTCAAAAGCTTTACGTATAGCCTCTGAAACTTCGTTGGCTTTAGCTAAGCCTATTCCTACTCTACCTTTTTGATCGCCTACCGACACCAGTGCTGAAAAGGAAAATCTCCGACCTCCTTTCACAACTTTTGCCACCCTGTTGATGTGAATGACTTTTTCGGTGAATTCAGAATCGCGTTTATCATCTCTTTTTCTTCTATCATTTTTAGCCACTAGAATTTCAACCCTCCCTCACGTGCCCCTTCAGCAAAAGCCATCACTCTTCCGTGGTACTTGTATCCGCCTCTATCAAATACAACTGTTTCGATTCCTTTTCCAGTTGCCTGTTCAGCCAATAAAAGTCCCGCCGCTCGAGCTTGCTCAAGTTTCACATTCTGTTTTTCCGTCTCAAAGTTATCCAAGGCCTGACTAAGAGTTGACAATCCTACCACAGTGTGGCCAAGATCGTCGTTCACAATTTGTCCCTCCAAGTTTCGAAGAGAACGGAAAACTACCAACCGTGGACGCTCAGTGGTACCCCAAATCTTCTTCCTGATTCGCGAATGCCTCTTCAGTCTCCTGCCAGTTTTATTTTTATTTGTAGCATTTGTTTTCATAATTTTTAGTTGCCCCTTAAGCCCCAGCCGTCTTACCAGCTTTTCTACGTACATGCTCCCCTTGATACCTAATTCCTTTACCCTTATAAGGCTCTGGTGGGCGAAAAGCTCGGATCTCAGCTGCAGTTTGTCCGACAGCCTGCTTGTCCACACCATCTATTACGATAGTGGTCTGATCCGGCAAATCTATATTGATCCCCTCTGGAGCAGGATAGTCAATAGTATGGGAGAATCCCAAGTTTAGTAGCAAACCAGATCCCTTTTTTTTAGCACGATATCCTACACCCTGAATTTCAAGTGTTTTCTGGAAACCCTTATCTACACCCTCAATCATATTCGCTATCAGTGCTCTGACTAAGCCGTGAAGGGCTCTGTCCTTAGCTTCATCAGACGATCTACTAACGTTAACCACACCTTCATCAACACCTACCCTTATCCCAGGGTTAATGTTCAATTTCATTTCACCTTTTGGCCCTTTTACAGAAATTCCGCTTTCTTGCAATACCACATCCACTCCAGCAGGAACTTCGATGGGCTGTTTTCCAATCCGAGACATTATCGCTGTCCTTTATCTTCTTTCTTAAGTCCTTACCACACCATTGCCATCATTTCACCACCCACACCCTCTTTCTTCGCCGACCTATCAGACATCAACCCCTTCGAAGTAGACAAGATTATCAATCCTAGCCCATTACGGACCCTAGGAATCTCATCGGCCTCTACATAACGACGTTGACCAGGCCTAGAGACCCTTTCCAAATGTCGAATTACTGGACTTCCTTCGTGGTACTTAAGGTACACACGTAAAAGTCCAAATTTTCCATCATTCAGAACCTTAAAGTCGTAAACGAAGAAACTTTCTTTCAACAACTGTGCTACTTCTTTTTTTAGTTTAGAAACCGGTATATCAACCCACTTGTGTCCGGCGTGTCCCGCATTCCGGATCCGAGTGAGCATATCGGCTACTGGATCAGTCATCATATCTTTATCTTCCCTTTACCAACTGGATTTTCGGACACCAGGGATCTCTCCCCGCAGTGCCTTCTGTCGGAAGCAAATCCGACACAATCCAAATTTTCTAATGAAAGCCCGCGGACGTCCGCATCGCTGACATCGATTACGATGCCGCCCAGCATACTTTTGAGGGCCATTATTCCTTTCAATCAGAGCCTGTCTGGCCATTAAATCCCCTTAGTTTACCGCTTGTCCTACTTGAATTGGGATTTCTCCTCTAAAGGGAAAGCCCATCTCTCGTAGTAAAGCAAGCGCTTCTTCATCTGTGTCTGCAGTCGTCACAACAGTGATATTCATTCCATGGATTTGACCAACTTTGTCGAAGTCAATCTCCGGAAAAATGATTTGTTCTTTTATCCCCATTGTGAAATTTCCACTCCCATCAAAAGAACGTGCAGTCAGCCCTCTAAAATCACGGATACGTGGTATAGCCACGCTGACTAAACGATCTAGAAATTCGTACATCCTACTCCTCCTAAGAGTAACGGTTGCACCAATCGGCATTCCCTCACGAAGATGAAAATTTGCAATAGATCTCCGAGCTTTGGTGACCATGGCCTTTTGACCAGTAATGACTCCCAGCTCTTCCACAACAGCTGTCAACAGCTTTGCATTCTTCGCAGCCTCACCCACTCCCACATTCATTACCACTTTTTCAATCCTGGGAATCTGGTTGGGATTAGTCCAATTAAATTTCTCCGCCAACTGAGGGCGGGCATGCATTTTGTAATGTTTAAATAATCTAGATTCCATTATTAATCTCTAAACCCCGACTATGCTTTCGGAATTGGGTTGCCTGTCTTAACTGAAATTCTTTCTTTGCGACCATCATCTCCGACTCTGATACGAATCCTTGTAGGCTTATCCTCGTTGGGATCCAGTAACATCACGTTAGAAGCATGGATCGGAGCCTCAAAACTTATAATACCCCCATCTGGGTTTGCTTCAGTCGGACGCTGATGACGCTTACGCATATTCACGCCTTCAACTACGACTCTACCCTTCTCAGGTAGTACAGCTGAGACCGTACCTTCCATATCTCGGTAATTACCCCTAATCACTCTTACACGATCACCCTTTACAATTCTTAGACTGCCGGCCCTAGGAGTCTTCACAATACCTCCGGAGCCAAGGATACAATTTTCATATACCGTTTATCCCTTAATTCTCGACCAACGGGTCCAAATATCCGTGTTCCAGTTGGCTCCCCATTTTCTTTTATCAAAACAGCAGCGTTTTCATCAAAACGAATGTAAGTCCCGTCTTTTCGACGTACCTCTTTCGCCGTCCTAACAACCACCGCCTTCACCACTTCACCTTTCTTTATAGGAGAGTTTGGAATGGCATCCTTTATGGTCACGACGATCATATCGCCCACACTCGCATACCTTCTCCTAGAACCGCCGAGAACTCGGATACAAAGTGCCTTCTTTGCTCCGGAATTATCGGCAATTTTCAAAGTCGATTCTTGTTGTATCATCTGCTGGCCCTCACCTGCCCAGACCAGCAAGC
>TARA_B110000196_G_C21153096_1_pt1 | contig 10659 bp, 8 predicted proteins | sample TARA_B110000196 | Tara Oceans TARA_B110000196 (sample SAMEA4397072) | marine metagenome | biome: Polar Biome; feature: [MES] marine water layer (ENVO:01000295) within the mesopelagic zone...; material: water (ENVO:00002006), including particulate matter (ENVO:01000060) such as...... | reverse complement strand
TGACTAACTTTCGATTGATATAATTCAATGGCAGGCAGCGTTGAGTTCAATACCCCAAACGAGACATCATCTAACGAGAGCTCTGATTCTTTAGATACCCATCTAGCAGTTGAGACGTTACTCATTGAAACATTAGCTCTTTGAGACTCATTAGTTATTAAGTTTGAGAAAACCACGCCATCAAGGCTTACATCAATGTCTTTCCATTGGATATAAGAAGACCCTAACGCCGTAATCGACACTGGATTTTGAGGATTATCACTTTTAATGACGACATGACGATGTTTAAACTTATGCGCTGACTCAAGCGTGAAAGAATCTGACAGTGTGAATGTTTGCCCCTGCTTTAGAGTAATAACGGCCGATTTAGAGGGGTTTTGAGCAACACGCGTTAGAACACTCTGAAGGTCTTCACCCTCGCCTGACTCTTCAACATACTCATTGATCTCGTATTCGCCTGTAAAAACAAGGTCTGACTCCATAAGCCCAAACACGGTTCCTAAAAACGCGCTCTCATTTTGGAGGGTAAACTGTCCTCTTTCGTTTATAGTAATGTCTGAACATTTAGGAAGTGCCAATTTCTTTTTGGGGATAATAATAGCCCCTATCATTCCAGAAACAGGAGAGTTCTCAGATTCGATTACATATTCTTTACCGAGCGGAGAAAGTGTTGTATTTTTTAATATTTCGTAAGACTCTAAACTCGATGTCAAAACAACATCATTTGATGAAGTAACTTCATTAGGCGCATAAGGACAATAGACGAGGGGCACCCCCATTTGCGTGGTTCTAGCTCCAACAAAACTCATAGGCAGTTGGTGGTGGTCACCGTCGTTCAAACCAAATGGAAGATAATAGCGACCATTCTGATTGATCGCTGAGCTTTTTAGCTGATTTGTTGCGGCCATACCAATCATGTTGTTTTGCATTATTAAGCTAGACTGATAAAGTGACTGCGCATAATACATAACACCTGAACCACCAACCGTAACAACGATCATCATCAATAATATATATTTAAACATACGATTAATCCCCTGTATAAACGGTAAGTGCTAAATTGCTCAAATCGGATAGGGGTGTGGCTGGTTCTGCGTTTTCCGTGCTACCGCAGGTTTCATTGAGGTAAACTTGGTAACCCATTCGGTCATAAGCTTGATTAAGTGCGAACCTTGACGCTCCTGTGTTGCCTGCGCTGGGCGTAACACAGAAGTAGTAGCCGTAGCCTGGGGTCGCTCCATAGATAAAATTAAAACCGCTAACTTTCGGGATAGCGACGCCATTTCTTCTAAGTTCTATTTTCCAATCATCGATAGGTAGGGTTTGGCTGTTTAATTGCTGGTAACTGTTGCGTGAAAGCATCAAACCGTCTGTAGATGCTGTTATAGCACCAGACAAAGCCCTCCCTTTCACACCATCCATGTTTATTGTGTTTGGGTTTGTGTTAAACACCATCATTAACATTAATATTAAAACAACAACCCAAATAATTTGACTTGGCATAGCAACTCCTTCTGCTCAAACGCCGAACACCATCTTCCTGATAGCATATATCGATTTATAATAGCAAAATTTATTGAAAATGACCTTTGTTTTTTTTAATTAAGTGAATAAAACAAAAAAGGCCGGCAAAAGCCGACCTCTTCATTCTACACAGTAACTAAGCCATTAAAGCTCTTGTACGTAGTATAAGAATGCATTGTTTGAAGTTGTAGCAAAGCTATCTTTAATACAAACACCTTCGTAAGCACCAGTAATTGCTTGTGGAGCAACAGTGTTAACCGCTTCTAGGAGCGCACCTGCATCATCAAATGCAACTGAGCTTGATGTTGTAGCAATTTCACTTAAGTTCGCTTCAGGCGTAACGAAGTCGTCACCGTGGATATTTTCGTTGATCTTGTCACAGATTTCATCTGAGATGCGAAGATCACCGATTGTCGGGCTAACAATTGCAAGGTAAACACCACTTTCGCCTGACGCAGAAACCGTGCCGCTACCGCTATCTAAATCTACAGCTACAGATAAAGAACCGATATCAACTGACGCATCACCTTTTAACAACTTAACATCTTGTGACGTTAACTCTGCAACCACATTGTCCATTGGAATTTGAGCAACTGAACCGCCAAGTTCATCTACTACTGAAACCGTATCAGTTGTTGAGATTTTGTAAGTTTGCATAACAGCGGCAATGTCACCGACTTTATTCAAGAATGCTTCCGCTTTCGCTTTTTTCTGGAAGTCGAAGTAACCATCACCTAAGTTATCAGTGAAGATTGCACCAACAGCGATTGCTAAGATAAGGCCAAGAATAATTTTAAGAATGAACATGTTTGAAATACTCCGTTTCGTTTTTAATTGGAATGCGATGTTATCGAATTCGTTTGCATCCCTGCTCGACCTTTATAATTACCGATTTTTAGTAAGTGGGGAAAAGTATTTTTTTAAAAAATGCAAAAAACGCAATAACATTAACAAAAAGCCTTATTTTTAAGGCTTTTTTTTTGCGATTTTTCTTTATATTTTTTATTAAAATAACTTAAGTCAAATTCACCAAAACCCAACAACAAAGCGACCTGTCGCGTTTTTTTACAATAAAAGATTAAAATTAAACCTCATCAAATGTGATAAAATCAAAGTTAACAACATGGAGGTTTGAGTGAATGTCATTTTTGAACAACAATAAAGGCTACTTAGAGAACAAGTCGCTTATCATGGAAGGTAGGTTTGGCATACAACATGTAAATGCTTTAGCCAAAGCATTTAGTAAAAATAACGAACTAAATACACTAAAAAAATCTCTACACCCTCACTTTGATGCTGACACTGGTAAAGATGAAATGGTGCCGAGTTTTGAATTCAGGATCCCCTTACCTAACAAACTGTGTGCTAAATTTATTGAAAATGCGTTTGCCGATGGAGAACATGACTTCCCACTGCCAATTAACATCAATGTAAAGTTCGACAACGAAGACAAGCCTTTCTTATTTATTACTCCAAAGGGTGATTATACTCAAGCATTTAAAAGGCCTGCTCTTGCTGTCAGTATGCACCTAGAAATGTACGTAAAGTATAATGCTTTTAAAATGTTTGCAAAAAAAATGGCAAAGCATAGAACATATAACTTTTTACCACCAAAAGAAAATGAACCTGAATTAAATATGAAAACTCTCAGGAAAGAGAATTTAAAATTTAAAAATTTCAGCAAAATGTATAATGAATTCTCACCTCAAGACAAGATTTCAGAATCTAGAAGAGTATTTTTACCAAGGCACAAATTAATCGACGAAGTATTCAGCCAAAATTTAACTGACGAAGATCATGAAAGCTTGAATGTTGAATTCACTCAAGCAGCATCTGAACTTAGAAAATTGAGCTCTAAAGATCCTTACAAACCTAAACAAGAAAATCAAAAACAAGAAATGAGCACAGTATTAAACAAAATAAAATAATAAAAACAGGCTTATCAAAAAAAACCCCAGCCTATGCTGGGGTTTTCAATAAACAAACACTAACTTTTACTGGCAAAAAGAAGGGTATGAGATTGTTGATGGGTCTAGCTCAAAAATAACAGGACAATCGCCTTTCTCAGGGTCACCATCACAAGCAGATACAGCATATTCATACTGATCGGTGTCAACATTTAGAATGCTAATTCTGATTTCATCGTCTTGAGATGTAACTTGTTTTAAAACATTTGTACTTCTAGCCCAATCAATAGAGCCTAAATCACGACGTAACACTTTAAAATTGTAATCTACATATTCGCCATAGTTTGTAGTAACGTTGGCAGTTAAAGCATTACATACGTCCATATGCTCAGATAGCGCTTCAACCTCACGGGTAACTTCGCAACTTTCCGAATCATCAAATGCATGTGAAAATGCAACCGATGGGTCTAGGAGCTTCTCTGCGCTTCTAAGAGCAGAGTAAAGGTCAATCATTCCATCACCGCAATTGACGCCGCAGCTGTCATCAATATAGTCATTAGCCGTCTTTTTCAGCACATCTTCCAATTGTGCTGGAGTGGCGTCTGGAAAGTTTTCTTTAATCACAGCAAGAACACCAGTAACAGCGGCTGTAGCAGAAGAAGTCCCTTCGAATGTATAGTAACTATTAATCGCTGTCGTAGTGAGTCTTTGGCCTATGGCAGTAACATCAACTTGATCACCAGAGTTACTAAACGTTGAAGGAATGCCGTCGTGTCCGTGCGCTCCTACAACAATTACATTTTGACAATTCGCTGGTGCATATTTAGCAACGGAATCACCATAGTTACCGGCAGAAACAACAACAGCAGTCCCCTTTTCAACTAAGACATCAATAGCCTCTTGAATAAACCCTGGGCAAACGCTCTCTGATGCCAGGCTAACATTTACAATATCCGGCGTAGGAATTTCATTGTTTGAGTAGTCACCAGAGGCCCACGTCAAACCTAAATACAGGTCACTTAAGCTACCTACATCTTCCATCGTGGTACAATCAGTAGACATAACTCTACCCATGTATAGATCAACATCAGCAATACCGGCAATCCCTTTGCCATTATTCTGAGTCGCACCTATAATCCCGGACATTTGGTTGCCATGTCCACTGTAGCACTCCAACGTAGCTACATCTGGGTTTGATGGATCTTCCATCACAGTGAGATCAGTGTAATTGTCAGACTCATTTTGCTCAAACATCGTGGTCATACTATAACCACCCTTATAAACAAGATCTTCATGTGCACGTGCGCCAGTGTCTAAGACAACTACTTTCACTTTTGAACGCTTATCACGTTGAGATTCAATACCTTCGATTATTCGGTTGTAAGGGCTTGATAACTCTGGCTGACTAATTAAATAAGGGTCATCGTATTCTGAAAACGATTCCGAATTCACATTGTAATCAGGAGGCAAAACCACCGACTCAGGCCGTTGTAGCACATTGTTCTTTACCACTTGGCCAAACATAGAAAGCTCAGACGCAGCCGCACTTTCCCAACCTTCATTAACAACAACTTTTAGGTAACCGCCTGGAAGCTCCTGACTTGAAAAGTGCCATGGTTTTGAACTTAAATCCAAATCACCTGCCCCTTTCACCACATATGAGTTTAGCTCCGCAGCATGAACCATGCCCGAAGAAAGAATGCTAGCAGCAACAATCGATAAAATCCGTTTCATCTTAAATATCCTTAAATACAAAATTCATCAAGCACGTCAACTGACTTTAAATATGCGTACTTTTCTGAGAACACCCAACTATCACCTGAGTTTTTATCAAAATAACCATAGTTTAGGTTCCCGGCATATTGAGTAAGACGACCGTTCAATAAAGTCGACGTTGTAAATACGCTTGGGGCAAGGTGATCTGATATTTCTGATTCTGATGCAATAACATCAAACTTATCGCTAAGCTCCTCACGCACTGAACTACCCAAAGACTTAACCGTACCAATAAAATCATTTATTAAAGAGGTTAATTCTTCAGCATTTTGACCTGATTCAAGCTTGGAGTTAATAGCTGTTATCTGACTTTCTGCATCACTAATTTCATTAGAAAAAAGTTCTTCAGCGCTAGATACTAATGCATTTTTATCCATGTATGTGATGTAGTCATTTAACATCCAGTATTTGGTTAAAACTTTAGCGACACGAATATCCTCTTGGCGTTCTTTAAGATCTTCGTAATATGCGACGTATTCTTTAAATTCAGCTTCCTTTGAAATAAAGTCATCATCACGGTCGTCAGCAACAACTAAGTTACGAGTTATTTCTACACGTTCATAGAATTCTTCACCACCGTTGCCAGGGATGGTATTTGACATTGAAACTGTAAGTTTAACGCGTCGGTCACCTTGGAAACCTGAGCTTGGTTCAAAGACAACACTGCCACCTTCTAGCGAGTAGTTAAGTGGAAAATCAATTGGCTTTCCGTCATCATAGGTTACTAAAACAGCTGTGTCTGCATCATAACTATCACTTTCAGAGTGAGTGAATTTGAAAGTACCTCCGTTTGACTCTGAAATAAACGTATCTTCAGAAGCAACCCAGTCCATTGACACCTTATTAATAACAACTATATTTGCATCTAACTGAACCGTATCATCATTATCTTGGAAAACAACCTGCAACAATGTGTCTGCATAAGGCTCATCGATTGTCGGTATGTCCGAAATTAACGTGACTGATTGTCCGTCTTCCCCTGCTTCAGCTGAGAAGTTGTTTTTAAAAAATGGTTCAAGTACATTAAACTCAAAATCAATAACATCCGCGTCATTTTCATTTACGTTATACTTAAATCGAACTTGAGATTCACCTTCGTAAATCCACATGTTTAAAGATGTCGCTGTTTCTGTATTTTCATACCCAAACGCTTGAGATGGGGCTACGATTTCAACGCTTACCGCATCGTCTATATCTTGAACTGTAAGTGAGACGGCAATTTCTTCACTCTTATTTCCGGCCTGATCGCGAGCTGATATGCTAAAGCCATCAGTTAACGTCTTTTCCTCTGTTAACCAAGGCGCTTGGTAAATAATAACCTTGTTCACCTCATCAACTTCAACATCACCTTTAGAACCAGATGCATCCAATGTTATATTAAGTTCACTATATTTAGTGACCTGATCAAAAACATTGAAAGGAATTTCGATTCTTTCGCCTTCGTTTAATGAAGGGGATAAATCGCTCACTGTTATTGCTGGTGGAGTGGTGTCTGAGGTATCAACCGCTGTTTCTTCCTTGCTACAACCTGCAAGTAAAAGAGCCGCGCAAATGGCACTTATTTTGAAAATGTTCGCATCCATACGAAAAAAACTCCTTGTTTAAATTTCAATATAACGTGGAAGAGAGAAGTTAAACAACCCATTCAATGTGGTATCTATATCTCTTAAACGATATTTTTTGTAGTCAGTACCAAAGTCTTGAGGAAGTTGGCAAGTCAAGTGGATATCTACCGAATTTCTTTCAGGTTCAACTACACCTTTTGGCAATTTAGGAGAAAACATAATTTTTATATATGTTCTATCTTGGTAACCAGGTCTCGACATTGTTGAAAAAGACATCTTGTCTACATCCAGATGAGTTCTAACTTTACCATCAGAAACCAATCCACGCATCATAATATTGCTTTTATTGCTAATTAAAGCGCAAGGAGTTGAACCTGCATCTTTCATTAACAGTATTTTGTTTATGTCCGCACCAGAATCAATTGCAAATTTTGGTTCACCATCAAGAAATAAAAAGCCTGATTTATTTGACGGTAAAAACAGGTTTCTTTTAAATGTAAATCGAGACCCCGGTGGCATCTCGGTAACGCGGGTGTCTAGAACATTATCCTCAACGGTTTTCAAAGGCTCATCCTGTTTTGGTGCTTTACCAACCGATTTTTCCACTTCTGGCTCTTTTTTTATTGGTAAGGAAGGGACTGCCATCACCATGTTCTTTACTGTCGGGAAATCAGGCTTTGCAGCGACGTCTGAATCACCTAGACTGTTTATGATAGCGTCAATGCCACCGAATTTATTTTGACCCTGATCATCAGGGCCCTGTGCTTGTGCCGCTACAGTTGTTAGGCACATTGATAGCATGCTAACTTTCAAAAAGACCTTTTTAGACATTGTTCCTATCCTTGGATTTTAGATTGCAAAATTTCGCTCTTTGTATAGTAGCTGCTTTCAAGGAAAAGGGACTGGGATCTTTTAAAAATATCATGTTTTTATTATTTATTAGTGATAAACAGCATTTTTTTTATGAGTATTGGATAGCAAAAAAACAACATAAGTGGTATTATATACTCATATATTACCAAGCGAAAAACAAACTTTGAAATACAGTGAATTTGCTTCAATACCAAAGAAGCGCATAAATATAGTTGGCGTTCCTGGAGCTGGAAAAACCACTTTCATCTGTGAATTGTCAGGCAGACTTAGCGATGAAAAGTTGCTTTACCTTAGCTTTGGGCGTGAAAACACAAAAAACGCGATGAGCAAGCTACCTAGCAATGTCACGGCGTTAAGTTTTCATGCATTTTCAAAAAGACAGATGAAAATCGAAAGCAAACGGATTTCACCTAGATACACAATGAATATTGTTAATAGTTCGCTTCAAAGTATAAAAGTTAGGGACTTATCGCCAGCTCAGATTGAAGCGATCACGCTTCTAATGGAAGATTTTTGCATGTCTTCTCAAGGCATTAATAAATTGCCAAGCATGCTTCAACACAATAGATACCCACGAATGAATAAAGACGAACTTAAGAAAACAGTGATTTCTTTTAACACATTGTGGAATGCGATATGGGCCGAAGGGAGCAATCACCTTGTCACACATGACATGTATTTAAAAAGACTGTCGATGATACAGGTAAGAATTCCTTATCAAAGGGTTTTTATTGATGAAACACAAGATCTTAATGATGCAATGGTATCTCTAGTTAATAATATCGCTGCATCAAACCCAAATACTCAGATTGTTAGACTTGGTGATCCATGCCAGCAAATATTTGGCTTTAGAGGTGCCTCCTCTGAATTTGCAAATAGTCAGTTTGATTTTAGACTTCAGAAAACACATCGTTTTGGAAGAAGTTTAGCAGATTTATGTAACGCAATTATGAACGACCAGCGCGTTGGTTATTATACAAATATCACCTCGGATAATGACAAAACAGAAGTGTACAAAACGCCAACAATTAAACACTTAACATCCATGATAAAAAATGGCCGTAAAGTAACCTATATAGCTAGGTATAACGCGTCTTTATTTAATTTGATAAAGCATCTTGCAGAGCACGGTATAACGTATTCAGCACTCGGAGACTCCCACCATCAAGAAATGAAATACTATAAAAGTCTTTACCAGTTGATGAAGGGAAAGCGGTTCCGTGTCGGTCCTTTTGCAAACCACAGTTACCGTACTTTTTACAACGCATCAGTTCAGCATGATGATCGACAGGCCATACTCGCTTGCCAGTTTGTAGAGAGTATTAATGAGCAGGGCGAGGAAATATTTGACAAGCTAGAAAAGCTTTATGTTGAAAAAGGTAAAGCCCAGGTTCTTTTAACTACCATACATCAAGCAAAAGGCATGGAATTTCGACATTTGGTTGTTTCTGGTGATTTGCCTGAATGCTTTGATCATGAGAAGCAAAAAATAATTTCAACGAGCAGAGAAGACTTGCATCTTATTTACACGGCTATAACTCGCGCGAAAGAGTCGATTTCTTTACCTCGAAGCTTGTTTAAGTATTATGAAAAGTCAGTTTTAAAAATAAGATAATAAAAACCCCGAACCATCTCTGGTTCGGGGCAGGTCCATGTCGCCAATCCAATCGGCGCAATGCAATCCATGTCATTCCATATGTTAATCGAAACCCTATTCCATCGGGTAAGTAATCCATGTCTAATCAAGCATCCTGCTATTCTTTGACATAATACCGGTAAAAAGCTCACCCTGAGCTAAACCCGTCTTCCAATCGATAACTTTGTTATTCTAACAGGGTTTTAGAGCTTGGACGAAAAAGAAACAAAAAAAACATCATAAATGATGCTTTTTTTATATTTTAACTTATTCTGGCTGAGGGATTTTTTCTAACCGCAATAAATTAAGGGCGGAAAACACTTCTGATAATATTAAGCTATCAATCAACGCCGTGTGGATGGGGCGGTCCATATCTTTAATATGTTCTGGATATTTCGCTTTAGACCATTGGAAGACAGAATCAAGTGTATACCCATCAGCTATTTCATTTTTCTGGATTAACTTTTTTGCCTGAATCAAAGTGTCCAGTGGTATAAAATAAGATTCCAGTGGCGACTGACTAATCATTTCCATTTCTTGATTAAGAAACCCCACATCAAAATCAGCATTGTGAAAAACCATATACACAGGAACTTCGGCATTTAAATAAGAAGGAAAGTTCATCATTCGCTGTAAAGCAAAAAACACTTCTGAAAAAGGCGGCGCACAATGCGGCAACTTCTCTCTCCCCCCTTGACCGGGTTCATTACCAAAAAGATACTCTTCAGTTATGCCATGAGTACCTATTCCGTCTTTAGGCACATACGTGATGCTCATTTTTTGTTTTTTTGTTACCTGCTCTTCTATAAATGGGTTTATAGCCTGATCTAGTTCGATAGGACGCCCCTTTTTATCTAAAACAGGCACCAGAACATTATCGTCGTTGAGTACACGAAAACTCATTGACCACTCAAGAACCCGAGCAAATGCTCTTGTAGTTTGATCTATTCTCTGGGTTCCTGTTGTCTCTGTATCTGAACAAATGTATAAATGCCCGTATTCCAAAGCAGCTTCTTCAAGCCTCTTTGACCACTCCAGTTGCATTTCTTCAGTGCAGTTTATAAGTTTACATTTACTATCATTTTCTTTTGGCATATCTAGTTTTACTCATCCTTTAAACTGGAATTAATCTTATAACATAACCAAGTTAAAATCAATTTCTGTAAAGTCGAACACCATAGACACCCATGCCGCCTTCAGGACCTAAATAAACAAGCTTCACTTGCACTAAGAGATTTTCAAGTTGGTTTTGACCAACCGCTCGATTAAGCATGGGTAAAACAGCGGACATCTGCCAAACACGAGCTCCATTACCTATTCTTGGAGTGCCAATCATTTTAGCGTCAATCGCAACCGATTCCTTGATAGAAATATTGTT
>TARA_B110000196_G_scaffold34817_1_pt1 | contig 10711 bp, 10 predicted proteins | sample TARA_B110000196 | Tara Oceans TARA_B110000196 (sample SAMEA4397072) | marine metagenome | biome: Polar Biome; feature: [MES] marine water layer (ENVO:01000295) within the mesopelagic zone...; material: water (ENVO:00002006), including particulate matter (ENVO:01000060) such as...... | reverse complement strand
AAATATGAAACCAAAAAGTTATTTAATCACAATAAAATTCATATAGGTGATCTCAAAGGATGCATATTTTAATTGATTAATCCAAATATATTTTATAAATAAACAATATTCATCACTTCCATTCAATCATTTTTTCTAAAGATTGATTCACCCTAAATTTCCCGTCTATGAAATTCAATAAATATTTATTTTTAATTCTTATGGGAGCAGTGCTGCTTTGGGGATACAAGTCGGATGCTGCGAGAGACCAATTCCAAAAAATGAAAACCTTAACCCAGATCATTCGTCTGGTAAGTGAAAATTATGTGGATGAAGTGGACATGAACGAAATTCTAGAGGGCGCTATTATTGGCATGCTCGATAAATTGGATCCCCATTCCAGTTATATTTCATCGGAACAATTTGAACTTATTAATGAGCAATTTGATGGAGCCTTTGAAGGAATTGGTATTGAATTTAATATATTAGAAGGATACATTACCGTCATTTCTCCCATTCCGGGAACCCCTTCTGACCGGGCAGGTCTCCAAACTGGTGATAAAATTGTGCGCATTAATGATGAATCAGCCTACAAAATCACCCAGAAAGATGTGTTGGAAAAACTTCGCGGTCCAAAAGGAACCCCCGTCGATGTAACTATTTCTCGCCCAGGTATGGATGAAAATTTTGTTGTAACGCTTGTTCGGGACAAAATACCCATTGTCAGTGTAATGGCATCTTTCATGGTTGATGATGAAACGGGATATATTAAGGTGAGTCGATTTTCCAGGACAACAGCAAAAGAAATTGACGAATCACTTTCTAAGTTAGAAAGCATGGGTATGCAGCAGCTATTACTTGACCTCCGGAACAATGGTGGTGGAATGATGGATCAAGCAATCAGTATCGTAGACATGTTTGTATCTTCCAGAGATACTATTTTATTTACTAAAGGGAAAATTCCAGGATCCAGCGAAGTTTATAGGGCACGCAAAAGCAACCGCGATAAAGACTATCCCGTGGTGGTACTCATCAACAGGGGATCAGCCAGTGCCAGTGAAATTGTTTCTGGCGCCTTTCAAGATTTGGACAGAGGAATAATTGTTGGTGAAACCAGTTTTGGTAAGGGTTTGGTTCAGCGTCAATATCCCCTTCGAGATGGCTCAGCGGCACGCATAACCATTGCTAAATATTACACACCATCTGGCAGATTAATACAAAGACCCTATGAAGATATTGGAGAATACTATACCGATTTAGGTCGAGATAGCCGAGAAGCTACTGATTCCACCTTGGCAAAAAAACCTGTATTTACTACAAAAAAGGGCAGATCTGTCTATGGCGGTGGAGGTATCACCCCTGATGTCTATATTGAATTAGATTTAGATTTTAATGAAAGTACACGAGAAATTCTTTCACATCCCGACCGACTGACCTTTAAGTTTGCAGGAGTAATAAAAAGAGAAATTCAAGACCTATATGCAACATTTGAAGACTTTACCACATCCTATAACCTAGATAACAAAGGAAGGAAAAAATTCTTTAACTGGCTGGAAGATCAAAAAATAACATTTGAAACAGAAGAACTGGAAGAAAATTGGGAATATATTCAAAACAGGATACTTTCTAATGTTGCCAGCAGTATTTGGGGAAAAGTATATTTATACAAAAAATTGTTAGATACCGATAAGCAGGTTCAGGAAGCTTTGCTTCATTTCGATGAGGCTAAGGAATTGATAGGGTCATAATCTCCTCAATAATCGGTCTCAGAATAAATGCTAAAATTTTCTTTATCAAATGAAATAATACCCCTAATTTTATAGACTAATTTTTAGATTAAAAATTCAATTAATTCATAATTAAAAAGGACAAGAATAATGGTTCAATTATTTATTGATGGTGGTGGGTTCATGTGGCCCATTTTATTTATTTTCATTATTGGCTTTGTATTTGTGATAGAGCGACTCTATCATCTAATTAAAGGACTATCCAGCAATGAAGAATTTGCCCATGAAATTGCTGCAACGGTATTACAATCAGGCATTGATTCTGCTAAAACTCAGTGCGAGGGAGCCGTAGGACCAGTTGCAAATTTATGTTTATCTGCCCTTGATCGTGCTGATCGTGGTGCCGATGAGGCAGAGCATGCACTGGATCATTCTGGAAGTATTGAGATGGCCTCCATGGAAAAAAACATGACCTGGATTTCTCTCTGCATCGCAACAGCCCCCATGATTGGATTCTTAGGTACAGTTTGGGGCATGATTCAGGCCTTTAATGACATAAAGATGGCTAATGATATTTCTCCTGCAGTAGTGGCAGGAGGTATTTCTGTGGCATTGTTAACCACAGCATTTGGATTGATTGTGGCTGTTGTTTTACAGATATTCCAGAATGCGGTATTGTACATTATTGATAATCAAATTGTCACCCTTCAAAAAAGCACTACAGCCCTGCTTCATGCTATAAAGGATAGTATTAAAAGTTAGATTTATCGCAACAGGGGATGATAAAAAAACAAAGAAGACCCATTGAAGAAATAAATTCGTCATCCATGGCGGATATTGCATTTCTATTGCTGGTATTTTTTCTGGTAACAACTACAATTTCCATGGATAAAGGAATTAGTTTAGTTCTGCCATCCGAAGGCAATGAACTTGAAGTAAACCGAAAAAATATTGTCAATATTCTAATGAATGAAAGTGGGAAGGTGTTGATTGATGATAAACCAGCCAAGGTTAATGCAATTAAGGGGATTGTTGAACGGAAGTTAGCTGGAAACCCGAACCTCATTTTTTCTGTACAAACCCACCCAAGGACTAAATACCAAAATTATTTGCAGATTTTAGATCAACTCAAAGAAGCCAAAGCCACCAAAATATCTATTGCAAACCCTCCAGCTTTTTAGTTTAAAATGAAAATAGAAAGAAAAACGCATACCAGCAGTGAAATATCAACGTCATCTATGCCAGATATTATTTTTATGCTCCTAATTTTTTTCATGGTAACAACCGTGATGCGGGAATATGAAGGGCTTGATATCATTATGCCTCGTGCAAAAATGATAGAAAAGTTAGAAAGCAAACGACACACCTCCTATGTTTGGGCAACAAAAGATGGACTGATTTCAGTGGATGACCGCATTATTCACATCAATAGTTTATCCGGAATAATGTACAATAAAATTGTTAAAGATCCTAGAATTACGGTTTCATTGAAGTCAGATGAAAAAACCACCATGAAACTTATTACAGATATTCATAGCCAGCTCCGTATCGCAAACGCTTTAAAACTTAGCTATTCGGCCCTTACGAAGGCACCATAAGTATGATTTTAAGACCCGATCCTTTATTAATCCATTATCCTGTACGCATACGGGAAGTAACCATTGGAGTCATCCTATTTTTAACTTTTATGTTTTATTTTTTCCCACGGTTTTTAGGTGAAGGAGAACGAACAAATTTTACTGTTGTTGATGAAATAGAAACATTTGATATACCTCAAACTGAACAAATAAAAATACCCGAACCCCCAGCCAGACCATCTGTTCCAGTGGCGTCCGAAGATGAATTTTTTGACGAAGATATCACTATTGAAGATACAGACTTTGATGATTTTGAGGATTGGGATACTCCACCACCACCTCCATCTGAGGGTCCCAATGTAAAATTTATTCCTTACGATAAAGCTCCAAAACCGAAGATTCCTATTCGACCAGTATATCCTGAAATTGCACAGGAAGCAGGAATTGAGGGAACAGTATATATCCAATTTTTTATTGATGCTAGGGGTAATGTAACGGAGGCATGGGTTCAAAAGGGTATTCCAAATACGGGCCTGAATGAGGCTGCATTAGCTGCCGTTAAAAAATCTAAATGGAAACCAGCGCAGCAGCGAGATAAAAAAGTAGGAGTCTGGCAAACAGTCCCGGTGAAGTTTGAACTAACTTCACATTAAGTAAAAAAGGGATTTAATTTCAAACCCCTTTTTTTAAAAACTAGCTTTTAAAAATTCTCTATTTAGGCGGGCGATGTTCTCTACAGATATTTCTTTGGGGCATTCAATTTCACAGGCAAAGGTATTGGTACAACTCCCAAAACCTTCATCATCCATCTGAGCCACCATATTTTTCACCCTCGTTTTTCTTTCTACCTGTCCTTGAGGCAATAGAGCAAATTGGGAAATTTTTGCACCAACAAAAAGCATGGCGGATGAATTTTTACAGGTTGCCACACAGGCACCACAGCCTATACAGGCCGCAGCATCAAATGCAAGATCTGCATTATCCTTTAAAATGGGTGTGGCATTGGCATCGGGTACACCGCCAGTATTTACCGATACATATCCACCTGATTTCATAACTCGGTCAAATGAACTGCGATCAACTACAAGGTCTCTAATTACTGGAAATGAATTGGCACGCCACGGTTCAATAACGAGCGTATCTCCATCATTAAAACTCCGCATATGCAATTGACAGGTCGTCACCCCTCTTAACGCACCATGAGCGCGTCCATTAATCATAAATCCACAAGTTCCACAGATACCCTCTCGGCAATCATGATCAAATGAAATGGGGTCCTTGCCCTCCCTAATTAAATTGTTATTGAGCATATCCAGCATTTCAAAAAAGGACATATCCTCTAAGACATTTTCTACGGGATAGGATACAAACTTACCCGAAGAGGTTCTATTTTGTTGCCGCCAAGCTTGTATCGTAAATTTCATTATTTATAACTCCTTGTGGTAAGGCTTACCTCATCAAAAAGCAACTCTTCTTTATTTAAAACAGGTTTTTCATTTTGGCCCTTATATTCCCAGGCAGCGGCGTGAGTGAATGCATCATCATTTCGTTTTGCTTCATTATCATCAGTCTGATATTCCTCCCGGAAATGCCCACCACAGGACTCTTCCCGATGGAGTGCATCTCTAGCCATAAGCTCCCCCAATTCTAAAAAATCTGCTAATCGACTGGCTTTTTCTAGTTCTGGATTATACTCATTCAATTTTCCGGGGATAAAAACATTAGACCAAAACTCTTTCCTAAGTTTTGGAATAAATTCTAAAGCTTTCTTCAGACCCTCAGCATTACGAGCCATCCCCACATACTCCCACATGACCCTCCCCAATTCTTTATGGATATCATCAACAGTTTTCTTTCCTTTTATGGAGAGTAATTCTGCCAAATTATCTTGCACATTTTTTTCTGCAGCTTTGAATTCTTCCTTATCAGAAGAGACCTCTTTAAATCCACCTCGAGCTAAATAATCTCCAATGGTAAAAGGTATAATAAAATAACCATCCGCCAATCCCTGCATAAGGGCACTGGCACCGAGCCGGTTTGCGCCGTGATCTGAAAAGTTTGCCTCACCCAAAATATGAAGACCGGGAATAGTGGACATCAAATTATAGTCTACCCAAAGACCACCCATTGTATAATGTACTGCAGGATATATTTTCATTGGTGTTTCATATGGATTTTCACCTGTGATTTGTTTATACATATCAAACAGATTTCCATATTTTTCTGCCACCCAATCTTTACCCTTTCGATTTATTACATCTTCAAAATCTAAATAAACAGCCAATTTTGTTGGTCCCACACCAAACCCTTTATCACACATTTCTTTTGCTCGGCGAGAAGCAACATCTCGGGGTACCAAATTACCAAAGGATGGATACAATCGTTCCAAATAATAATCCCGCTCTTCTTCTGAAATACCAGCAGGGTTCCGATCATCACCTTCCTTTTTGGGAACCCAAACCCGTCCATCATTACGCAAACTTTCACTCATGAGGGTGAGTTTAGATTGATGATCGCTGGATACAGGAATACAAGTCGGGTGAATCTGAGTAAAGCATGGATTTGCAAAATAAGCGCCCTGTTTATGCGCTCGCCACGATGCTGTCACATTGGATGCCATAGCGTTGGTAGAAAGATAGAATACATTTCCATAACCGCCCGTAGCAAGAATAACGGCATCTGCTGTATGGCTGGATATTTCTCCGGTTTCAAGATTTCGAGTGACAATTCCTCTTGCCCTGCCATCTACTTTTACAACATCCAGCATATCATGGCGAGGAAAAAATTCTACCTTGCCAGTATTCATTTGCCGAATCAATGCTGAATATACCCCTAATAACAATTGTTGACCTGTTTGTCCTCTTGCATAAAATGTGCGAGACACCTGTGCTCCACCGAAAGATCTATTATCTAACAGTCCGCCATATTCTCTTGCAAATGGTACGCCCTGAGCCACGCATTGATCAATTATTTGATTGCTTACCTCTGCCAATCGATAGACATTGGCCTCTCTGGCTCTATAGTCGCCCCCTTTAATGGTATCATAAAAGAGACGATAAATACTATCTCCATCGTTAGGATAATTCTTAGCAGCATTAATTCCCCCCTGAGCGGCAATACTATGTGCACGACGGGGAGATTCGTGATATGAGAAGGCTTTTACATTATAACCCAACTCAGCTAATGTAGCCGCCGCCGACCCACCAGCCAATCCGGTTCCCACCACGATTATGTCATATTTTCGTTTGTTAGCGGGATTTACCAGCTTCATGTTAAACTTATGATTGGTCCATTTCTGGGAAATATTACCTACAGGGATTTTTGAATTTAGGGTCATTTACAATTCTATTTTATAAAACCAAAGTAAACGGGAATTGAAATAAAAGCCATGGGAATAACCAGCCAAAATAGAATAGATACCAACTCAATAATTCCTTTGTAGCGAGAATCTGCCACTCCAAATGTCTGAAATGCGGATTGAAATCCGTGGCGAAGATGCAATGCCAACAACAACAATGCAAAAATATAAAACAGTGCAACGAGGGGATTACTATAGCCAATTTTACTATCCATTACAATTTCATAGAAATTGGCATTTATTCCATGTATTTTTTGAAAGCTATACCAAAATGTTTGCAGATGGAAAATTATAAAAATGAAAATGATGCTACCAGAAATAGCCATACTCCTGCTGTAGAATGTTGAAGTATCACCTCCTGGTTGCACTTTATACGATATTGGTTTTGTTTTTTTATTTTCAATAGTAAGACGAATTCCATTAATAATATGGCTAACGAAAATTAATGTTAGGAATACCTCTGCCAATCTAACAAGCGGCTTCATGCTACTCAAGGAAAACACATAATTATTAAACATTTCCTCGCCACCAAAAAGCGTGAGATTGCCCAGAAGATGGGCAAAAAGAAACATGCAAAGCAAGCAGCCGGAAATTGCCATGATGATTTTTTTCCCAATGGACGAATTAAAAAAGTTAATCAACCAATTCATTTGCTTTGTTTTTTTTAACGTGAGATATGGAACCCAAAACCAACCCCCAATATTCCTAAAATTAGGCTGGAACTTATGTAAATCAATGTCAATTTATATTGCCCAGCTTTCAGCATTTCAAAAGACTCTAAACCGAACGCTGAAAAGGTTGTAAAACCTCCTAGCAACCCAATGACAGCAAATTCTCTCAGAGGTATTGTTGTGTGTTTTTCCAATCCAAAACCAATAATCAGGCCCAGCAAGGTACAGCCAATGAAATTCACGGCCAAAGTACCCAGAGGGAACCCAAATCTAGAAAATTGTGTAAACCAAGTACTGGTTATGTATCTTAAAGCGGCACCGATAAACCCACCAGCACCCACTAAGACAATTTCTTTCATTTAGCGAATTTTAAAATGGAACATCTTCATCAGAAAATGGTGCTGCAACAGGTGTATCTGCCATCTCTGTCGGAGGTGGTGGAAAATCATTATTATCCATACCCGGGGATGGTGCCATAACTTCCTGTCCATAGGTTTTTATAGCCAATTGATTCACTTGTTCTTTTACATCACGATCAGCCCAAATAGTATCATGATATTCATCATCGCTTCCTTTTTGACTAGGGAAGCCTACAAACAATCCATTTATACCTTCTACCAGTTTAAAACCCTTAAGCGTAAACCCATCTTCAGTCTGAAGATCAAAAAATGCACGGATTTTACCCCAATTACCTTTATTCATTCGTTCAATTTTCAATTTAAATATCCTCTATTAATGTGGGTTTAAATATAAAGGGTTTTTTGCATGTGGGACAAAGGAGGAATTGGTGAAAAAGTAATAAAATTGTGAAATATATCTTAAGCAACGGCTTGGTTTACAGTTGAGTGGGGCCTACTATTGCCTTAATAATATCATCAAATATTTGCTTCTCATTAACTTGGTCAGATTACATAAAATCCAGTAATTTTAAAGATAAATTGATATCATAAAAATGAAGGGTTTGAATTAATGCAACAGGTTTATTTTTTCGGAAATGATAAGGCTGATGGCTCAGCCAAAGATATAAACCTCTTAGGAGGTAAGGGAGCCAATTTATCTGAAATGACCAATATTGGAATCCCTGTACCACCAGGTTTTACAATCTGCACAAAAGTCTGTACACAGTATATGGATACGGGTAAATATCCTGAAGGTTTAATGGCCCAAGTGGAAAATACCCTTGTAAAAGTGGAGAAAATTATGGGTCAGAAATTTGGGAATATTGACAATCCTTTATTGGTATCCGTTCGTTCGGGAGCCCGCAAATCTATGCCCGGTATGATGGAGACGGTTCTGAATATAGGGCTCACCACAAAAACCATCCCCGGACTCATTGAAAAATCGGGAGATGAACGCTTTGTATATGATGCCTACCGCCGCCTGATCAGCATGTATGCAGATGTGGTGATGGAAAAATCAGCCGGCATTGAACCCGGTGAAGGCGAAGGTATTCGTGAAAAATTAGAAGACATCATGGAAAATATGAAATCTAAACAATCTGTAGAAAACGATTCAGAACTTTCTGCAAAAAATTTAAAAGCACTTTGCGAACTCTTTAAAATAGAAGTGGTTAAAACTTTTAATGAAGAATTTCCCGAGGATCACGATACCCAACTTTGGGGTGCAATTACGGCTGTCTTTAATTCATGGCATGGCAAGCGAGCGACACATTACCGTCATATAGAAAATTTTCCCGGCGAATGGGGTACTGCCGTTAATATTCAGGCAATGGTATTTGGAAATATGGGTGAGGGTTGTGCAACAGGAGTTGCCTTTACTCGAAACCCTGCCACAGGCGAAAATAAGTTTTATGGAGAATGGCTGCCCAATGCCCAAGGAGAAGATGTGGTGGCAGGACTAAGAACCCCTAATCCAATCAATGAATCCAGCCGAACGGGTACTGATAAAAATATGCCCACATTGGAAAAGAAAATGCCCAATATTTATGCTGAACTGGATGCCATACAAAAACGTCTGGAAATCCATTATAACGATATGCAGGATATTGAATTTACAATCCAAAATGGGCGATTATGGATGTTGCAAACAAGAGTGGGAAAACGAAATGGTGCTGCGGCAATCCGCATGGCAATAGAAATGTTGGAATCTGGAATGATTGATGAGAAAACGGCATTAATGCGGGTGAAACCAGAACAGTTGGATGAAATAATGCACCCTGCTTTGGATGTAGATATTGAGAAAAAATTCCCAATTATTGCAACGGGTTTACCAGCAGGCCCCGGGGGAGCATCAGGGCAGATTGTGTTTACAGCTGATGCTGCAGAAATTTGGCATAAAAGTGGTAAAAAAGTTATATTAGTTCGAAAGGAAACTTCACCGGAAGATGTACATGGTATGTATGCCGCACAGGCAGTTCTCACAGCACGAGGTGGGATGACCTCTCATGCAGCTTTGGTAGCCAGAGGCTGGGGAAAATGCTGTGTGGTGGGATGCTCCGAAATTCAAATTTCTGCCGTAGAAAAAACGCTTTCCGTCAATGGAACTCTTTTAAAAGAAGGAGATTGGATCACCTTAAATGGTAGAACTGGGAATGTTTATACAGGAGAAATTCCGTTAAAGGCTGTGGATTTACAGTCCAACACCAATTTTAAAAAATTAATGGAATTGGCAGATAAGCATAGAGTTATGGGTGTTCGTACCAATGCAGACAGCCCGGCTGATGCGAAACAGGCACTGGAATTTGGTGCGGAAGGGATTGGACTTTGCCGAACGGAGCATATGTTTTTTGAACCGGATCGAATTATGGCCATGCGGGAAATGATAGTAGCGGAAAATGAAGATGATCGCCAAAAGGCTATCATGAAATTATTACCTCATCAGAAATCAGATTTCTATGGAATACTGAAAGAAATGGCTCCCAATCCCGTAACTATTCGATTATTGGATCCGCCCTTACATGAATTTCTTCCACAGGAAGAATCCCAAATTCAGGAATTGGCTCAAGCATTAAATATGCCTCGAAATAAATTAGATGCACGGATTGAATATTTACACGAATTGAATCCAATGTTGGGACATAGAGGATGTCGTTTAGGAATTTTCTATCCGGAAATTACCATGATGCAGACTCGCGCTATTTTTGAGGCTGCGGCTGAATTAATCAAAGAAGGAATTACACCCTATCCTGAAGTCATGGTACCCTTAGTGGGGGCCGTTACAGAATTTATTCATCAAAGAGAAATTATTGATTCTATTGCGAAACAAGTACAAGAAGAAAAAAAGGTAAATATTGATTATATAGTAGGAACTATGATAGAATTGCCTCGCGCCTGTGCCACTGCAGATGAAATTGCGGAGGAAGCTCAATTTTTCTCCTTCGGGACCAATGATCTTACTCAGACAACATTTGGATTTTCCAGAGATGATATAGGCAGTTTT
>TARA_B110000196_G_scaffold316244_1_pt1 | contig 10733 bp, 9 predicted proteins | sample TARA_B110000196 | Tara Oceans TARA_B110000196 (sample SAMEA4397072) | marine metagenome | biome: Polar Biome; feature: [MES] marine water layer (ENVO:01000295) within the mesopelagic zone...; material: water (ENVO:00002006), including particulate matter (ENVO:01000060) such as...... | reverse complement strand
AAAATGGAAAAATTCGAATTATACAAATGGTTTATTCAGCAAGGCCCTGTAATGCAAGCACTTTATGCTGGGCTTTTCACTTGGGGATTCACCGCAATTGGTGCCGCATTGGTTTTCTTATTCAAAACAAGTAACCGTAAAGCATTAGATATTTCACTAGGATTTACAGGTGGAGTAATGATAGCCGCTAGTTTCTGGTCATTACTTGCACCTTCCATTGCTTATGTAGAAATGCAAAATGAAATGGGACTTTCTGATTCTCCATCATGGTTTGCCCCAGCAGTAGGCTTCTTTTTAGGGGCTGTTTTTTTGTTTGGATTAGATAAAATAATACCTCACTTACACATTTTCGCTAAAAGAGAAGAAGCTGAAGGAGTAGAAACCAATTGGAGAAAGACCATACTTTTAGTATTAGCAATTGCACTACACAACATCCCGGAAGGATTGGCAGTTGGAGTTGCATTTGGCGCACTTGCCAACCCTGAACTTTTAGGGATGGAAGGTCATTCTGTTTTCACCATTGGATCGGCAATTGCACTAGCAATAGGAATTGGAATACAAAATTTTCCAGAAGGATTTGCGGTATCTATGCCTCTTAGAAGGCAAGGTGTTAGCAGATGGAAATCATGGAAATGGGGACAACTTTCTGCCATTGTGGAACCTATTTTTGCAGTAATTGGTGCAGCTATTGTAATGCAAGTATTACCAATCTTGCCTTATGCCTTGGCTTTTGCAGCTGGTGCTATGATATTTATTGTTGTGGAAGAAGTAATCCCAGAAAGCCAAAGAGGTGGGCATACTGATCTTGCCACTATGGGCCTTATTTTAGGGTTTATTGTTATGATGGTGCTGGATGTGGCTTTAGGATAGATATTAGTACGTATTATTTAGGCATAAGACATTTGTCTAAAATCTAATTACTACATTTGCAATCATGTCGTCCAAGATAAATATCAAAAACAGAAAAGCATCATTCGAATATCAATTTATTGATAAATATGTTGCTGGAATAATGTTGCTTGGTACTGAAATAAAATCAATTCGTAATAATAAAGCCAACATTTCGGATGCGCATTGTATTTTTATTGATAATGAACTTTTTGTAAAAAACCTACATATTGCGGAATACAGTAATGGTGGAAAAAATAATCACGAGCCAAAAAGACAAAGAAAACTACTGTTAAACAAGCAAGAACTTGGTAAAATGATAGGTAAAGTAAAAGAAAAAGGAATGTCTATTATCCCTATCCGATTATTCATAAATGAAAAAGGGAAAGCAAAATTGGAAATTGCTTTAGCAAAGGGAAAAAAGATTTACGATAAAAGAGAAAGCATTAAAGAAAAAGACCAAAAAAGAGATATTGCTAGGGAACAATCTAGCAGAAAATAAAAAGTGACTCTGGAGGGAGTCGAACCCCCAACCTCCTGATCCGTAATCAGGTGCTCTATCCAATTAAGCTACAGAGCCAAATTTTTAAGCGGCAAATATACTTTAACTAAAAATAGTAGTAAAATTTTTAGATGATTTCTACATCTAAATCATATTGATTTAAATCGTTTTTATACGAAAGTAACTCCTTTGAATTTCCTTTCTTAATAATGCAATTTCCTTTAAAATGTGTAATCACTGCACATTGCTCTGCTTGAATTGGATCATGCTCGCAAATGGCTACAAGGCAGTCAATTACATGATCAAAACTATTAAAATCATCATTAATTAAAACCAGGTTTTTTTGATTAACTTTTTGTTTTTTTCCTTTAGGTGAGAGGTGCGGATTCTGTTTCATAGTTTATTTTTTACCAAATTTAGCTTTATTTTCTTCTCGTCTTATTAGCCTTTCAATATTTTTTTGGTGAGTTATTAACGAGAGAATGGGGACAAATATTGAGAATATGATTAAAGAAGTATTGGTATCATTCATGTCCAATATAACAATTACGATAAAAGGAAATGCCAATGATGCAATAATTGAACTTAAAGAAACATACTTACTTATAAGAAAAGCAATAACAAAAACTAGGGCAGAGAGTAAAGCTGCCTTCCAGTAAATTCCTAACATAAAGCCGAGCATAGTAGCGATACCTTTACCCCCTCTAAAACCGGTATAAACCGGAAACAAATGCCCAATAACGGCTGCAATACCAAAAACTAATTTTAGCTCAAATTCCTTTTCATCTGACAAGTGCTGATTAGCAGTAACAAAATAAAAAAGATTTACAGCTAACCATCCCTTTAAAATATCCATTAGCAAAACAGGAACACCTGCTTTTGCCCCTAAAGTTCTGAAAGTATTAGTAGCGCCAGCATTACCACTTCCGTATTCTCTTACATCCGTATTATAAAAAGTTCGCCCCAGCCAAACAGCTGATGGAAATGCTCCAATTAGATACGCAAAAATTAAAAATAATATGTTTTCAGTAGGTAGCATTTAAAGTTCCGCAATATAGTAATTAATGCTTTTTCTCCATTTCTTTTACAAAACGATCAACTGATTGCTGAGGTGCTATCTGATAACGAAATGCTGGAATACCTCCTTTATGAGGCGCTTTTCGTTTTCCTTCTTTTAATTCTTGAATGGCTTCATTAAATTCTAAATTGGATGATCGTGCTCGCATCACTCCAGATTTATAATTAAAGTAATAGCTTTCGTAAGATTCTGTTACTAAATAGATAGTAAGAATATCATTATTTCTACCTTTTTTAATTTTGATGTAACTATCCTTTAGAAAGCTATTTAATTGATAGTCAACCATACTTCCTAATCCAATACTTCCAATAGAATAATACGCTTTTTCCTTTCCGTCCCATCTCAGCTCTAAGTCGGTAAAGCTCATGGTATGATTTAGGGCATCAGGGAATTCAACAAATTCTGCTCTAGTTTCCAACTCCAAGAGCAACATCTCTGCCTCTTCCTTTCCAACAATTCTTCCTAAAGTTTTTCCGTAAAATTCACTTTCAAATTCATAATTCTCAATTCCTGGTGACAGAAATATATCTTCTGCCATCACCTTTAAAGCTTTCTCAGAAAAGAAAAAATCTAACAGTAAAAACAGACGCATCTGCTCTTTATCCGCTAAAATATTATGTTCTACAAAACCTGCTGTTTCTACCTTAATTCTTCCTAAAGAAATACCTAAATCCATAAGTCCATCTCCCTTTGTTTTACACTGCTTATCGTAAAGGCAAAAAATATTAGAAAGCGTATCGTATCCGCTAACTACAAATGCTGATTCATTTTTATCATAATACAGAAAATAAGAAGCAGAAAGTAAATCAATATCCATACTTCTATTTTTACGATTTAAAAATGTAGAATAGACATTGGAGGAATCTGCCCCCATTATTAGCCCAGTGGTTAATCGCTCATCATCATCATTTACAACTACTGAATCCAATTCAAGCGTGATATTATCTGGGGCAATTTCTGAAGTGAATCGCACCCACTCAATTGGAATAAAAGAGCACTGATGATCCATCTTGAAATAACCATCAAAAGTCAAGTATTTATCATCTGCTGATAAATTCACTACTCCTTTAAAACTAAATTTAGCACCTAACTTAAATGGCTTCTCCCCTTCAACCGAACCACTTGCAATCGTCATTTTATCGTGATTAACACTAATTTTTTGGAACAAAATAGTTTGCTCTTTATTTAGTTCGTCCTTGTAGGTGTAATCGCCAGAACCAGTATAATTGTTTTTACCCTTGATATTGATACTCGCCTTTTTGAAGGTATGGTATTTTGTTAGGTTATTGGTTAAAACTGTCGCATTCTCAAGAGTTCGGATAAATGCTTTTTTCTCAACGATAACTTTACCAGAATCAGGGAAAATAGTGGCATCTGCTACCTCAATTTTTTCCACTCCTCTAGCATGAATCACATAATCTTTTAAGTTATAATTTGCTGTTTTTGCAATAAAACTGAGGGAATCCTGTAATGGATGAGAAGATACAAATTCAGTTCCTGAGGAAGATTTGCTTGTTTCGCCCAACTCCAATAGTTGCTCTTTCATATACCATTTCAGTTTATCGATATAACAGATGTATTGATTTTCCGGAAGCCGAACATAGGATTCTGATCCATTAGAATAGAACATCCCTATTTTCTCTTCTAAGTCGATATGAGTTCTTAAATTTTTAGACTCAAATGCAATGCCTTCCAAATCATCCGCATGCACTACTAAATCAGCAGTGTCGGCATTAAAAAATACGGTATTATACATAAAGAAATTAGAAGTTACTTCTGCTTTATCTAATTTCATAATGCCATTTCCAGTCAATCCGGTTGGGCGTAATTCTATATCGCCATCCAATGTTACTTGTCCGTTATAAAAACTAAATTCACTTTGTTTTTTGTAAATATTCATTACATCATAATAGGGTTGATAATGTACATAAGTAGTGGTATTATTTGCTTCTGGAAATTCAATCCCCTCTCTTACATCTAATAAGTTAAATTTCTGAGTGTGTAAGTTCGTGGAATCAGGGAAAAACAGAATATTATCAGCAATAGAAACTGAGGTAAGATACTCCATTTTTCCACTTCCTTTTATTCCTTTATTACTTAACTGAATCTCATTAAAATATTTTCCTTTCCCACCATAAATTAGAAACCCATCTTTAGGAGTGTTTCTTTTAAAACCGAGTGAATAATCCTTTTGTAAGCGCAAAGTATCATCAAAAACAGGGAATATTCCTGCCGATTTAAAAGTTCCTGCAAACCTTAATCCTTTTCCTGTATAGTTTTCTAAACTATCAATCTCAAAGGGAAGCAAATGAAAGGAAACCTTATCCCTGTCATATACCCCATTGTAAATACTTTTTCTATCGTAAAAAACATAAGAATCTTCATAGCTTCTAAAAATAGGATAGCCCGGAAAACTATCTTTTCTCAATCCCGATTTATTAGTAGGATGATCAATTTGCAAATCGCCAGTAACTGCCTCAATTACCGTCTTAATTTTTGTAAGGATGTCATCTCCATACATATCTCTTCTAATTGGTTCTAGTGGAACAGAAAGCTGCACAGAATCAATTTTATTTAAATCTACCCAAAAGCTATCGTAATGAAAATAGAAATCTTTTCCAAATAGGTTAAACCGTCCATTTCCTGCAGAAATTTGCCCAGAGAAAACAAAATCCCTGTTTTGCTTTATTACAATTCTACCTCCTGTTGGATACATATAAACTCTTTGGGAATCGGAAAGCGTAATTTCAGGAACGCCCAAAACATTCAAATCTTTGGTTTTGATATTCAGGGCAGAATTAATTTGCATCCTTCTTTCTCTGGCACTGCTTTGCACTTGCGATTTGAAACTTATCACATCATAATCCCCTTTTCCTGACTTTGCTTTTAAGTAGTTGTGAAGTTTTTCCAGCACCCTTATTCTCTGCTCACCATAGTCGTAATACACAAAACCTTTATTAGCAAGATTGCTAAGATAATGTTGAATTTGGGAGAGAGGATAATCAGAAAACCTTGCAAAATCCTCTACAAAAAATAGCTCTTCTCCTTTATCTTTTATATAGTTTCTAATCAGAATTAAAGGATGAATTTTATCCATTCCGTGAAGTTGCTGATACTTTGCTTCAAGATAATTATTAGCCGATTCAATATAAATTTCAGAAATAGATGTGCCCGGTAATGAACCAAATAAAATTATATCCTCATCAATATTCCATTCTAAAAGCTCACAATCCATTGTAATTTGGTGGTAAGTATTAATAAGTGGACTTTCTGAAACGCTATTTCGTTTTCTATAAAGCTCTAATTTTCTTTTAGAATTTAAATAAGTAAATTTAAGAGCAGAATGATAAATAGAATCAGTATCAAAAAAAATCTTTACAGCAGCTAATGGTGAGGAAATTTTATCACTACCAATACTAAAACGATTGGCATTTGCAATAATAATAGGTTTCCCATTTCTTTTTAGAATTATTTTTGCCTCCGCATAATCACCACCATCCGCAATAAACTCTTTGCCTTTAAGAATGTAGCCGCCTTTATAGTCTACATCAGGGAAAATTTCGGTTAGCAGCACATTTTTAGATTTAGATTTAAAATATGGATAGGAGCGTTTTTTATTATATCCACCTACATCAATTTTATGTTTTATGCTTCCTATTATTGGTCTTTTGAAGATGTATTTGTTGTAAAACAAAGCTGAATCTGCATTGATTTTATCTTTTTTCAAATCAACTTTGTAATTTGCTAATTCACCATAAACGGAATCTTCATGCAAACCTACCTTTTGCCAATCGATTACCCCCCTTTTACCCTCCCATTTATAATTGATGGGCCAATATTTTCCTTTTGTGTTATAAACATAAATTGCGCTTCCCTTTGCTGAACAGCTCAGAGTAAACTCTTTATAAAATGACAAAAATGGATGCCCTAATTCTACTTCAAAAGTATAATCGGTAGATGGGCAATGCCAACTTACAGACCTAGATTTTCTCAGCATTCCAGAGGATAGAAAATCATTCGTAAAGATAAAATACAACATCAATCTTTTTGTAGTGGATTCTTCTAGCAGAATATCTACCACTTTTAACCAATCATTGAATTTTGGGATTGCAGTTGGCTGATAAACAAACTGATTAATGGCTTTTAAAAAATTAGAAAAATGAGGATTTGGTCTAAGTCGTTTTCCAAGCATTGTATTTGCAATTGCAATTATTTGCTTTATGCTTTTGGAATCAAGCTGTTCAGATTGAATATTTTCCTCAAATTGATTAAAAACAGTAGATAGCTCTTTATTTTTTGTGACATTGATAAAGCCATCCATTTCTTGTACAAATACAGTTATTTCATCTGAAAACTTAGTAAGTTTCTTTTTATTATCCTGACTAAAACTATTATTAAAACAAAACAAAAAACTTAAAAGAAGGATTATATTTCTCATTTTTGAAAGTGTAATAGCAACCAATTTTCTTTTACATTTTTATTCAATAATTTTAAGCCAATGTCTTTTGTATTATTAATTATTAATGCCTCATCTTTACTATAAAATCCACTCAATATTATATGACCTACACTATTTAAAGCATTAGAATAAGATTGTAAATTATTTAAAATTATATTCCTGTTTATATTAGCCAGAACAATATCAAATTGTCTGTTCCCTATTTTAGAAACACCCCCTATTTCAAAATCAATTTCGTTTAACTTAGCTGTTATGATATCAGCAAAAGATTGCTTTTTAGATAGAAAAATATCTACTTGAATATAATTCATTAAAATGAATGTATGATTGCCAAAAAATAATCTGCATTTAATGATGCGCCACCAATTAAACCGCCATCAATATCTTTTTGCATGAAAAGGTCTTTTGCATTATTTGGATTGCAACTTCCCCCATACAAAATAGAGGTGTTGTCAGCAATTTTATTCCCAAACTTTTCGCTAATAATAGTCCGAATAAATCCGTGCATTTCTTGTGCTTGTTCGCTTGTTGCAGTTACACCTGTTCCGATTGCCCAAATTGGTTCATAAGCAATCACAATATTATTAAAATCAGCAACTGATAAATGGAACAAGCTCTCATTTACTTGTTGTTTTACCCAATCAAAATGAGTGCTTTCTTTTCTTTGATTTAACCTTTCCCCACAGCAAAAAATCACTTTCAAATTATTAGCAAGCGCCATATTTATTTTTGGTACTAAATCAGCATTTGTTTCTTTAAAAAATTCTCTTCTTTCAGAATGACCGATTATCACATAATCGCCATTGGAAGACTCTATCATTTCAGATGAAATTTCCCCAGTAAAAGCACCTTTTCCCTCTTTACTACAATTTTGTGCAGAAACTTTTACACTTTCAAAATCACTACATAATTTTGCTATTTTATACAAATACAAAAAAGAGGGGGCAAACACAACCTCTGTATTTTTGTCTTCTGGAAGTTTGCTTAAAACTGCTGAAACTAATTCCAAACTTTCCTCTCTTTTAAGGTTCATTTTCCAATTTCCTACGACAATATTTTTTCTCATTTTATGTTATTCTTATTCTAGGATCTAATATTCCGTAAATAATATCAACCGCTATATTAACGACAACAAATATAGTAGCAATAAATAAAACAGCCCCCATTACAACTGGCAAATCCAAATTATTAAGCGCATCTACTATTTCTTTTCCAATTCCGTTCCATGCAAAAATATATTCTACAAATACTGCACCAGCAAGCATTGACGCAAACCAACCCGAAACTGCCGTTACTACAGGATTAAGAGCATTGCGTAATCCGTGCTTGAAAAGTACTACAAATTTACTTAAACCCTTAGCTATTGCCGTTCGCATATAATCCATTTTCAGCACTTCTAAAAGGGAGTTCCTGGTGAGTTGCACGATTACAGAAAGTGGTCGAATACCTAAAGTAATGGCTGGCAAAATCAAGTTTTTCAAATTAATAAACTCCCCTCTTCCATAATCATCAACTTCATACAAACTACCCGTCATGGAAAGACCTGTAATATCGGCAAGCAAAAAGCCAAAAAACCAAGCAAACAAAATGGCTGAGAAAAATGAAGGAATAGACATTCCTAAAACGGAAAAAAACAAAGCCAACCTGTCGAGCCAAGAATTTTTATAAACTGCGGAAACAACCCCTAGTAAAATCCCAATTAAAAGTGCAATACTAATAGAAGTCAAAGCCAAAACAAAGGTGTTAGGGAAGGTGTCAGAAATTACGGAAGTTACAGATTTTCCTCTTTTTACAAATGACTCTCTTAAATAAGGATACTTAATAACTATTGCTGATTTTTCTGTTTCAAAAATAGTGGTGCAATTGTATTTTCCTGATTCTATAAAATGAAAAGCGTCTTTGTTTTTACTATGAAAGGAAAGTGGCGATAAATCATTGAGATATAAAAAGTATTGCACACTTACCGATTTATCAAATCCATATTTGTGTTTTAGCGCCATAAGTTGCTCAGAGTCTTCTCTTTGATCAAGCATCATTCGGGCAGGATCACCAGGCAAAACATTAAACAAAAAGAAAACCAAAGTAAGTACGCCCCAAAGCACTAAAATACTATAAGTAATTTTCTTTATTATGAATTTAGTCACAATTTATTTTGTGAGTTTTTCTATGGAAGGAAAATCATTAAAATGCCATTTCCCTTTAATTATACCTTCTTCTATTTTAACTAATCCTGGATTAGAACGAATGATTGTTTTTAGGGTTGTTTCATCCGTAAAATGATAAGGAAACATAATGTTGTTTTCATGACGAAATGCATCAATCAACTCATCAGATGAAGCAGAAAGCGCTACAAAAGTAATCCCCTCTTTTTCGCAAGCGAAATACAAATCACTTAGTTTTTTGCTTGCTTCTTCATTTGTTTTTTCAATATTATAGGCAATGACTAAATATGCTTTTTTTGAAGACAAAATAGAGTCTGTAATATCCATCTCATCTTTGGAAATGGAAAAATCATGAATGGGCGGCTCATATCCTTTTTCAATGAGTTTTGTTTTTCTATCTATATATTTTGCTCCCTCTATTTTCCATGGCTCTTGCTTGGTTATAAATTGCTGTGTTTCTCCATCAATCTCATAGTACCAAGTATCTTCAAACACATCTTGTTTGGCATCTTCTGGAATAGCCATTCCCTCTTGAATATTTTCGCCAATTGCATAAGGTCTGAAATCTTTGCTCGGTAAATGCGAATAAGTATTCCAGACAAAACAAATGCACAAAATCAGCACAAAAATATTGATTGTATTTTCTGCTTTTTTAGTAAAATATGATTGTAGTTTATTTTGGTTTTTAAATATCATCAGGATAAAAAATAGCAAAACTACATCTTTGGAAAAGGACTGCCAAGGGGTAATTTTTAGAGCATCCCCAAAACAGCCACAATCTGTTACTTTATTGAAATAGGCGGAAAAGAAAGTAAGGAAAGTGAAGAATACAATCATTAAGAGCAAGCTCCAAGAAACAAATTTTATTCGACTACCAATAAGTAGCATTGCTCCTAGGAGAATTTCAAAAATACAAATACTTGCAGCTATTAAAAGAGCAAAAGCAGAAAGCCGCTCCATTCCAAAAACTTCAAAATACTCTGCTAATTTGTAAGAAAATCCTATTGTATCATTAGCTTTTATCAGCCCAGAAATAATGAATAAAACACCAACTAAAAATCTTGAAATGATAAGTAAAATCCTCATCTTATTTTGTTTTAATTAAAGCAAAAACAGCATAATTTATCATATCCAAATAATTAGCATCAATCCCTTCCGAAATCAGTGTTTCCCCTTCATTATTTTCAATCTTTTTTACACGCAAAAGCTTTTGTAAAATAAGGTCGGTAAGCGAACTTATCCGCATATCTTGCCATGCCTCACCATAATCATGATTTTTATCAGACATTAGTTGTTTTGCTTGATTGGCATATTGACTAAAAAGTCCCATGGCATTGGAAAAAGACAATTCTTCTGCATGCTCTGCCACCCCTAGTTCTAATTGTATCAGTCCAATAATGGAATAATTGATTATCCCAACATATTCATTACTTATATCTTCATTTATCTTTTGTGTGCCCTTTTGGTCAATGCTTCTTATTCTTTGGGCTTTGATGAAAATTTGGTCTGTAAGTGAGCTAATTCTCAGAATTCGCCATGCTGTTCCATAATCTTTTAGTTTTTTAGCAAAAATGTCCTCACATTTTTTTATTATTGACTCGTATTCAGTAATTGTCTGTTTCATGAATTTTTTATTGTTCTTTT
>TARA_B110000196_G_scaffold320285_1_pt1 | contig 10771 bp, 6 predicted proteins | sample TARA_B110000196 | Tara Oceans TARA_B110000196 (sample SAMEA4397072) | marine metagenome | biome: Polar Biome; feature: [MES] marine water layer (ENVO:01000295) within the mesopelagic zone...; material: water (ENVO:00002006), including particulate matter (ENVO:01000060) such as...... | reverse complement strand
TATTCGTATTTTAAGAGCCTCATATGCTTCCTGCGGCGAGGACGATAGTCGTGTAAAACAATACTATCGTCCCATTACGGTAAAATCATTGTCCGAAGGTGACATTAACCGATATATTATCGATTAATGTCATCGCGATTTAGTTACCCCAATTCCACTTTTGATTAGAACCACCGTGGTTTGACCAAAGCCCTACTTTCGAACCATTATCTCGGCCATAAGCATCAACAGAGATATAGCCATTTGCTTTAGGGCGTATGTTATTGCCAACAAAATTCCACTGCTGGTTCACATTTGACGCATTACACTGCCACATATGAATACCACCACCCGCATATGGCTGACCCATATTATCTAAACAATAAGCTGGGTTAGCCTTGTTGCGTAATAGGCCCGTACTTGCATCATATGACCACTTCTGCCAAGCAACCCCTGCACAATCCCACAAGATCGCTTTCTTACCGTTAGCGGGTGTAACACCCTCAAAATCTAAACACTTGCCCGTACGCGCATCACGCAGTTCACGATAATCATTAACATTGTTCAACTTAATCAAGTTCTCAATGAAGCGCTTACCCGGAAAATCAGTCATCACCATACCCGCTACACCCGAGTTGTAACCTGAATTGGCAATGTAATCTGCAGTCAGAGTATTCGTACCTTCAAACGCGATGGTACAAATACCGATGAAGCAGCTAACGCGAGGAAAATCTGGGTAAGAACTGTTCCAACCCGGAGTCGTAAGACCCGTTGCCAAACGCGGCGCTGAAGTACCCGGACTAGAGTGACCACTTACAACAAAGTATGGGAACGAACCGTTAGCACCACTTAAGTAGTTCATGTAAATAGTATTACGGTTACCATTTTTAGACTTATTCAAATGGTTTTTAACCGCTGTCCATTTATCATACAGTGCCCAGTTAGTCGACATTGCATAGTCGTCTTGCTTATCAATTGCACCATAAGAAAGTCCATACAGTTTACCATCAGGCGCATAACCAGAGAATTCTTGTAAGATCACAAACTTTCCGCGAATTTCATCTAACGTAGGGTTTGAATTCGTCGGAACCCAACGCTTTGAACCATTAGCCGCAAGGTATTTGTTCAAGGTTTGAGTATAGCTTTCAGAGTTATTTTCTGAGGTGTGCTCAGTACGTAAACGGAATAAAACCGTCTCGCTTGGATTAGCCGCTAAGAAACCATCGATATCATTCAGCACATCATTAAAATAAGTATCTTGGGCGATAATCCCGTGATGCATACGTAAGCCGTTATTGATATGACGTGTACGCATGTCGAATACTCGCACACCAGATACTAGCTGCTGTGCTAGCGTCATGGTTTGGTTTTGCCAAGCATCGCCCGCACGAATCGACATCGTATCGTGGGTACCTGGAATAGAGAGTTCACTGACTCGTTTATTACCATCAACACCTGCCATCCAACTAGGGTTAGAGGCCACAGCACGATAGTCGTGACTATAAGCGGCATCGTTATGCGCACTTGCGAGTGAGGAAAATCCGAGCACACCGGTAAAAAGCCCCAATAAGGCCTTAGACCCCATTGTCTTTATAAAAAAAGTTTTCATGTAGATACCTGACAGTGGTTTTATTTTTATTATTTATAGCAGTACATTATTTGTACTTGAGTCAGATTAAAGCAGTATCGAATGGGGAGTACAAGATCTATCAATTGAATTTCAGCTAAGCCACCCTGAATCGATGGTTCAACGATAAACAGTAAGACGTTTAAACGGATGAGAGAAGGGTGTGGAATAAAGGCTAATAGGCTGTTCTAACAAAAAAGATTCCGAATACGCGACCTGCAAAAGAAATTAACGCTAAAGCGCGTTTAGATCCACGAACCCTTTCTTAAGCTCATTCAACATCGTAGATATTTCGAAACTTGAAAACTCTGCTTCTAGAGATTTAACATCCAGCGTGCTGAGTTTAAGCAAAGGTCTTTTATCAGCAGTATCTTGAACGTTCGATTTTTGCAGTATTGGAATGAATCCCTGCCTTTTATCAATGTTACTAAGGATTTGATTCAATGTACCTGAAAAGGCAGATGTGCTTGTAGGCTTTCCTGATTTTTGCTGTAAGAAGGTTAATCCTTGCTTATCGTGTGCAAATAAATGTATCGAGGTATTTCTAATCGCGTTGGCAGGAATGCGGCTAAAAGTCTTCGTATAATCTGCAGTATTAGGATGAAAAACAACTCGATCGACAGAGGTAAATTCGCACTGACCTTCCGAATATATTTGCTGTGCCCCTGAAGAATAAGTAGGGATGTACTTACACAGTGTTTTGATTAATATTTGCCCCGACCTTTTATTCGAAACGTTGTGCAAGTTCCAGAATAAGTCACTCTTAATGTTGCTAAGTTCGAGCTGTGGCATGGGTATGGACCAAAATATGTGCTTTATGATGGTATAAATTTATAGTGATAGCCTCAATAGATCAAGGCTTAACAGCAACAGTTTACGAAGTTTAACAGTTATCTCGAAAGTGTTTTGGTGGGCTATCTGCCCATGTAGACTCTTTGATCGAGCAATGCCTAAAAATGAGTCGCTCTCTAGTATTCGTATAAACATTATCTATGCAACAAACATAAGCCACAAATTTGCAGCTTATGCTTGTTTAGTCTTAGATAGCGCCCCAACTAAATACTTGAGCCGTATTACCTGTGGCATCCCATAACCACAAATCCTGGCCGTTATTAGGTGTTCCGTTTTTCACATCCAAAGCTAAGTTATGATTTTTACGCGGGCGAATACTATCGCCAATAAAATCCCATTTCAGATTGATGTGATCGACACAAGCATACATTTTTACGCTTGTGCCCGCGCTATTGCCATTAGTGCTGTCTAAACACATATGCGGATTGGATTTATTACGAATAAAACCCGTCGCTTCTTCATAAATCCATTTTTGCCAAGTTGCAGGGTTCCAGCAAGCATGAACAAATACATTATTACCATTCGCAGCTGAAGAACTGGTATCCATGCAAGCCCCCATAACTTTTAGTTCTTTATAAACAGGCGGAATTATTATGCTTTGAGCGCTATCAATTACGGCCTTAGGCCCACCGATCCAATTAACTTTGGTTCGATCCAAAACGCGTGAACTGTTTGTTGAATTAACATCAAAATTATTGGGGCTTAGACCTTTGTTTACATCAATACCTACCTGAGTCGTAGTGAGGTAAATGGTTGCGTCATGATCGCCGCCAGAACCGGAATCACTCCACTCCCACAAAGAGCTACCGCTTAGCAACAGGTCATCGCGAACACAGCGCAGCATATCCGTGCTTGGGCCGTATCCACTTTGGTTGGGAATGGCGACATCACCTAGGCAGGTATAGCCAGACGGAGCAATAGGGCTCCACAGTGTCACATCCGTATCACCACCGGTACCTGAATCGTTCCAGCGCCAGTCATAACCCAAAGGTTTGGCTAACATGCCACTGCCATCATCAAAGGCAATCACAGAGCTGCCCGGTAAACGAGAATACGTATAGGCATATCGACCATCGGTGGCCAATCCTGCGGTATCCCCGAGACTATACCAGCCGGTCGGTAGATCTTTAACACGCCAGATTGAGATATTATTATCACCTCCCGTGCCTGCGTCAGAGTAGATCCAGTTATATTGATTCCAAGAAGCGACTTTTAGACCTGTTTGCGCAGTTTCATTGCTCAGGTAATTTTTATCTGCACCGGTTAACCAATAACCTTCTGTTTCGATATCCGAATAATTCAACCAATAAGAACTCTTATTGGCAGCAACTTTTGCAACCTCTGCTACTTTGTTTTGCTTAGCCGTACGCGGAACATCAAAATGAAAAGCAGAACCAAACTCAGTTTGGCAAGTCGCCTCACCCACCGACCAAGTGCCTGAGCTCTGGGTTATCTTCCAGCTTCCCGCAGCATCACTACAGGCGAAAGGCAAAACAGTATTACATTGCGCATCATTGAAACGGCCATATGTGCTCAGCGCACAATCTTCATTACCCGAATTATTGGGCTCATTAACAGCCCAGCTCCAGACAGCTTCTGCCGTACGTGGGTCATTATTTTTTAACCAATCAAACCCAAAGACCGTTCCACCACAGACCATTAAAGGCTTGATCATGTCGGTAGGTACATATTTGTCGGAGGTAAAATCACCTTCTGCGGCAGAGTCATAAAATAAGGCATAACGGCTTTCTGCATGATCACTGCAATTCAATAATGAAGTGCGATTATCAGCGGTATCACCACCGTCTTTTTCTGGATTCGCTGTACCAAAAACCCAACCTCGGCCAATCGCATTCCCTGAAGCACCACTGTATCCTTGGAAAATTATTTGCTTACCTTTGGCAAGCATGTCGGCGGCACTTAGATCTGGCGGAAAGCTAATACGACCTTCGCTATCGGAAGCGCGTTCTGGACGATAAACAATGTCGCCAATAGTGCGCTGAATTGCCTCGGCAAAATAATGATAAGAATCATCATCCATTTGATCTTCAAGCTTAATAATCACAACTTGATCACGGTTATTTTTGGCCCAATCAGCGATTTCTCTTAGTGCGGTATCGGTATACATATAATCCGTCGTTAGACTCATGCCACAGCGTCCACCGTTATGACAAAGTATGGTTGATACATATTCAAGGGAAGTCGTTCGCCATAAGTCCAATTCTAAAAAGCGAGCACCTTCATTGAGCTGTTCTGTAATGCTGATGTTTTGGTTTTCATACAGCTTCATATTATAAGCATTCGAGCTGTAAGAGTTGTGTGTGCCGATAACATTACCCTGAGCTAGCGGCGTATGTTTCTGCAGCGCATATTGGCGATTAAGTGCATCCTGACTCCAACTGGAAAGAGCACTAGAACTCAATGTCGCTAGGCCGACTAAGCCGCTGGTTAATAGGAATTTATTTTTAATATTGATCATTATTTGTTACCCCAACTAAATATTTGAGCCGCTGCGCCATGAACATCCCACAGCCAAAGATCTTGGCCATTATTTGGCGTGCCGTTTTTAACGTCCAAAGCCAAGTTGTGGTTCTTGCGAGGGCGAATGCTATTGCCCACAAAATCCCATTTCAGGTTGATGTGATCTTCACAGGCCCACATTTTCACACTGGTGCCCGCGCTATTACCGTTAGTGCTGTCTAAGCACATATGAGGGTTCGACTTATTACGGATATAACCCGTGCTTTCTTCGTAAATCCACTTCTGCCAAGTGGCAGGGTTCCAGCAAGAATGAACAAAAACATTATTGCCATTGGCTGCGGAAGAGCTGGTATCCATACAAACACCCATCACACTCAGTTCACGATACGCTGGCGCAGAAACCTGTTCGGTTTTATGACGCGTAATCAGTTTAAATGTTTCCGCTGCAGGCTTTGAATGACTACGATTAGCGCGCATAGAACCCGCATTTAACGTCGAGCCATTACCATTATGGCCATCCCAAAAAGAGACATCGTATTTACCACCAGAACCTGAATCATTCCACTTCCAGTTGAAGCTTGGCGATTGCTCGACATAGCTTTCATGCACACAACGAATTAAGTCTGTTGAAGGTGCTAGGCCATGATTTAGCGTAGTGACGTCGCCTAAACAAACGAAACCAGCGGGTGCGATGGGACGCCAAATACTGGCGTCAGAATCAGCACCAGAGTCGTTATCATTCCATACCCAGTTATATCCCAATGGGCGAGTGACACCTGCCTGCCCGTCTTTAACCAAAATACGTTCTACATTCCAGTCAAAGTTATAACCGCCGATTGGAATATCTCCTAGAGGATAGAAACCTGGCACGGTATTCAAACGCCAGATAGAACCGTCGTTATCAGAACCTGAGCCACTATCACTCCATACTCGATGTGCATCGCTAGCAATGGTGTATTGCAGTGAATGTGTTGGTACTGCGGGAGCTTGAGTATTCAGTTGAATAGCCGTTGGCACCATGGCTGTATATTCGAAGAAATCCGTTGTCATGATATTGGGGCGATAGCTCTGAGCAGTCCAGTCTGCTACCCAATCGCCCAAATAAGAACGCATCCAATCACGGGTCCAGCTTAGTAAGCTACCGGAACTGAAAACATTGAAGACGTCTTCGATGATGGTCGATTCTTGCGGGGTAAAGGTGAACGCGCTGTAAAATAATTTATCTTGCGGGGCGTTTTTAAGGCCTTTGTAAATACGGCCATTTCTATCCCAACCATTTAATAAGCGGCTATGCAGATCACCGGAACTTTCAGTATCGGCCCAAGTACCTTCCAATTGGGAGCCACCATAATAACCGCGCGCTTCACCTGCCGCGCTGCTGGAGGCCCAGATCACAATCACACTGTTGTTTTTGCCGTCGCTATCAGCCGCCCATAAATTACCTAAGGTTTGCTGGGCTGCAGGAATAGAGGCATTGGGTTTACGATCACCCACGTATTGATCGAACATATCTAAAAGAGCAGGCATATCACTGCTGCTAGGTGTTTTGGCAACCTCTAAAATAATAATTTCTTTAGGATGTTCATTAGCAAACTGTTTTACCTGAGCCAATACATCCACTACTTTCATTCCAACGAGGGAGTGAACGTTAACAAACTCACCTTCATGCTTAAGAATACGTAAATCAAAATGACGAATGCCTTTTTGCAACATGTCATAAATATTATAGCTTTGGGTCTTTCCCCAATCTGAAACAATGCCTTTGGCCGCGCCAAAAATTGAATTGGCATCTGGAGATAAATCAGAAGATGAACTGAAATTATAGGTGGCAGAGTCGTGCGTACCGGGAATCACCATTTGACGTAAAGTAGTATCGCCACGATTTTGATAGACCTGTTTCACCCAATCAGCTGTATCGTAATTACCTACTGGAGTAGCTTGTACGCCGATACTCGCGGCTAGCAGTAAGGATACGGGTAATATTTTTTGAATATTTTTTTTCATTATTATTCTCGATTTTTAATTTTTTTAGAGAGGTTTAATAAAGAGATTTTTATTTGACGGATTTCATAAACGAAACAAAGAAAAGAAAAGCCGCGCATTGCGCGGCTTATTTTTATGTAAAAGGCAAAGGCTTAGTTACTGCCGAAGCTAAACTGCTGAGCGGCATTACCATCAGCTTTGTACAGCTGAAGGTTTGTACCGTTATCAGTGCTGCCATATAAAATATCTAACGTAAGAGCGTGATTTTTACGTGGTCGAATCGTATCGCCCACCACATCCCACTGTAGATTAGGGTGGTTTTCACAAGTCCATATGCTTACGTTTGTGAAGTCTTCGTTACCGTTAGTGCTATCTAAACAGAAGTTAGGGTTATGCTTGCTGCGAATTAAGCCCGTACCTGGCTCATGGAACCATTTCTGCCAATCAGCGCCGTGGCAATCCCATAGGTAGGCATTACCGCCGTTTTGGAAAGAACTTGGAGCAACATCAATGCATTTGCCCAGAACTTTCAATTCACGGTATTCAGAAGGCAACTTAACACCATAAAGCGTCATATCATCCCAAGCAGGACCACAATCAAACTTAGCATTACGCTCACCATCACTATTGGCATCTCCACCAGCCCACTGTAAACCGCAGTTGTTATCAGAGGTAATACGAACACGTTCGGTAGAACCATTTGCATAACTGGTAATCGTTAAAGGATCAGCACTGCCAGAACAATCAAATTTTGCATTGCGTTCGCCGCCAGACTCAGAACCGTCCCACTCTAAACCACAAGTATGGCCACCAGCGTGCGTTTTAATTACACCGTGAATACTTACGCTGCCGTCACTGTTCGTTACTGGAGCAGTATCGGCCGAGAAGAACATCGGGTCGCCTTTTGCCATGCAATCAAACTTGGCATTACGCTCACCCGTTCCTGCATCACCGCCCTGCCATTGTAGCTCACAATTATTGCGTGTGGCCTTCATGTAGAACTCATAAGTTAGACCCGATTTAAGTGCGTTTAAAGAAACCGTGCCATCGCCATAATCGACTTCGTGCTTAGATGTTTTCCATACACCCTCTTCTATAACATCGCTATAATCTAACCAAGCATAGGTCGCATTACTGGTTGCTTTTGCAGCTTTTAAAATTTCATTTTGCTGGCTATTAGTGGGAACCGCGAACTGCCATTGGCTGCCTAAAGCCTGACAAGCCGCTTGGCCTGCATCAGTCGAATGACTACCCGCTTGTTGAGAAATAGCCCACTGCTTACCACCTTCAGTTTTACAAGCGTAAGGATGAGTAGCACCACAAGCCCAATCATCAAAACGACCATCAGCCATAGAAAGCGCACAATCTTCTGCATTATTGTAATTATTTGGCTGTAACTCACCCCAGCTCCAGATAGAAGCCTTCATGCGAGAATCACCCATAGTGATCATGTCCAATGACAATGCAGTAATACCACATCGTCCGGCTTTAGCCGCCAACGCCGCATCAATTTTAGGACCTGGGTCACCAAAGGCGCGGCCTAGGTTGGTCATATCTTCCCAGATACGATGAGCGCCATCTTGCTTCGCTGTATCGGCTAAGCAATCAGCTTCCGACTTATTTAAGATAGACTGACCACCACCGGATACCCAATTGTGAATGCTATTCCAAGAATAACCCGTCCACGGACCTCTACCAGAACAGCTACTACCCATAATTACAATTTGCTTACCGGCTTTTAAAACATCTTCTTCGGTTGTGGTTTTCACCATAGTTGAGAAGTCATCGCACTGACCCGCAGGTTGCTTGTAAATTAAGTCATCGATAGCGGCTACGGCAGTGACTAGCTCAGCATCATGGCCTTCAGCATCATCTTGGAAATAGAGAGTAACCACTTCTTTGGGGTTCTTACGAATCCAGTTATTCACTTCATTTACACCGTCTTTTAAGTAACGCTCAAGACCGCTGCAACCGAAATCATCATCACCCGCGTGACACATTAATAGTGCACTTCCACCGGGAAGGTCTTTTGTTTGCCATACCCAGTGGTAATCCATTTCAATGGTGCGAACACCCAAATCGAGTAATTCGGTAATGCTTAATGTATGGTTAGGATCAATATGAACCAAAGAGCTATAAGCTGAACTGTTATAGGCGTTGTGCCCCATAACATTAAAGCCTTGAGACATGGGCGTCGCATTATCTAGCATGTTCTGGTGGGCTAAGGCCTTAAATTCCCAGCTCTGCTGGTGATTGGCGATGGCGGTATTATCGGTAGCAATAACGGACGGTGCGCCACTAAAGGCGTATACCGTATGGCTAAGGCCAATTAAGGCAGCTACTAAAACGGATTGAATAAGATGTCTTTTCATGTTTTTCTCTTATTTTTATAATTCACGATCAAAATAAGAGTTTTTGAGGTCAAATACATCATCCAAGGGTGACAATATCCTGAACTATTGCGCCATTTTTATGAGCTAAACTGGTAACGATTGGCTAATCCAACATCAATACTAAAGCATTAAAAAATACACTAGATCTGGTAAATTCAAATTAGGTCAAACGAAGCCAATATTCTCATAAATAGGTACTATAATTTCATTTAAATCTATAATACCTAATCGAAAAAATAAAAAATATAACTATGCCTAATGCTTATAAGCACCCATCCGTCAGCATTCACTACCTAAACATTATTAATAATGCGTTAGAGCGAATGGGATTTCAGTCACCTGAGATTCATGCTCTTACCGGACAGTACAGTGAGCAAGAATACTATTTCAATCGCGTTCCTTTAGCGACGTTGAAAGAAGCTTGGCAAAGTGCAGAAACTATTACAAATGATCCGATAATAGGTCTACACGTCGGAGAAAAAATACATCCGCATGATTATGGGCTTTTAGGCCAGATCATGATGAATTGTAATAATTTAGAAGAAGCGCTAGAAAAAATTCTTTCTATTGAATTTATTATCAACAATATTTTTGTATCTGAAGTAATCATTAAAGATGACCTTGCAATCAATCGTATTCATAGCCAGCAGTACGAAGCTGAAAGTATTAGACACATTATTGAACAGGATATTTCTGCTTTAATAAATATTGGCCTCTTTGTTATGAACAAAGAATACGGCGAGCACAACCGCCCTATCGAAATTCATTTTCGACACAAGCCAGCAGCCGATGTTGCAGAATATGAGCGTATTTTAAAAACCAAGGTACTGTTCGAACAAGAAAATAATCAAGCCATTTTTCCATTGGCAATCTTAGAAGCACCTATTTATAACCCAAACCCTCAAATTGCCAAGTTATTAAATATTGAATTACAGAAGCTCTTACACGAAGTCGAAAACCAGGACACATTAACATTAAGATTGTGGCGTTATTTACAGACACAAAAATCAAATTTTACAACTGATATAGAAAGCATTGCTCAGCAATTTAATATCACAACAAGAACCCTGCAACGTCGCCTCCAACAAGAAGGCACTAGTTTTCAAGACGAGATCAAATATTTTCGCACACAACAAGCAAAGCAATTACTTAACAATAAACAATTAACAATTTGTGAAATCGCTTTTCAGATGGGATTTAATGATAATAGTGCTTTTCACAAAGCGTTCAAACGCTGGACTGGCTTAACACCGAAAGAATTTCGAACAACGAACTGAATATAACAGCCATAAAAAAGCCGAATTAGAAAAATCTAATTCGGCTTTTTTTAGCACTCAATAAAGTACTTAAATACTTTATTTAATTATCAAAGAAATAAAGATAATCAACCAAAGTCATCTAACATGATGTTTTCAGGTTCTACACCCATGCTTTCTAGCATAGCGATAACCGATTG
>TARA_B110000196_G_scaffold235217_1_pt1 | contig 10800 bp, 8 predicted proteins | sample TARA_B110000196 | Tara Oceans TARA_B110000196 (sample SAMEA4397072) | marine metagenome | biome: Polar Biome; feature: [MES] marine water layer (ENVO:01000295) within the mesopelagic zone...; material: water (ENVO:00002006), including particulate matter (ENVO:01000060) such as...... | reverse complement strand
TCATTTTCTAGTTCAATATCAAGTATTAAACCTTTTTGAATTTGCTGATAAAAGTTAATGAGAGCTGGGTTTACATCATTTAATAAGGCAGCATGTGGCTTTAAGCCAAGCGAAACTGAAAGTCCGCCGCAAAAAGGTTCAACCAAACGAACTCTACTATGTTTAGACCATAGTGTAGCTAACTTTGGGAGTAGCCAGCGTTTTCCCCCAGCCCATTTTAATGGGGGGCTCAATGCTGATAATTGTGGTTTTACTTCTCGGTTAAGAATGTAATTTCCTTTCAGATGAACTTAAATTAAATCAGCCTTAACCCTTGATATCTTATTTTGAATGTAACGTTTTTCTAGGTGGCATCAGATCAGTAATATTGCCCTCCGCCATTTCGGCAGCAAAGCCTAAAGTTTCAGATAAAGTTGGATGTGGGTGAATTGTCATACCAATATCTTCAGCATCTGCACCCATTTCTAAAGCCAGAACAGCTTCAGCAATCAACTCACCAGCATTCGGACCTACAATACCTGCACCAATCAAACGACCTGATTCTTTATCAAATAGCGCCTTCGTGAGACCTTCATCACGGCCCGTACTCAGGCTACGGCCACTAGCCGCCCAAGGAAAAGCGCCTTTAACGTATGCAATACCTTCAGACTTCGCTTCAGCTTCACTTTTCCCCATCCAAGCAACTTCAGGATCAGTATAAGCAACAGAGGGGATTGTCATGGGATCAAAAGCAGACTTATGGCCTGAAATTACTTCAGCCGCAACTTTAGCTTCATGGACTGCTTTATGAGCCAACATAGGTTGACCAACAATATCGCCGATAGCATAAATGTGGGCTATGTTTGTCCTCATTTGAGCATCAACTTCAATAAAACCCTGCTCATTGACGACTATACCTGCAGCCTCGGCATTAATTAGTTTGCCATTTGGAGTTCTACCAACTGCTACAAGAACTTTATCAAAAACTGCAGTTTTTGGTGCATCTTTGCCTTCGAAACTTACTTTAAGCCCTTCTTTTAAAGCCTTAATACTAATAACTTTTGTGTTAAGATAAATAGCTTCATATTGCTCTTGTATACGTTTTAGTAATGGTTTCACGATATCTTGATCAGTTCCAGGAATAAGACTGTTTTGTAATTCAACTACCGTGACCTTAGCACCTAAAGCATTATAGACCGTTGCCATTTCAAGGCCAATAATACCTCCACCAATCACTAAAAGATTTTTGGGAATATCTGCTAAATCTAAAGCATCCGTTGAATCCATCATTCGGGGATCGTCATTTGGAAAGATTGGTATTTTAGTGACTCGTGAACCCGCAGCAATGACACAATTATCAAAAGTAATAGTTTTAACACCATCGGAGGTTTTAACTTCGAGTGCATGGCTAGCTACAAAACTAGCTTGTCCTTGCAATATATCAACTTTACGCTTTGTGGCCAGGGCCTTTAAGCCTCCTGTTAATTTATCAACAATGCTGTTTTTCCAGCTTTCTACTTTGCGGATATCAATCTGAGGCTTGGTAAAATTAATTCCATGCTCCGACATCTCAGCCGCATCATTAATTACTTTAGCGGTGTGCAAAAGAGCTTTTGATGGAATGCAACCAACATTAAGGCAAACTCCACCAATACGTTCATGACGCTCAATCATAACCACTTTTTGTCCTAAGTCCGCAGCACGAAAAGCAGCAGTATATCCACCGGGCCCCGAGCCTAACACTAGAGTTTCGGCGTGCATATCTGCAGTAATATTAACTTCTTTCTTTTTTTTGTTAGCTTCTTTGTTACTTTTTTTATCCGGTTTAACATCTTCTTTTATTGTCTCGATTACTTTAGAAACTGTATCTGCTACTTCTAAAGTCAAGATAAGGTCGCCTTGAGCTATTTTTTCACCTACGGTAACTTTAATATTTTTGACAACGCCCTTATGAGAGCTTGGGATCTCCATTGCCGCTTTATCAGACTCTAAAGTCAAAATATCCTGATTCTCTTCAACAGTATCACCTACAGTAACAAGAACTTCAATAATTTCAACCGCCTCAAAATCACCAATGTCAGGAACTTTTATTTCTACAGTACTCATAGTAAAACCTTTCTGATATCAGATAACATTTGGTTTAGGTAAGTGACAAATCGTGCACCTAAAGCACCATCTACTACTCGATGATCATAAGATACTGATAGTGGCAACATCAGTCTAGGAACAAAATCCTTACCATTCCACACTGGCTGCATTTTATGGCGACCTACACCGAGAATAGCAACCTCAGGCGCATTTACGATAGGTGTAAAGAAACTGCCCCCGATACCCCCAAGACTTGAAATAGAGAAGGTGCCGCCTTGTAAGTCTTTAGCCGTTAAGGCACCATCTCGAGCACGGGCACTGATTTCACCTAATTCAGCAGCAATCTCAAAAAAGCCTTTTTTGTCCACATCCTTAATAACAGGAACCATTAGACCATTGGGTGTATCAACAGCAACACCAATGTTGTAATAAGACTTCATAATTAGATGTTGTTTATCTTCACTGAGTGATGAGTTTAATTCTGGAAACATCTTAAGACTGGCAACAACTGCTTTCATAACAAAAACAAGCGGTGTTAAATTAACGCCTTTTTTAGCAGCCTCATTTTTATTTTCTTTTCTAAACTTTTCTAAGTCGGTTATATCAGCTTCATCAAACTGCGTCACATGAGGAATATTCAACCAACAAGCATGCAAATGTTTGCCAGATATTTTTTTAATCCTAGATAAGTCAATATTTGTAACATCACCAAATTTTTCAAAATTTATTACAGGTACGGGTGGAATAGCACCATTACTCCCCGTCGTTGCGGGTGCATTAATTTTTTGTTTAACAAAGTTTTGAACGTCTTCTTTGGTAATTCGTCCTTTCACACCTGAACCAATCACACTGCTCAAAGTGACGCCTAGTTCTCGAGCAAACTGTCTTACTGAGGGAGAAGCATGAGCATGTTTAATGCCCGCAGTACTATCCGGAGAAAACGGTGCAGTTTCTACTAATACTGTAGCTGAGCTGTTAGCCATACTCTCAGCATTAGAAATCGCAACTGGCTGAACTTCATCAGCTATCTCCGGTAAAGGTTTCTGCACTGTTTTTTCAAGCTCATGGGCTTTTTTTGAAGTACTTTCGATAGCTTCAGCAATAGCAATTACATCACCCTGCCGAACCTTATCTCCAATTGAGACTTTTAATTCTTTGATTACAGCAGCACAAGGTGAAGGTATTTCCATCGCAGCCTTGTCTGATTCCAATGTGATAATATCTTGGTTTTCTTCTACACTGGCCCCGACTTCAACAAGAACCTCAATAATTTCGACTGCATCAAAATCACCAATATCCGGTACTTTTATTTCAATTAAATCTGCCATCTTTATCCCTTAACTGGCGCTATAGCATCAGCATTAATCTTGTACTTCTTAATTGCTTTGTCCACGACAGTAGCAGCTATTTGACCATCCTCCGCCAGAGTGTTCAATGTTGCTACAACCACATGATAGCGGTCGACTTCAAAGTGGCTTCTCAACCTTTCACGAGTATCTGAGCGGCCAAAACCATCAGTTCCTAATACGCAATAAGGAGCTTTAACCCAAGGTCGAATTTGTTCTGCATATAGTCGTATGTAATCAGTTGATGCAATCACCACACCCGGCTGACTATCTAAACATTCTTCGACATAGCAGCGTTTATTTTCATCACTCGGGTGTAAGCGATTTTCTCTATCTATCGCCATGCCTTCTCTAGCCAATTCATTCATACTTGTAGCGCTCCAGACACTAGCTGAAACTTTCCATTCTTTTTCAAGCATCTCAGCAGCAGCCTCGACTTCACGTAAAATCGTACCGCTACCTAACAACTGTGCTTTCAATTTGTGCTCACCACCAGGCTTAAGCTTATACAAACCTTTCAAAATTCCTGTTTCGACACCTTCTGGCATTGCAGGGTGTTTATAATTTTCATTCATTGCTGTTATGTAATAGAAAACGCTTTCTTGATCTTCATACATTCGACGCATACCAGCATGGACGATAACTGCCATTTCGTAGGCGTAAGTTGGATCATAACTAATACAGTTTGGAATAGTACCCGCTTGAATTAAGCTATGACCATCTTGATGTTGAAGGCCTTCTCCATTTAAAGACGTCCGGCCAGCTGTCGCACCTAGTAAAAAACCTTTAGCTTGAATATCACCAGCTAGCCATGCAAGATCACCAACACGTTGAAATCCAAACATTGAATAGTAAATATAAAATGGCACCATGTTAACGTTATAGTTTGAATAAGCTGTTGCAGCTGATACCCACTCTGCCATTGCGCCGGCTTCGTTAATTCCTTCTTGTAAAATTTGGCCCTTCGTATCTTCTCTGTACCACATGACTTTGCCTGAATCTTCTGGCTCATACATTTGACCAGATGACGAGTAAATACCTACAGAACGGAATAAACCTTCCATACCAAAGGTTCGTGCTTCATCAGGAACAATCGGTACAATATTTTTACCTATTTCTTTATCGCGGATCAAAGCTGTGAGGATCCGTACAAAGGCCATGGTGGTCGAAATTTCACGATCACCAGAGGACTTTAAAACTGCATCGAAAACTTTCAGCTCTGGTACTTTCAATGAAGCAGCAGCATGATTTCGTTTTGGTAAAAACCCCCCTAATTCCTCACGTCTCTCTAATAAATATTTTTGTTCCGCACTACCTTCTTCCAAAGTAATGAATGGCACATCAGTTTCAATTTGCTTGTCAGAAACAGGGATCTTAAAGCGATCTCGGAATCGTTTCATATGTTCTACTGACATATTTTTTTGAGAATGAGTTGTGTTTTGCCCTTCTCCAGCTTCCCCCATACCATAGCCTTTTACTGTCTTGGCCAAAATAACAGTCGGCTGACCTTGATGATCACTTGCAGTCTTATAAGCAGCATAGATTTTTCTTGGATCATGACCACCACGGCTCAAAAGCCATATATCTTGATCCGTCATATCTGTGACTAGTTCTAATAATTCTGGGTATTTACCAAAGAAATGTTCTCGTACGTACGCACCATCTTTTGATTTATAATTTTGATACTCACCATCAACTACTTCTTCCATACGCTTGAGAAGTAAACCATTTTTATCTTTTGCTAATAAACTGTCCCATTCAGAGCCCCAGATAACTTTAATGACATTCCAACCTGCACCACGAAAAATCGCTTCCAATTCCTGAATTATTTTGCCGTTGCCACGAACAGGGCCATCAAGACGTTGTAAGTTACAGTTGATCACAAAAGTTAAATTATCTAGTTTCTCTCGGCCAGCTAAGGTAATAGCACCCAATGATTCAGGTTCATCCATTTCACCATCACCAAGATAGGCCCAAACATTGCGCCCCTCGGTAGGTCTGATTTCACGATGGCCCATGTATTTCATGAATCGTGCTTGATAGATTGCTAATATAGGTCCTAAGCCCATAGAGACAGTTGGAAACTGCCAATAGTCAGGCATCAACCATGGGTGTGGATACGAGGATAAACCTTCCCCATCAGCTTCAAAACGAAAGTTCAGTAATTGTTTTTCTGTTAAGCGACCTTCAAGAAAGGATCTAGCATAAATTCCTGGAGATGAGTGACCTTGGAAAAAGACAAGATCAGCACCATTGCCAAAATTATCACCTTTAAAGAAATGATTAAAACCAACATCATAGAGAGTGGCCGCAGATGAAAAGCTAGCGATATGCCCACCGACAGCTCCAGGTTTAAGGTTTGCCTTTGTAACCATGGCCATAGCATTCCAGCGTATGTATGATCTTAGTTTATGTTCCATCTCTGGATCACCTGCGATACGCTGTTGCTGATCGACAGGAATGGAATTAACATAAGCTGTATTTGCGCTATAAGGTAAGTTAATACCAGAGCGCCGAGCCATATCAATTAACTTTTCTATAATATGATGTGCTTTGTTACCACCCTCTACTTCAATAATAGACTCTAATGAGTCCAGCCACTCTTGAGTTTCCTGTGGATCGTTATCAACAAAATCAGCCATATATACCTTCAAAAATAGTAACTCTATAAACAGCGTCGTATTGTAACAGTTTTTATTGTCATTAATACCTATAGTGCTGCTGCACCTACCTAATTGAGCCATTTAAGTAGGGTTTTCAAATGATTTTGGGGTCAACTTATGAAATAAAACGAACACCCACCGTTTAATTTAGAACGAAATTAACTTCCGACGTCCGTAACGAAATAAACGAATCCCGAGTAATATCACCAAAATGGCAATATAAATGAGAGGTTCCGTAATATCTTTCTTGACCAACATGAAAAAATGTAGAGCCCCAGCCATACCAATAAAATAAACAAGACTGTGAAGTTTTTTCCAACGCTCAGAGCCTAAGCGCTTCTTCATTTTATCGTTGGAGGTTACTGCTAAGGGTATTAAAGCTAAAAAGCTGATGACACCAACGGTGATAAAAGGACGTTCAATAATATCGTCTATAATATCGCCTAAGTTAAAAAACTGATCAAGCCAAATATATAAAAGCATATGAACAGATGCATAGAAAAAGCAGTAGAGCCCTACCATTCGTCTTATTGGTGCTAAAAAATGCCAACCAAATAAAAGTCTGAGAGGACTGATGCTTAAAGAAATCAACAAAAACCGTAAAGCCCATTGGCCGGTATCACGTGTTAAAACCTCAATTGGGTTAGCGCCTAGCTGCTCATTAAATAAGCCAAATAGCAAAACGACTAATGGCATCAAAAAAACAATGAAAAGACTACCCTTAAATAATCGACTAGACATGATCACCTCACACTAAACTAAAAGTGCTTTTTCAGGTCCATACCCGTGTATAGGTGGCCAACTTGTTCTTCATAACCATTAAAGAGAGTCGTTTTACGTTTCAAAACCTCGCCAATTCGACGCTCACGCGATTGACTCCAACGAGGGTGTGATACGTCTGGGTTTACATTTGAATAAAAACCATACTCTGCTGGACCTGCAACCATCCATGATGAAACAGGCTCCTTTTCAACGAAACGGATCTGAGTAATAGACTTAATACTTTTAAACCCGTATTTCCATGGCGTCACCAGACGAAGCGGAGCACCATTTTGGCCTAGTAACTCATTGCCATAAAGTCCCGTAGCTAAGAACGAAAGTGGGTTCATTGCTTCATCAATCCTTAAGCCTTCCACATAAGGCCACTTTAATACACTACTCTGCTGCCCCGGCATTTGCTGTGGGTTATAGAGTGTATTAAATTCAACATATTTAGCTTTCGAATTAGGTTGGGCTTGCTTAAGTAAATCTGCTAAGGAGAATCCGATCCATGGAATAACCATAGACCATCCTTCAACACAACGTAAACGATAGATCCGTTCTTCTAATGTAAATGGCTTTATTAACTTTTCTAGATCATATTCACCTGGATTGTCACATTCACCATCAATCACCACTCTCCATGGCTCAGATTTATCCGGGAATTCTGTTGCATTTTTAGCTGGATCATTCTTATCCACACCAAATTCATAGAAGTTATTGTAGGTTGTAACCGAATCATAGCTAGTTAGATCTTCTACTGTTGAAAAAGGGCTTTTTTGTAAACCCTTATATTTTGATATTGCCCTTCCAGGGCTGCTGGCCAATGCCTGTAAAGGCAGAGCAGCTATTCCTGCTAGCAATGTAGCTTTATTGATAAATTGACGTCTATTTATATACAGTTTTTCATCTGTAATTTCATGTTCCTTCAATAAACCTAATTTATTTTTTTTAAAATACATAATGCTCTCTTACCTTATCCCATCTATTCTCACTTTCTCAGCCACAATAAAAAACTTTGCTCACTGCGGGAAATAACTAGGGGTAAATTTAATACCGTTACTAAAAAAGGTAACAAAATTATCACTTTCAATTGCTGCCATATCGAGTCGTTGAAGCAAAAAAAAGGCCCTTAGAGCCCTTTTTTTTCTTAGCTCTTAAAGAATACTAATGAGCCCCAGCATGACCTTCACCACATTTATGTTCTTTAGCTTTCTCGGCTGCTTTTTTAGCATCCTTAGCACCACATTTATGCTCTTTAACTTTATCAGTTTTTGTATCAGCCCCACATTTTGCTTCTTCAGCACCATGATGCATAGCTAATTGCATATAGCCGTTTGATAACTCTGTAGAAGAAAATGGGCTAGTTTCAGCACTCGCTAATGTAGGTGTTAACGCTAAACCGGCTGTTAGCACGGCACTGGCAGCTAATCCTAGCGCTTTTTTATTAGTAGATATTGACATGTTAATTTCCTATTATTTAAAAATAACCAGCCACAATGGACCAAGCTTATTGAAGTAGACAGCCACAAAAGCAAAATGTTACATCCTACAAAAAATAACTTTCAAATCAATGTCCTGCTTACAGCAGTTCTTTAATGATAAATCACTCTTTCTAGCTTGATTCTTTTCATAGACTGATACAAGAATAGCATACTCTCACTATTCTCTGTTTCAGGCTATTGTCGCATTAAATAATGCCCTAACGACTGTTGAAACAGAAAAAATCAAACATCCTAGATGTGCTATTTGTAGCTAACAGTTTTAGTCGAGCTTATTTTAGTTGTCAGTAAAATAAGGATAAGTCATGTTCTTTCAGCCAAACAAATTAAACCAAAAAAGCACTTATAGCAAACAAATGGTCTCTCCTAATAATTATTAACGCTGATACTTTTCTTTCCACTCATGATAAGGCATGCCATAAATATGCTCACGAGCTTCGTCATAATCTATCGAAAGCCCTTTTTCTTTCGCTGCTGCCATATACCACTTAGACAAGCAGTTTCTACAAAAACCAGCTAAATTCATTAAATCAATATTCTGCACATCCGTCTTTTCTTGTAAGTGGCCGAGTAGATGCCTAAAAGCTGCAGCTTCGAGCTCAATTTGTGTTTGTTCATTCATGTTAACTTTCTCCCTAATATAAAAAACATCGAACTTGATGACTATCAGTAATTTGAGTTTGTTCAGGATAGTTTTCTAGGCACTGTGGCATCACTTTAGGACAGCGCTGGTGAAAATGACACCCTTTAGGGGGGGTTGCTGGCGAAGGAAGCTCGCCCTCTAAACGAATAACCTGCTTACTTTTATTGTTATCCAATTGAGGCACAGCCCCCAATAATGCTTGAGTATAAGGATGTTGTGGCGACTGTAATACTTCTTCTCTCAACCCTTGCTCTACTATACGGCCCAGATACATTACCGCAACGCTATGAGCTAAATAATCTACAACCGCAATGTTATGAGTAATAAAAAGGTATGTAAGTTTAAGTTCCTTTTGTAGTTCTCGTAGTAAGTTTAGTATTTGGGCTTGAACTGACACATCTAATGCACTAGTAGGTTCATCACATATAATGACATTAGGCTCTGCAGCTAACGCTCTAGCAATACATATTCTTTGGCGTTGGCCACCTGAGAACTCATGAGGATAGCGATGTTTTTGTTTAGCATCTAACCCAACTCTTTCCATGAGGCTATTAACTTTCTCAGCACGCATAACAGCATTATTACTATCCATTCCAGAGATCATTGCCTCTTCGATAACTTGGCTAATCGTCATGCGAGGGTTCATTGATGAGTAGGGGTCTTGAAACACGATCTGTAAACCTTTACGGCCAAGTTTTAATTGTTTAGCAGATAACTCATTTAATACAATCTCTTTGTATTTCACACTTCCATCAGTAATTGGCACTAATTGTAAGATTGCTTTACCTACTGTGGTTTTACCACACCCTGACTCACCAACTAAAGCGAGTGTCTCAGAAGGTCTCAGCACCAAACTGACGTCATCGACAGCTTTAACATGGCCCACGATCCTTTGAAACAAACCCTTTCTAATAGGGAAATGAACACGTAGCTTATCTAAAATTAATACAGGCTTTTCTGTCACTGATATCTCTTTAAATAGGGATGCCATTAACTTTTGTGAATTGACTTTTACAATACTATTCTGACCAGGTTCTAATAAGTGACATCGTACGCTTTGTTCATCATCTTTATGCCACCCGGGGACTACCGTACTGCAATGAGGAAGTGCAAATTCACAGCGTTCAACAAACCGGCAACCATTGAAAACCTTATCCAGTGCTGGCACATTTCCTTTGATAACTGTTAAACGATGCTGACGTTTTTGAGCTGTCGGTAGCGATTCAAATAATTTTTTACTATAAGGGTGCTTTACCTGCTTAAAGAACTGCTCTCTTGGAGCTATCTCAACTATCTGTCCTGCATACATCACAGCTACATCATCAGCCATTTGAGCTACAACTGCCAAATCATGACTAATAAGCAATATAGCCATTTGTGTTTCACGCTGTATTTCTTTTAATAAGTCTAATATTTGAGCTTGTATGGTAACGTCTAGTGCTGTTGTCGGCTCATCCGCAATTAATAGTTCAGGCTCGCCTGCTAAAGCAATTGCAATCATTATGCGTTGCTTCATTCCTCCTGAGAGTTGATGGGGATAGTCTTTAAACCGTTGGTGAGGGTCTGGAATACCGACCGAACTAAGTAAGTTGATAATACGGTTATGTAGTGCCTTACCTCGCATTTTAAAATGCCACTGCAGCGACTCCCCTATTTGCTGGCCAACAGTAAGTACAGGGTTTAAAGAACTTTGTGGTTCCTGAAAAATCATCGCAATACGACGGCCACGAATATGCTCCATGTCTGACTCTGACAACGCTAATAGATCTTCACCTGCCAACTCTACTGCACCCGCCACCACCCGGCTAACAGGCTGGGGG
>TARA_B110000196_G_scaffold48444_1_pt1 | contig 10804 bp, 10 predicted proteins | sample TARA_B110000196 | Tara Oceans TARA_B110000196 (sample SAMEA4397072) | marine metagenome | biome: Polar Biome; feature: [MES] marine water layer (ENVO:01000295) within the mesopelagic zone...; material: water (ENVO:00002006), including particulate matter (ENVO:01000060) such as...... | reverse complement strand
GGGGTTCATTGATGGGCTATTATGAAATATCAACTATAATTGAATCACTTGATGGGTAAGACTTGGATAAAAAGAAAGGCTATAGAGGTATTACCTCCCCTAACAGCCCTTATGCAACCCAACCTTGAACAATCAATACACTCTAATAAATTTTTTATAATGTTATAATATTTATATGAAATCCAAGAACAACGAAGTGTTCTCTAGTAAAGTTAATGAAATAAAAGAACAAATTAGAGATGTATATGAGAGTCGAAAGAGACCAGTAATTGTTGGCTTTTCTGGCGGAAAAGACTCTACAATGACCCTTCAGATAGTTCTTGAGGCTTTATTGGAAACTGGGAAAGGACTTAAATATCCAATTCATGTAATTTCCACCGATACATTAGTAGAGACACCTTTTTTTATAAGTCACGTTAATAATTCAATAAAACTTATAAATCAAATGGCTAAAGATAAAGGGTTAGAAGATAAGCTTATTGCTCACAAGCTAACACCAGAGTATAAAAATAGTTTTTGGGTTAATTTGATTGGTCGAGGATATCCAGCACCTTCGCAAACTTTCAGATGGTGCACGGATAGAATGAAAATTAAGCCCGTAAATGCTTTTGTTAAAAATCAAGTTAACGATGATACCGATGTAACTATAATTATTGGTGCAAGAAAGGATGAAAGTATCTCCAGAAAGCAATTAATGGAAAACTATGAAAAAAATTCCTCCGATTTAGGACTAAGTCAGCACGACACACTTGCCGGAGCTTGGGTGTTTTCTCCAATCTCAGAATTAACTACTTCAGAGGTTTGGCTCTATTTAACTATGAATCCAAATCCTTGGGGTGCAGACAACAATATGCTGATGGAAATGTATCAACAAGGAAGCGGTGAAGACTCAAAAGAGTGCCCTACTGTAATTGATGATAAAACAGAATCATGTGGTAGCAGCAGATTTGGTTGCTGGGTATGCACTGTAGTTCAAAAAGACACAAGTATGGAGAACGTTTCCCAGCAAGAGGGCAATGAATGGATGAAGGAGCTGTTAAATTTTAGAAATATGCTAAAAGAAACAATTGATATTGCTAAAAAATCTGAATATAGAAGTCATAAAAGAAGAAATGGTCACGTTTCAATAGTAAGAGACTTGAGCAGAATTGCTTACGGACCCTACAAAATAGAATACAGAAAGAAATTTTTATTAGACTTATTAAAAGCACAGAAGAAAATAAATGATATGGGGCAAGATATAAAACTAATCCAAGATGAAGAACTTTCTTTGATTCGTGACATTTGGATTGATGAGAACTTTGATTGGGAAGACTCCGTATCATTATCTTTAGAAAAGGTTGGTTACAAACTTAATTTTGATAAGAAATATGATTTAGTTTTCAACGAAGATGATAAGAAACTACTACTTAAAGTTTGTGAAGAGGAAGATGTTGATTCCGCTCTTATAGGCAGAATTCTAAATACTGAAATATTAAACAACCAACCTTCACAAAGAGGAAAAGTATTTAAAGACATTAACAAAGTATTTAAAGAAGAGTGGAGAAAAGAAGAGGAAATATTAAAGCTGCTGGATCAAGAAGAAAGGAATTAAGGTTTTAATTTAATATGAAGCTTAAAAATTTAGAGATTTATAATGTTGGTCCGTATAGGGAAAGGAACATGTTCTCTTTTATTGACAGCTCTATTGATAAACCAATCATACTTATAAGAGGACATAATGGAGCAGGGAAAACTCACGTCTTTGATTCTATTAGATATTGTTTGTTTGGAAATAGGGTTCTTAATGGATCTAAAGAACAAGACTTTCTTAGCGACTTCACTTATAAACCTAAGGATGAAAATTTTAAATTAACTGATAGCTCTTCTTATGTTGAGCTAACTATTGAAGATCCAATTGAAAATAGTGAATTCACAATTAAGCGTGGTTGGAAAAAAAACAAGGAAATTGACTCAATTCTTGAATTAGAAATAAGAGGAGAAGGAGAAGATGCTACTGTTAAAATAAAAGATCAAGATGCGCAAAATTATATTGATAGATTGATTCCATATAATTACTCTGAGCTTTTTTTTTATGACGGAGAAGAGGCAAAAAGAAGATTTAAAGGAAAAGACTCAAAAGAACTTTTTAATCTAATAGATTCTATCTTTGGTATTGCAGTAATAGATCAATCAATTCAGGATATCAAAAAGATACAAAGAGACCTTGTAAAAAATGCTGATATATCAAAAGAGTATGAAATACTAATAAAAGAATTTAACAAATTAGAAAAAGAAGAGATTTTACAAAGTTCAAAGATATATAATTTAGAAACTAGTATAGAAAAAACAAGCTTTAAAATTAAGGAAATAGATAAAATAAAGGATCAACTATACTCAAAATTTAAAGCTCTTGGTGGCGAATATCTTAAGGACCTAGATAAAAATCATACAAAACTATTAAAGATTAATGAGAAGAGTATAGTTCTAAAAGAAAAACTTAAAAGATTATCTGAAAAGACAATCCCGTTGATTTTTTGCCCCACACTTCAGGCAGATCTAGACAAGCTATATAAAGAACGAAAACTAGAGTCTGATCTAGATACATTCAAAGAATTTTTAAAAAAAGCTAAAGTAAGAGAAGTGATACGGAATGAATCAATTCAATTAGATTTAAATGAAATATCAATTAATGATATTAGTGACGATAAGGATTTCCACTTAAATATAGAAATATCTAATCATGCTAAGAATAAAGAACTGGATATTATTAAAAAATGCTTCGATGACATATTATCTAATCTAGCAGATGAAGAGTCGACTAGAAATGAAATTAATAGCGTACCTATTTATGTTCCTGACGAAATTAGAAAGATTAAAAAACACGAATCTCGCCTAATCCCTTTACTAGCAAAAAAAGAAAAGATGATTATCGAGTTAGATATCCTTTCTGCTCTTAATGATAAGACAAATAAGAGTAAAGATGTTTTTTTAAAAAAAATTAAAATTGGTAAGGATGAGGATCAAAAAGTTAAGACAGAAAAAGCATTAGAAGTTTTGTTAAAATATAGATCTCGTATTTATGATTCAAAAGACAAGTTGTTAAGACAAAACCTAATAGATAGAATAAGTCTTTTGGCGCGCAAAAAAGAGTTAATAAAAGATATAGATATCAATTATAAGAAAAAGCTAGTTGTTTATAAAGATAGAAACAACAGAAGAATACCGAAATTTTCAGCTGGAGAAAATCATATAATTTCTGTTGCATGGATTTGGGCTTTGTCAGATTTGTCCTCAAAAAAGATTCCTTTTGTTATTGATACTCCAATGGGTTCTGGTCTAGACGAGCTACATAGAAAAAATTTGATTGAAATTTTCCTAAAAAAACTTTCTAAGCAAACAATAGTTCTTTCAAATGATGATGAAATTGATGATACATCTGCAAACCTGCTTAAGGAAATTGTTTCTACAACATATAGAATTAGTAATGTTGGGGATGAAACAAGTATTAGGGAAGTTGATGGATAGTTTTAAATCTATTGTGATACCGACTAAACTTTGGCAAAGACTTGGAAGAGTTAGCTCAAGCACAGGTCTTACTCGTAATCTTATATTGAGAATGGGCTTTTGCTATGAAATTGAATCAACAAAAGGTCTATCTGAGGATTCCATTAAAGTTGAAGAATCTACGCATTCTATCTCAAAAGATGTTCTCCTTGGAGATCATAGCAATTTGTATTTTGATCTATTTGAAGTTTGGCTCAATAGAAATAAGGAAATAGCTGGCGATGTAGTAAAAAAAGAAGAATTGTTTAAGTCACTAATTATTTCAGGAGGTGAACACCTTTGTAATAAATTATTAAAAGATTCTGGCAATAAAGTTTTAGAAAATCTTAAAAATTTGGTGATTTCCAATGAGGATTCCCCACATGCTTAAAAATTTAAAAACTATAATTTTTGGTGATATATAGAATGCTAAAAAGTACTAATCTTGGGGATACTATAGACTCTGATTTTATAAATAACTTCTATTTACCTTATCTTAAGGAAAGTAAGTTGTACGATTTAATGGTCTGTTATTTAAATCCTGAGACTTTTTTGGATATCAAAGAAGGATTGAATGATTTCTTTGACAAAGATGGTTGTTGTTGGAGAATGTTGATATCACCCGAAATTACTAGGGGCGATATTTTAATTGACGCAAAAAACAAAATTAAAGATTTTGAATTTTCTGAAGAAAATAAAAACTTTTTTAAAAGTGAAAAAGACGTTACAAACCTTATTGCTTGGTTGTTGAAAGACGGAATATTACAAATAAGAGTTGTTACTAAGAAAGATGGATCAAAATTTCATTTAAAACAAGGTCTTTTTCAAGATTCAGAGGGTAGTAAATTATTTCATAATGGATCCAATAATTTCACTAAAAGTGGTATGTTCAAAAATGATGAATCAATCACTACAATTAAGAGTTGGATTCAACCAGAAAATGATTCGTTTTCTAAATTTGACGATAAGTTTGAACAAATATGGGGACTTGCTCATGATGGGGAAGGGGAAGATGATGATTACTATGTTTATGATTTAATGTCAGCTCCTGCAGATAAATTAAAAGATATATTTGAAGAAGTAGACGATGAACGACCATATTCGCTTCATGTAGAAGCGCACAAAAAATTCTTAGCAGAAACTAATAGAACCCCATCGCATGATAAGACGGAAAGAGTCCTTACTCCTTGTATACCTTCTATAGGTCATGAGAGTAGAAAGTATCAAATTGATGCAATTGATCAACTCGAAAAAAATAGCTACAGGGGGCTATTAGAAATGGCTACAGCAAGTGGAAAGACTATTGTAGCTATAATGACAGCAATTAGATTATATGATCAGCTAAAAAAACAAAACAAGAAACTACTAGTAATAGTGACTTGTCAGGATATATATATGACTGAACAGTGGTCTAAAGATTTAACTAATTATGGCTTTACTAATTACCAGCATAATTCTGAGACATTATCGGTGGGAGAGATTGATAAAAAGATAGATGCCTATATAGATGAAAATAAATCAGGCGAGTGCTTAGCTATTGTTACAACAAAGTCATCAGCTTCTTCGGAAAAATTTTTAGGGCCCAGGATATTAAATGAATTATTAGAAGAAGATATAAAAATACTTCTTATATCAGATGAAGCACATCATGATGCCGCCAGTGAATGGAAGAGATCCTTAAGAAAGGATTTTTTGTACAGGATTGCTCTTACTGCTACACCTACAAGGCTACATGATGAAGAGGGCACTGAGCATATAAAAGATTACTTTGATGGTGCACATTTTATATATGATTTAAAAGAAGCAATATATGGTGAAAGATATGGAAACCCAAGATTGTGTAAATATAAATATTACCCCAGGTTAAACTTCATTGACGAGACCGAAATACAGGAAATCCAAAAAAAATTAGACATTAAAACTGACTACTATCATGAACAACTATCGTTATCATCTACCACGCTCTATGAATTGCTTCAAAAAGATTTAGAAGAACTAGAAGATTACAAATATACAATTATTTATACTGCACCAAGTAGAACAATAGAAGGATTAAAAGAAACCCCTAGAGATGATATAAAGAAATCTTTAGACAAGGTACTTAAATCAAGCTTAGGAAACGAGATCCGTTATGTAAATATTGATAGCCAGACAAAACCAAAGGATAGATCGGATGCCATAAAAGAATTTTCCCGTGGAGATCACGATATTATAATTGCTATAAAATGTTTGGATCAAGGCATCAATATACCTGCTATTAAAAGAGCTTTTATTTTACATAGTAGTACAAATCCAAGAGAGTATATACAAAGAAGGGGTAGAATTCTTAGACAACACAAAGATAAAGACATTGCATATATGTATGATTATGTACTATTGCCCGGTGATGCATACAATGTTGATGCAATGTCTAATGAAAGAAAAAGAAAGTTCGCCAAGTTGGTAGAAAAGGAAAAATTAAAGGTCGAGGAATATAGAGATTGTGCAGAGAACAAAGATGATGAGAATATAATTAATATACTTAATATATTAAAGGAGCTTGAATCATTACTGGCATAAATAATTTTTTTTTTGTACAATTGAATATATATTAAGGAGTAAGTTGTGATTACTGATAATTACTTGAAGAAACTTTTAGAAAAGCTAGAGAAAGATGATGTTAAAACAGCTAATTTTATAAATTTTGCCTTAAATCATTACGAAAAAAATAAACATGTTAAATCTCATGAATACAAGAGACCCTATCAAAATAAGATAGATAAAATAGTCGGCTTGATAGATGAAGATTAAAAATATCACGTTGAGAAATTTTAGACCTTTTTTTGGTGAATCATCTATTGATATTGATAGTCAGGTGGAAAGAATAGTCTTCGTAGGACCTAATGATTCTGGAAAAACAGAAATATTAAATGCGATATACTGGTGTATTTGGGGCAAGTTCTTGACTAAGCTTATGAAGCCTAACGAATGGTCTCAAGCTTGGAACAACAATAGAATGGAGCCAGGAATCTTCAACAATAAGGCTTTTTACGCACTAAAAGAAGGGCGGGTGGGTCAAGTAATGGTTTCTGTTGAATTTAGTTTAGAAGAAGATGAAACTCAAAATATTACTTCGGTATCAAGTCCTACTCTAGAGCTAACTAGAAGCTTGTATTTTGGAAAAGATTTGGGAAAACCAATACTATATTCTTATGATCAAGATGTATTTCCAGAAACAGATTGGAATGAAGCCGATAATCTTCATAAATTAAGAACACCTTCTTGGGATGGAAAACTAGCTCTTCGACATCCTACAGAAAATGGAAATTTAAGTATCAGTAATAACGCTACATTAGATAGAGATTATTATTTTCCAAATGAAGATGTTACCAAATTTACATTATTGGATACTGTGATACTCAATAAATATTTATCAACGGGTCAAAGTAATAATGAGAAAAATATCAACAGTGTATCGAACGTTAACAATATTGTAAAAGTTACCGAACAAATGAATAAAATAATGGTGGATTACAGGACTACAAAAGAACGTCTAGAAAGACAAAGCGAGGGCTCTAATAAGGATTTTAAAGATATGTTAGATGAAAGAGATATAAAACAAAGGAGGTATGATTCTTTAACAGAGGACAAATCCCTTAATAAGGATACTATTATTAAAGCTTGGGAAGGGGATTTTAATTTAGATATAAAAGCACAGAATACCAATAAGTTAAATGAATTTAAACCTGAAAAATATTCCAACATAAATGTTTTGCGCTTTAGAATACAATTTATAGATAAAATTTTAAAACAGTTAACTATATTAGCTGGTGGGAATGCAGAGGGTGCGGATTTAGTCAAAAAACTTAGTCAACAAAAAAAGGACAAAAAAAAATTAGAGACAGATTTGCTTGCATCCGAAGAAAATGCTTCAAACAACTATGTGGATCTATCTATCAGAGTTGACTCAATGAGTATTCTTAAAGAATTTCGTGATAATATAAATATAGAAAGATATACCCCTCCTCCTCTAACGAAAGAGTATTTAGAGCAATTATTGAATGAAAAATTATGTTGTTGCGGCACAGTTTTAGATGAAAAAAAAACACCAGATCTTGTAAAAGCTATAAGAGATCTTATAAATATTACTGTTGATCAAAATACAAGCTCACAATTAGCTAATATAAATTCTCGCTCTAGAGATTTTACAGACAATCTGTATATGTCCCCCCATTATGAAATTCTTGTAAATGATATAGATAAGATAAAAGATCTTGATTCTGATATAACAGATCTTAATTCAAACATTAATAAAACAGTAGAAAGTATAAATCGTATGGGCGGTATTGATAAAATAAATGAATCATCAGCTGAACAAGCTAGACAGAAGAAAACAGCTGATATAAGACAAAAATATATCGATAGTCGGCAGATAGTTATTCAATATCTGTCAACCTTAGCAACACTTGCAGGTGACTTAGCTACAAGCATAAAAGACTTAACTACCAGGATTAACAGTCATGAAATTAAAGTTGAAGGGCTTGATGATGCAAAGTTAAGACTGGACTTTTCAGAAGATGTAATAGAGAAACTATCTAAACTTAAAAATGATTTCCAAGTTGATATAAAAGAAAAGATTAAAAACGGTTTTAAAGATGAGTTTGAAAAAATGCATTGGAGGGAAGATTATCAAATAAAAATAAATGATAATTTTAAAATCTCATTAGAAGATAAAAATGGAATGAACTTAACTGATATTACATCTCAAGGGGGTTCACAAATAGCCTGCATGGCTTTTATGAGAACGCTTGGAAAGTTTTCGTCCTTAAATCTCCCTCTTATTGCTGATACACCTTTTGGAAACTTGCAAAATAAAGTAAGAGTAAAGGTTTCAGAAGTATTACTTTCAGATAATACCAATCCGCAGCTTTTTCTTTTGTGCTCGGATTCAGAGCTAACTTCACCACCAGAATTAAGCAAGATAATCTTTGATGATATTAGAAAAGATAAAATTTGTTGTTATGAAATCGAAAGAAAAAGAGGCACGGATGGTAATGACTATTCTCAGCCGAATAAAGTAGATGTTAAACAAATGAAAGATATTCTAAAGAAATCAACAATGTAATGAAGTAAAAGGAGAAAAATGTGGATTTTGCTAATTTAACACAGAGTATAAAAATTAAATATACTAAGACAACTTCTATTTTGTTAGATGATCTAGCAGGGCATGCGTCTTCACCTCTAGCTAAATCTACCCTTTATACAACAAAAATGGATAGAGCTTTATTTATCTTTTTTTCTACTATTGGACTTAAGGAATTTTCATTAGAAAAAGTAAATAAAGTTTCCAGAAGAGTATTTCAAGTAGTTGAAAAAAAGGCTGGTGAGATACCTATATCCGCTGCTAAAATTGGTCAAGGTAAAATTCCCGAGGTCTTAATTGCTGTATATCTTGCCCACAATAAAAAGATCGACTTAATAAAATCTATAGATAATGAAGATGAAAGCTCTGATGAATATGGAAAGGAATTTAAAAAAGGTATGACAAACTTCATAGAAAACACAATAGAATTTGGTTCACCAATTATTAGAAAACAATTGATTAATGATAACGATACAAGCCCAATGTTGTCGCTTACAAGTTTTGCTAGAAGGGTAAAGAGGCAAAATATTATAAAATTTTCAGAATAAAAGCTCTCGAATCAATAGTTAAAATAGAATTTTTCTAAATTTAACTCACTTTTCTTAAGATCAATAAGGAATTTTTATTTATTATATATATATCACATATATATTATATTCCTTGACAATATAATCTAAATATAATATATATAATATATAGGAGATTAATTATGATCAACAAAAAAGATGAAATTTCTATTTCAAAGAGAACAAAAGAGAGTAAAAGAGCTTCTTTCCTTAAGTTAGCTGAAAAAAGAACAAACAATACTCTTAAAAGCTTGGACTTGATAGCAAATTTAGCTAATAAGTATTATTACGATTATTCAGATGAACAGGTTGGAAAGATCTTTAGTGCTATAAAAGAGCGGATAAATGAAGCTGAAGATGCATTTAATAAAGCAAAATCAAATACAAAGGAGGACTTTAAGTTATGAATATAAGAATATTAACCGAAGACGTAAGTAAGATGTCAGATACAAAAAGTTACTATCTAGCTTATGGGAGCAATCTGAACGTTGAACAAATGACAAATAGGTGTCCTGGAGCAAAAAGAGTTGGCTCCTTCTATTTGAATGGATACAGATTAGTGTTTAGAGGTGTAGCAGATTTTGAAAAAGATACTGATTCTAAATTAGCCTTAGGGTTATGGGAGATAACAGAAAAGGATGAAAAAGCATTGGATAGGTATGAAGGAGTAAACAGAGGTCACTACAGAAAAATTCTATGGTTAATTGATTTCAATGAGGTTAAATATAAAGCTCTAATATATAAGATGAATAGTGATTCCGTTGGCAGTCCCGATGAGTACTATAAAGATACTATAGAAGAAGGATTCAATAATTTTAATTTGAATAAAAAATATTTAGAAGAATCGCTTTCTCATGCAGAGGTTAATTCTGAAGGCAAATCATATACTAGACAAAAAGATAGGAGTTCGTAGTATTCGCTATCTTTGAAATGGGTCGATACTAGGAGATTGTGAACAATCGAATCAAACTACAAAAGATCTTCAATTAAATTTACTATTTTATCATCCGTCGGTTTAGTCATAGAAGAATAGGTTTCAACTACCTTTCCATTCTTATCAATTAGGATTTTATGGAAATTCCATTTAGGTACTGTCTTGTTTCCGTATGTTAGTTTTGCCCATTTATAGAAAGGATGAGCATCTTTTCCTCTGATAGAAGTGATTGAGGTCATAGGGAAATTGACGCCAAAAGTAAGCTCACAGAAGTTTTTTACATCCTTTTCATCGCTATATTCTTGATAAAAGTCATTTGAGGGTATTCCCACGAGCACAAAGTCTTTATCTCTATATTTATCCCATATAGCCTGCAAACCTTCGTATTGCCCGGTAAATCCGCATTTAGAGGCTACATTTACGACTAAGAGAACCTTTCCTTTGTAGTCTTTAAGTTTAAGGTCATTTCCATCAATATCTTTAAAACTAAAATCATACGCATTTAAGGTGTAAGAATGAGTAGAATTAAAAGGGATTAGACCGGCTAAAATTAGAAATAACGAATAAAGAATTGATTTAATCATATTAGTAATCTAACTAATATGAACATAATAGTATATTTTAATTAATAACAAGCTCAGTTTAAATCTAGAAAAA
>TARA_B110000196_G_scaffold170048_1_pt1 | contig 10836 bp, 10 predicted proteins | sample TARA_B110000196 | Tara Oceans TARA_B110000196 (sample SAMEA4397072) | marine metagenome | biome: Polar Biome; feature: [MES] marine water layer (ENVO:01000295) within the mesopelagic zone...; material: water (ENVO:00002006), including particulate matter (ENVO:01000060) such... | reverse complement strand
CGTGAGGCAAATGCCGACTATGCCATAGCTATCAGCGGCGTTGCAGGCCCGACTGGCGGCAGCTCAAATAAGCCGGTTGGAACGGTATGGTTCGCCTGTTTAGGCCCGCAAGGCATAACTACCGTCAAGCATCTACTGTGCGGAGATAGAAATGCAGTACGGGAGCAGTCTGTTGAGATTTCTTTGCAACAACTATTGCATCAGGTCACCGAATGTACTACTGTACACCCATACAGTAAATAACCTATCACGAACATTTTACTATTTATCATTCATTGATATCGAGGTTTACACAATGGAAGCAAATAAAGCAAAAGCGCTAGAAGCAGCCTTAGGTCAAATTGAACGACAGTTCGGTAAGGGTACCGCCATGAAATTGGGTGATAAACCCATTGAGAAAATCCCATCAGTTTCCACTGGCTCATTGCCATTAGATATTGCTCTTGGTATAGGTGGCCTGCCTTTCGGACGTGTTGTGGAGATTTATGGACCTGAATCATCAGGTAAAACCACTTTGACGCTAAGTGTTATTGCTCAAGCTCAAAAGTTGGGTAAGACCTGCGCCTTTATTGATGCTGAGCATGCACTGGATCCAGCCTATGCCGGTAATCTTGGTGTGAAGACTGACGATCTAATTGTATCGCAGCCAGATACAGGAGAGCAGGCGTTAGAAGTTACCGATATGCTTGTTCGTTCCGGCGCCGTAGATGTTGTTGTTATTGATTCGGTAGCGGCTCTCGTACCAAAAGCAGAAATCGAGGGTGAGATGGGTGACCATCACGTAGGCCTGCAAGCCCGCTTAATGTCTCAAGCACTTAGAAAATTGACGGGTAATATCAAGAACGCAAATTGCCTGGTAATCTTTATCAACCAAATTCGAATGAAGATCGGTGTAATGTTTGGGAGCCCCGAGACAACGAGTGGTGGCAATTCACTCAAATTCTATTCTTCGGTTCGGTTGGATATCCGCAGAATAGGTGCTGTCAAAGAGGGAGATGAGATTATTGGTAACGAAACTCGTATCAAAGTAGTCAAGAATAAAGTGGCTCCACCGTTTAAACAGGCAGAGACTCAAATTCTTTATGGTACGGGGTTCAATTTTTATGGTGAACTTATTGATCTTGGCGTAAAAGCAGGGTTCGTTGACAAAGCGGGTGCATGGTATGCCTACCAAGGAAGCAAGATTGGTCAAGGGAAAAAGAATGCAGCTGCATTTTTGGACGAAAATCGTGACATAGCTGCGGTCCTAGAGAAGTCCATTCGTGATTTGTACCTTGTGGAGCCTGAGCCAAAAAAGAAGGACGAGGTACAAGAATCGCCGGTGAGTGAGTAAATTGAATTATCACCAACCCGCCGAATCATTGTAAGTCGCTACTTACTTGATAAACCAGGGCAGGATTCTCTGCTCTGGCATTCTGAGTTGGTAGTAGAGAAGACTTAATCTATGCTTGCTCAGGTCCTGTGATCGGTTTCTTATGCGATATCTTCAGATGTCTATCCTAAGTATTATCGCTAGAAGCCCATGCTTCGCCAAGAACATATCACCTCGGTCCAGATTCAGTCTCTTGATGGATAGTCGTGGTATTGAGACTAATTGCTCTGCTAGGTCTATATAAAGGGGTGCATAATGGTTGTTGATGCAAAAACAATACGTCTCAAGGCCATGGATTTGTTGGCGCGGAGAGAACATTCGGTCAAGGAATTATTGAGAAAATTATCTGACCGCTTCGAAGAACGTGAACTCATTATTAAAGTGGTGGATCAACTGGCTCGAGATAACTTAGTCAGTGACAGTCGCTTTGCAGAGATGTATGTTCGAAGCAGAATTAACAGGCAGTTTGGCCCAGTAAGAATTACTCATGACCTTCGTGAACGCGGTGTTTCAGACTTACAAATAAGTAGAGCGCTATGCGATGCTGATGCTGATTGGTTTCAGTTGATTCGAGACCTTTCAGTAAAGAAGTATGGCTATACTGTTCCGTCCGAGGTAAAGGAAACCGCCAAGCGCATGAGGTTTTTTCAGTCGCGGGGTTTTGATTCAGATTGCATCCGATCTATCTTTAAATAGCTAAAGTAAGTGATGCCTTATTTAGGGCGCTTACGAAAAATCGGTAAGGTTTACCTTGGTTGGATTAGAAACTTCTTTTCACTTCGCACTTAGATTCAAGGTTATGGTCTAGTTGGTATGACAACGGAGTACCTGGAAACCCCGTTACACCTTCACCTGATCATTGATGCAAAGACCATCACTAATTATTGAGCCACTTAGACTCCATGTTGTTTGAAAATCTCAGTCAGTCGTTGAGGGACCCAGCTGTTACCAGCGGTATCTAAAATAAAACCGCAGTGCCCACCATACCTTTGTTTTTCTATAATTAAGTTGTCGCAATGATTGATCTTTGCCACGTCGGCAACTGGCAAGATTGGATCGTCTTCTGAGGCTATTAGGTAAGCGGTAATTTCTAATGCATTCAATCTATCCCCGGTAAGTGCGTACGCCGAAAAATAGCTTTCTGCGTCAGGAAAGGGTGTAAATTTAGGGATAAAGGTTTTATTTATATCTTCCAAAGTCTTGACCTTGGCAAGATCGTCGGCAAAGTTCAATTCTGGAAAATAGGTTAACTTTTTCGAAATTGACCCTGTCCAGCGTCGGAAAAAGTACTTCTCGTAAATAAATAACCCCTCATTCATAGCTGTCATGGCGTTGTTAGGGTCTATTGGAGGGCAAATTGCCACTGCCGTATTAATATTCAGCTCTTTACCCCTATCGGCGGCTATTCTTAGCGTAAAGTTACCGCCAAGAGAAAACCCCGCTAAAAATATACCTTTATAAGATTGTTCACTGCTGAATACCTTGATCGCATCACCGACTTCTGTAATCAATGTCGAGTTAAAGGCTTCAGGATTCAAGTGATGGCTTTCTCCATGATCTCGCATATTAAGTCGCAGCACGTCAAAGCCTTGCTTGAGAAGATGGTGAGCTGTAGTAACTTGGTAGGCCGACTGGCTGGACCCCTCCCATCCATGAAGGAGAATCACTAGTTCGGCGTTCTTGCTTACCCTAGTTTTTGGATCAGCTTTGTCAAATTCTGCAGTAAGCCGAACACCCAATTCTGTGGTGACTATAAGCTGCTCAGAGTCGAGAGCTTTAGTTATTTTTTTAGCAAGGTATTTCCTGGGCCCAACACTGTTCATAATGCTCTGTATATGAGGATTTTTCAGATAAGTTGGCGGAGAGAATTTGCTCGAAGACATGTTATTAGATTCGTACAGTGGGTGATTTGACCTGGTTTGCCTGCGACATGATAACCACGTCAATGAATTATCGCTATGCTTATTGTTATATAGATTTAGTTTGGGGTATTACAGTACAGGTTTGCTTCTGCGTGGGTTAACTGCGCTAGATTTATAAGTTAGTATGTTCTAAAGCATTTATGGCGGTGATAGCCGGGACGGGTTCAAGGAGATTTTATGAAAAATAAACGTTGGATAATCATACTAGTGGGTTTTTTAGGATTACACATGGCGGGGTCTACGCAAGCGGTGAGTGATGTAACCGATCCGGCTACTACGGAGCCTAAAAATACCTCAAGAGTGATGGATAAGCTCGAGGAAATTGAAGGAGTGGATTACAAAGATTGGGGTATTCGTAATGGATGTATCTCCAGATCAAGAATTCGAAATATACGTTTTATAGATGATCAGACAGCCATCATAAAAATGATGGGTAAAAAGAAGATTTTGTTGACCATGCGCAGAGAGTGTCATGGCATTGCTAGGGAAGGCTATATTAGCCGTGTGAGAGGCGGCCAGTTATGCGCTAAATTTGATCGCTTTGAAGTCATTGACAGAGGTATCTCCTGCGCGATCGAGTCACTTGAACCCTATGTTGAACCCATCACTGTAGACTCCGAAAATGACACGGATAGCTAAGATGATTTTATTAGTGAGCGAGAGGTCGTTTAATTAGTATGTTAAACCATAAGGTTTATGCAGGTAATATTTGGATTTTACTAGGGTGCGTTTTATTTGCGAAAGTATCATTCGCCAGTGAGGGGCTACAGATCTCCACTCAATTAGAGCAGGGTGGGTTGGCAATGGGTAAGGTCCCATTTGGCTATAAAGTCAGGTATGCAGGCAATTTCTTGAAAACTACACCCAATGGAACGTTTGTTTTTGGTCTGGGGCGAGACGCGCCAAATACAATCACATTGTCTTTGATTGATGATCGCGGTATTAATACTGAGCACCAATTTGGGGTGAAAAGTAGAGAATACAAGGTCCAGTCTGTCACCGGTGTACCCCAGAGGACAGTGACGCCCAGCCAGTCCGATGTTGCAAGAATTCGGCGAGACTCCGCGCTGGTAAAAGATTCTCGCAGAGGTGCTTCAGATAACGTGGAGTTTCTTGATGGCTTTAAGAAGCCTCTAGAGGGACCGGTTACGGGCGTGTATGGTAGTCAAAGAATTTATAACGGTGTCCCTAAGAGTCCCCATTATGGTGTCGATTATGCGGCATCGACAGGCACTCTAGTTTTTGCACCTGCAGCGGGTGAAATCAAGTTGGCGGACGCCGATCTATTTTACTCGGGGGGGACCATTGTTATGGAGCATGGTTTTGGACTTACCTCATCTTTTTTACATCTCAGCGAAATTTTGGTCTCAGTTGGTCAGAAAGTAGAGCAGGGTGCGCCCATAGGGAAAGTGGGGACCACAGGAAGATCCACTGGACCACACTTGGATTGGAGAATGAATTGGTTGAGCGTGCGCATCGATCCTCAGTTGGTTATGCAAGCTTTGCCCGCAGCGCCATAGAGCTGCAAGTCTAATTTTGATTAGAACTGGTCTAAGCCGCCCATAGGATAGCGATTTCCAACTATTTTACGTACAATGTGCATCCGGAAAAATGGACGATCTACGTGGATAAAGAACTCTTAAGTATCCTAGTATGCCCTGTAAGCAAAGCGCCGCTAGAATATGACAGCAAAAATCAGGAATTACTGTGTAAGGCCAGTGGTCTTGCGTATCCGATTCGTGACGAGATTCCTGTGATGCTTGAATCTGAAGCCCGTCGCATGCAGGTTGACGAAAAGCTTAAGAAGCGGCCCTAATTACAATAAACCTATAAGGCGTTGTAAATGTCAGAGAATGCCCCGTCACTGTTTACGCGAATCATTAATCGTGAGATCCCAGCCGAGATACTTTACGAGGATGAGCTGTGTATTGTTATTAACGACATTGCGCCTCAAGCGCCTGTGCACATGTTAGTTATTCCCAAGCAGGAGATACCGCGGCTGGTTGATGCGAGTCAGGAAGATCAACCGATACTGGGGCATCTATTGCTAGTGGCCGGTGAGGTTGCTCGCCAATTTGGTGTTGATGATGCGTTTCGGTTAGTCGTTAACAATGGTGCGGATGCTGGCCAGACTGTTTTTCATCTGCATCTGCATATTTTAGCAGGCGCAAAAGGCAGTAAAGGATTTTCAGAAGCCGATATTGGTGGCTAGTGATTAGCTTAAAACGTTTTATTAAAGACTAATTTTGATTAAAAAGTGATGACCAAACAATGATGAAAAGCGCCGATATAAGAGACGCCTTCCTTAAGTATTTTGCTGATAAGCAGCATCGTATCATGCCCAGCAGCAGTCTTGTGCCTAGTAATGATCCGACACTGCTGTTTACAAATGCTGGTATGGTCCAGTTTAAAGATGTCTTGCTCGGGGCGGATAAACGGGATTATAACCGCGCCGTTTCGTCACAACGCTGTGTGCGAGCTGGCGGCAAGCATAACGATCTTGAAAATGTTGGTTACACAGCACGGCACCACACTTTCTTTGAAATGTTGGGCAACTTTAGCTTTGGAGATTACTTTAAACGCGAAGCTATTGGCTATGCCTGGGAGTTCTTGACCAATGTGTTGGAGTTACCAAAAGATCGACTTTGGGTGACGGTACATATCAGTGATGATGAAGCTGCGGATATTTGGATTAATGAGATTGGCATTGATCCAAAGCGTCTCTCTCGTTTGGATGAGGACAACTTCTGGCAGATGGGTGACACAGGTCCCTGTGGCCCCTGCACTGAGATCTTTTGGGATCATGGCGATCATATTCCTGGAGGCCCCCCAGGCAGTCCAAATGATGATCTAGATCGGTACATAGAGATTTGGAATTTGGTGTTTATGCAGTTTGAGCGCGATGCAGCTGGGACTATGACGCCGCTACCAAAGCCGTCAATCGATACAGGTATGGGGTTAGAGCGTATTGCTGCGGTTATGCAGGGTGTTCACAACAACTATGACATTGATTTATTTAAGCATCTAATCAAGGCGGCAGCAGGGGTAACGAGCTGTAAAGACTTGACGGAGAATTCACTCAAGGTGATCGCCGACCATATACGCTCATGCGCGTTTTTGGTGGTAGATGGCATCGAGCCCTCCAATGAGGGTAGAGGTTATGTTCTGCGCAGAATTATTCGACGAGCTCTGCGTCATGGCCACAGTCTGGGTGCTAAGGGCAGTTTCTTTTTCAAGTTAGTAGGCCCTTTAGGTGAAGTAATGGGCGAAGCCTATCCTGAATTACTTCAACAGAGTGACAACATTAGTAAGGTAATCAAAAAGGAAGAGGAACAGTTTGCGCGCACTTTGGACAAAGGGATGGGCGTGCTGGAAAGTGCTCTTAGCGACCTTGTCGGTTCGGAACTGCCCGGCGAATTGGTGTTTCAATTGTATGACACCTATGGATTCCCTACTGACTTAACCAATGATATCGCTCGTGAAAGAGGTTATAGCCTTGATATGGAAGGCTATGATACCTGTATGGACGCGCAGCGAACTAGAGCACGCGCAGCTAGCCAGTTTAGCGTTGATTATACAAATACTATTCGCCTCGACGGTGCTACAGAGTTCCGGGGTTATGAGGTTACTGAGTTAAGCGCTGAGATTATTGGTTTATATAGCGCGGGTCAGGCGGTTGATAACGTTTCTGAAGGGGCCGATGTTGCGCTAATTTTGGCACAGACCGCATTTTATGCGGAATCTGGCGGTCAGGTGGGTGATAAAGGATTTTTAACCCAAGGGTCTGCTGTTATTGAGGTAAGTGACTGTCGTAAAGTAGGGAATCACCACGTCCACATTGGCCAAGTTGTGTCGGGACAGTTCACTGTTGGGGAGCAAGTAGAGGCTACTGTTGATAAAACCCAGAGACATGCAGTAACTTTGAATCACTCTGCTACGCATTTACTTCATGAAGCACTTCGGCAAGTACTGGGTGAGCACGTTCATCAAAAAGGCTCGCTGGTGGATCACGAACGTCTCCGGTTTGACTTTTCACATGGTGAGGCTGTCACTGCCGAGCAGATAAGACGCATAGAGCATATTGTTAACGCTCAGGTGCTAAGAAATACTGAAGTAACCACTGATGTCATGAGTATGGATGATGCCAAAGCTAAAGGAGCGATGGCCCTGTTCGGTGAAAAATACGGTGATCAAGTAAGAGTGGTCAGTATTGGCGGTGATTTTTCAGTTGAATTATGTGGTGGCACCCATGTTTCACGCACAGGGGATATTGGACTATTGCGCGTGTCAGCCGAAACAAGTGTTGCTGCAGGCATAAGGCGCATTGAGAGTGTTACCGGAATGGAAGCCTTAGCGCTCTGCGATAAAGAGCAGGATTCGATAACGGATATTGCCACTATGGTACGCGGCGCTCGCAATGCAGTGGGTGAAAAAATACAGGGTATCATTGACGAAAATAAGCGCTTACAGAAGGACTTAGAAAAACTAAAGAATAAGCTCGCTAATGCCGCCGGTAGTGATCTTATGTCAAGTTTGCGCACGGTGAATGATATTTCCGTTCTTGCCACCGTGGTTGATGGTGCGGACTCGAAAAGTTTACGCGGGGTAGCTGATCAGGTGAGATCAAAAATACAGTCAGGCGTGTTTTTCTTGGCGGCCATCGAGGGTGAGAAAGCCGCCCTGATCGCAGGTGTGACGTCGGATCTAACCGATAGAATAAAGGCGGGTGATTTACTAAAGTTTGTGACTGCTCAGGTTGATGGAAAGGGTGGTGGTCGTGCCGATATGGCTCAGGGCGCTGCTGGTGATGTAACAAATCTTGCCGCCGCATTAGAATCTGTTTATGGCTGGGTTGAAAAAGCCTAAGCGAAACTCGAAAATACTTAACATTTAGGTTGGGTTACTGTTTAATCCACAACTTTTTAATTATATGGACACCGATAATGAGCTTGATCGTCCAAAAATATGGTGGCACTTCAGTCGGCACAGTAGAGCGCATTGAGGCTGTGGCCAAAAAAGTCGCCACTAGCCATAAAAACGGTAATCAACTGGTCGTGGCCGTCTCAGCGATGAGTGGTGAGACAAATCGTCTGATCGGATTGGCTAATCAAATTGATGAGCAAGCCAGTTTGCGTGAAATGGACGTGTTGGTGAGCACTGGAGAACAGGTGACTATTGCTTTGTTGTGCATGGCTCTGCAAAAGCAGGGAGTCGCTGCTCGATCCTATACGGGTGGGCAGGTGCGTATCCTAACAGACGATGCACATGGCAAAGCGAGAATTAAAGATATCGATGCCCATCGCGTAGAGTCTGATTTGGCGGCCGGTCGTGTAGTGGTAGTGGCAGGGTTTCAGGGCACGGATGAAGAAGGGAATATTACCACTTTGGGACGTGGCGGTTCAGACACTACCGCAGTGGCAATGGCAGCAGCACTGGGCGCTGATGAGTGTCAGATCTATACTGACGTTGATGGCGTATACACGACGGATCCGCGGGTTGTTCCTGATGCTCGTAGATTAGATAAGATCACATTTGAAGAGATGTTGGAGATGGCTAGTCAGGGCTCCAAAATTCTTCAAACTCGTTCCGTTGAGTTTGCTGGAAAGTACAACGTTCCACTTCGAGTGCTGTCCAGTTTTACGGATGGTAATGGAACACTAATTACTCTTGAGGATGATGATCAAATGGAAAAACCACTGGTATCAGGGATTGCGTTCAATAGAAACGAAGCTAAATTAACAATCAGAGGAATTCCTGATCAGCCTGGTGTGGCATACAAGGTTCTTGGTGCGATTAGCGAGGCAAATATTGAAATCGATGTGATAGTTCAGAATGTCGCCAAAGATAATTCTGCAACCATCACCTTTACTGTTAATGAGAGTGACTTAAGCCAGGCAGAACAACTTCTTAGGAATATAGCCGCTGATTTAGGCGCGTTGGAAGTTGATACTGATAAGCATATTGGTAAGGTTTCTATTGTTGGCGTAGGTATGAGGTCACATGCTGGGGTGGCGGCTAAAATGTTTGAAGCGCTGGCAGCTGACGGAATTAATATTCAAATGATTACTACGTCAGAAATTAAAATTACTGTCGTCATTGAAGAACGGTATTTGGAATTGGCTGTTCGCACTCTTCATTCCGCGTTTGAGCTTGAAAAACTCGATGTTTTAGACAGTTAATGCATCAATAGATAGCATAAACTGTTAAGTTCGTTCGCTAACAGGTTTACAGTAAAAGTATTTTCAGCGCATTGCTTAGAAGCAACTATAATAACAAGATAAGTCCATTGAGTTGGAAAAGCTATAACGGAGACAGGAATGTTAATTCTCACTAGAAGGGTAGGTGAAACTTTAGTTATTGGTGATGACGTTACCGTCACCGTGTTAGGTGTGCGTGGTAATCAGGTCAGATTGGGTGTGAATGCCCCCAAAGATATTGCAGTTCACCGCGAAGAAATCTATCAGCGCATTCAAAATGAAAAAGATGCATCAAATCCCTCTGAAACTACTGAAAATGGTGAGATCGACGTTTGATTTTTCTGTCAATGTGATATCATGCCGCCGCTAGTCTAGGGCGGCGTAGTTTTTTCTGAAACTATGTATTCTGATCCTACCAAGACTATCACGGAGAAGTGGCCGAGTGGCTGAAGGCGCGCCCCTGCTAAGGGTGTATACGTTAATAGCGTATCGAGGGTTCGAATCCCTCTTTCTCCGCCATACAATTTAATTAAACCTCTGTTTTTATAGGGGTTTTTTTATGCGCGAGTGTAAAGTGCTGTCTAGGTCACCACTTAGGTCACCACTTAGCTGAGTTCATACCGTCATGTAATCATTAATAATCTTGGTTACATCGTGACTTTTATTCGATATTGGGCCATAAATTATTCGCTAGAAAACTACATAAAAAAGACCAAGCTAAGGCTGTAAACCCCTTTGCTGTATGTATATGCGAGTTATAAACAGCATACCAACAGTCTAGTAACAGCATTTTTGATTTATAAGTGTATGAGAATGAATAAAAAGCACAACATGTACTGCATTAATAATTGCAAGACACACAATGTAGGATAAGCTCTAGTGAAACGCTTAAGACTACTGGATGCGTTATCAGTAGGAATTGATGGGCAAAAAAAAGCCCAGAAACTAATCTAGGCCTTTTAGTCTGATAGAAGTTGTTGACGCAACCTTTATCAAGAATATGAAAACCTCCTTGGTCATCATGTAGCTAAGTTTACTACCGCTATTAATTTTTAGGGAGTAAGCGTTGCCTTAGGGAAGGCTAGTTAGCGTTCTTTGCTGTTGGCATCCGAATCACTTTCTCACCAGTTGGATAGCAGTAGTTAGTCTTGCAATCACCGAAAACCACCGATCATGCAGGGGTTTATGCTTGGCTCCTGTAAATCGTTGCCCCCCTTGACTCAAATCCAATTGGTTTTGTCGCATTTTGTCCTTGAACCCGTTCCAATGCTCAAACTTCTATATTATTTTTGAAAGCTGTGACGCTTAGAGCAATTTATGTCATTTACGTCATTTACGTCATTTA
>TARA_B110000196_G_scaffold262827_1_pt1 | contig 10838 bp, 7 predicted proteins | sample TARA_B110000196 | Tara Oceans TARA_B110000196 (sample SAMEA4397072) | marine metagenome | biome: Polar Biome; feature: [MES] marine water layer (ENVO:01000295) within the mesopelagic zone...; material: water (ENVO:00002006), including particulate matter (ENVO:01000060) such as...... | reverse complement strand
GGTGCAGGTAAAAGCTCGATTTTAGATGCAATTTGTTTTGCGCTTTATGGCCAAACAACGGGAGCTGAACGTTCAGCTTCACAAATGCGTTGTGATTTTGCTGATATTAAATTATTAACCGAAGTCACATTAGATTTTAGCTTAGCTGATAAAAGCTATCGTATAACACGCGTTCCAATGCAAGAAAGAGCAAAAAGTGTTGGGGAAGGTACAACATCTCAGAATTCAAAAGCAACATTGTGGGAGCTTGATGGTACAGACAGCAACCGTTTGATTGTGTCTTCTAGTGTTAAGGATGCTGACAATGAGATTAAGGGGCTAATTGGGCTAGACGTAGAGCAGTTCAGGCAAGTTATGGTTCTACCTCAAGGTAAATTCAGAGAATTGTTATTAGCTGATTCAAAAGATAGAGAGAAAATATTTAGTCAGTTATTTCAAACATCTATTTATAAAAAAATTGAAGATGCCTTAAAGCTTCAAGCAGCTGACATAAAAAAAGCGGTTGAAGAGCACAGAAATAAAATTAAAGGCATTCTCGAAGGTGCAGAAGTAAATACTGAAGAAGAAGTAAGCTCTACTATTGAGCTAATCAAACCCGATTTGGCACAAGCGCTTAAAGAAAAAGCAACGGCAAACAAAGCAGTTTCCGATTTCGAAAAAGCTGTTGAAGAAGCCAAACAACTGCTGAAAAAGTTTGAAGACTTGGATAACAAAAGCAAAGAGTTAGAAAAACATAAGCTAGATAGTGAGCAAATCGAAAGTAAAAAATTACAATTACAACTAGCCTCTACTGCGCAAAAAATAAAACCCACTTTTGATTCCGTTACCAGCTCAAGTAAAGCATTAACCGAAATAAAGAGTCAATTCGTAAATAGCAAAAAGGCTCTATTGGAACTCGGCGAAAAGCTCAAAGCCGCCATACATACTTTTGAAAAAGCAGAAGAAGCACACAAAGGTGCGGATGCTCTACAGAAAAAACAAACAGATTTAGAACAATATTTAAAACTTGCGAGGAGTTTACAGCAAGCTAATTCTGTACTTGCATCAGCTAAACTAACTGCAACTGAAAGTAAGACTGCACTTGAAGCTGAACAAAAATATATAGAAGTAATAAAAAGTGAGATCTCTGGCAAAGAGCAAAATCTGGAGAAGCTGTCTGTCGAAATTCAACCTTTAGCTAACGAACAAATTCAATTAGATAAATTGAGTCAAATACTTAGCAAAAGAAATAACTTAGAGGCTTTAGGCGATGAGTTATCCGAGTTAAATCGATTAACTTCAGAGGAAAAAACAGCTTTAGATAAGTCAGAATTAGAGTTAGACACTAAAACTAAAGCGGCTAAAAAAACTGAGTTATCATGGCACGCTAACCAAGCGGCCATTCTGGCAAGTGAATTATCCGATGGAGAACCTTGCCCCGTATGTGGCAGTGAGGAACACCCTAAATTAGCAAGTACAGGTGATACAAGTTCTATTGTTACAAAAGAGGATGTCGATAAAGCGAGAGAACTTGTAACTAAATCAAATAAAACTAGAGAAGTTGCAAAATCAGCATATGACGAAGCGCTTGCTAATCAAAAAGTAAAACAAGGATTAATTACTACGTTAAAAGCTGACCTCGGTGATTCCGCTAACAAATCAATAGTAGAAGTGAAGTCAGCCCATGATATTCAAGAAGCTAAGGTTAAAAGCTTACTTTCTATCAAAGATAATATAAAAGAGATCAGCGGTAGCATCATTTCTGATAAAGATAAATTATCGGAAATAGAACAGACAATTAAAGCGCTAGAATTAAAAGCATCTTCAGACGATAAACTGCTAATTATTGCAAACTCTCATGTTGTTCAGCTAGAGAACCAAACACCAGAAGCTTTTCGTGATATTGAAAAACTTCAGACTGAAATTAAGTCATTAACTCAGCAGATTACTTCTCTAAATGACGGGCTTACCTCAGCTCGGAAAAATAAAGAAGATCAAAAATCGGCATTTGATAAAGCAGATGCCACAGATAAATCTATAGCCAGCCAATTATTTGATATAGAAAAACAGGACGATGCTTCTCAACTAGCGTGGCAAAAAGCACTAAACGAAAGTGTTTTTGAAGACCTAAATCACTTTGAAAACTCTTTACTCACCGATGAAAGTCAAGCTCAACTAAATGATGATATTGACCAGTATAAAACGAAATTTGATACCTTAACGGGAGCTAAGTCCTTACTTGTTAAGGAATTGAAAGACACGAATAAACCTAATCTAGAAAATGTTGAAGATGCGTTATCGCAAGCTAAAATCGATTTCAAAGCTAAAGATGAAAAATGGCGCCAATTAGAAGAACGTAATAATCAGCTTATATCTGTTCAGAAAAAATTAGTTGAAGCACATAAAAAAAATGAAGAGCTGGAAAAACAATATAAAACGGTAGGAACATTATATGAAGTATCGAATGGTTTAACTGGGGATAAAGTGAGCCTTCAACGATTTGTGCTTAGTGTCCTACTGGATGATGTTTTGATACAAGCTTCACAACGACTATCAATAATGAGCAGAGGTCGATATCAATTAATTAGAAAAGAGGAGCGTGCAAAAGGAAATAAAGCATCAGGCCTAGAATTGGAAGTTGATGATGCTTATACAGGCAAGTCTCGTCCGGTAGCTACCCTTTCTGGTGGTGAATCTTTCATGGCAGCATTGTCATTAGCCTTAGGTCTATCTGATGTCGTTCAGTCATACTCCGGTGGAATAAAGCTCGATACGTTATTCATTGATGAAGGTTTCGGTAGTTTAGATCCTGAATCACTAGACTTAGCCGTTCGTACTTTAATTGATATTCAATCAACTGGACGTATGATAGGCATCATTTCTCATGTAACTGAGTTAAAAAGCCAGATGGCTCATAGAATTGATGTCAAATTAGGGAAATCAGGTAGCGAAATTTCAGCTGTGGTAGCGTAAACCGAAGATATTCTAGATAATAGGGAACTGAATGATAATTCATAAAAGTAATACTTTTTATATTTTTAGCAGAGTCAGAGCTATATGGTGTAATGCAATCAAACCACTGTTTTCCTTTATTTTTGGGGTGCTCATACCAATTACAGTGAATGCACAAACTCGTGGTGGCACTTGTCAGAATGATATCTGTGAATTTACAGGAGGGTTAATCGGCTTAGCTTTACTTGTGATATTTTTTATTTCTCTTTCTGCATCTATAGCTAAACACGGTTTTTGGAAAGGGGTTTTTGAGCATACAGCAGTTCGTATTCTGATTGTATATTTTGCAATGATCACTGGGTTAATTTTTGCTATGTTGTTAGCTGTTGAAGTTTTTGGAAAATTGGGGGGGATTTTATTATTCCTAGCCATTGCATTCATGCCTAAGTCTTGGATAAAAGGCATTAAAGAAGATGATAAAAAAAATAGCTAACAATCGCCATCAAAAAAGCGCCCGTTGGGCGCTCAACTCGCAACAAGTGAAGGCGTTACCACTACCTGATATGTACTAGCTCAAATCTAAACTGACAGTCCCGATTATAAAACGGGTAACTGTCAGATCAAGTCTGAGCTAGTACATGGTGATGTGATTATGGTGACTAGATTAGTCTGTTTCTAGATCAATATCTGTTTCAGCTTTTGAGCAACAAGTAAGAACTTCGCCATCACGAACAAAGCATAAAGGCTCGGAAGGGTAGATAACTGTGCCGCTTTTTATTTTAATTCTGCAAGCTCCGCAAAATCCATCTCTGCACATATAATAAGGCGCTAATTCTAAAGCTTCCATATTCTCAAGTATTGTTTTGTCAGGATGGCAAGTTCCAATCAACTTGCCATCTATCTTTAACTGCATGGCTACTACAAGTCAAAATCATCGAAGTCTGTTACATCGACTTCTGAATTAATTTGACCAACCAAGTAGCTGCTTATCTCAGCTTCCTGAGGAGCTACTTGAACATTGTCACTTACAAGATATGAGCTTATCCAAGGCAGTGGGTTGCTCTTTACATCGAAAGGTGTATCTAAACCTATCGCAGCCATTCGCTGGTTACTGATGTATTCGATATATGCCTTCAGAATATTAGCATTCAAACCAATCATTGAACCATCTTTGAATAAGTAGTCAGCCCATTCCTTTTCTTGCTCAACTACTTCAAGAAATATCTGACGACCTTCTTCTTTTAGTTCGTCTGACACCTCCTTCATTTCGGAGTCGTCTTTGCCGCTAGACCATAGGTTTAGTATGGCTTGTGTGCTTGAAAGGTGCACGGATTCATCTCGCGAAATAAGCTTTATCAGTTTACTATTCCCCTCAAGCAATGAGCGTTCTGCAAAGGCAAACGAACAAGCAAATGACACGTAAAATCGAATCGCTTCTAGTGCGTTTGTTGAGCAAACAGCTAAATAAAGCTTCTCTTTAACTTTGCGTTCAGTCACTTCGATTTTTTTACCATCAATTTCATGAACACCTTCACCATGTATGTTATACACTTGCGTGATTTGAATAAGTTCGTCAAAGTATTTAGATATACTAACAGCACGTTTGATGATCGCAGGGTTAATGACGATATCGTCAAACACTTCGCTTGGGTCAGTAAATAGGTTTCGCAAAATATGCGTATAAGAACGGCTATGAATAGTTTCAGAAAAAGCCCATGTCTCTATCCATGTTTCGAGTTCGGGTATTGAGACCAGTGGTAAAAATGCAGCACTAACTGAACGAGCCGCAATAGAATCAAGCAGGGTTTGATATTTCAAATTTGAGATAAAGATGTGCTTTTCAGCTTCACTTAGCGTTTGCCAATCGGCTCTATCTTTCGATACGTCCACTTCTTCTGGTCGCCAGAAGAACGATAACTGCTTTTCAATAAGGTTCTCGAATACCATATGCTTTTGCTGATCATATCGAGAAACATTGACGCTTTGACCCATAAACATTGGCTCTGTCAAAGCGTTATTTTGTGTTTGATTAAAGGTGCTGTATTTCATTTTTTAAACCTCACATAAATACTTGTGTTATGCAGCAATGTTATATTTATGTGATGTTTCACATAAGTTGAAAGTCGGTTGGTTGCTTGATTTTGGAGTGTTTGCGGCCGACCGACCAGTGTAGTGTGATGTTTTTTGTATTGAATTTAAGCCAATTAGTTTGCTGTTCCCCTCAAGTAAAGATCTCTCTGAAAACGCAAACGAACAGGCGAAACTAACGTAAAAACGAATAGCTTCTAAAGCATTAACAGAGCACACCGCAAGGTATAACTTTTCCTTTAATTTGCGTAAAGTAACATCATATTCAACACCTTCAGATGTATGTTTACCTTCGCCATGTAAGTTATATAACTGTGAATATAAAATTAAATCATCAAAGTAAAGCGCAATACTTTCAGCACGTTTCAATATTGCAGGGTTAATGATTATTTCATCAAATACTTCACCAGGGTTGGTGAATAAATTTCTTAAAATATGTGTATATGAACGAGAATGAATCGTCTCACTAAATGCCCATGTTTCTATCCATGTTTCAACTTCAGGTAAGGAAGCCAATGGGAGTAACACCGCATTAACTGAACGTGCGGCCATACTATCAAGTAAGATTTGATATTTAAGGTTAGAGATGAAAATGTGCTTTTCGGCATCAGATAGACTTTGCCAATCCCCGCGATCTTTTGATACATCAACTTCTTCTGGTCGCCAGAAGAAAGACAGTTGTTTCTCAATTAAGTTTTCGAATGCCACGTGTTTTTGAACATCATAACGTGATACATTCACAGGGTTGCCAAAGAACATCGGTTCTTTTAAAGCGTCATTATTTTTTTGATTAAAAGTAGTATATTTCATTTTTTATTTATTCCGGGATAAAGCCACATATTTATTTTTTTATGCTGCTATTTTAAGTTGTGTGGCATTTTTTGTGATTTTATGTGTGGTTCCACACAAGTTGAACACGTTGTTTGTGTTTGATTTAGCTTGATTAGTTTTTAAAATTTCGCTATTGTGTGTGTATGGCTGACGGGATTTGAGCTCAATTATCTTGGCGTTACCTTCCATAAGTTCACGCTCAGCAAATGCAAATGAACAAGCAAAGCTGACATAAAAACGAATTGCTTCAAGAATGTTTACCGACATCATAGCGAGGTAAAGTTTCTTTTTCAGCTCGAATAAGTTTACAACCACTGTTTTACCGTTGATTTCATGCTTGCCTTCACCGTAAAGGTTGTAAAGTGAAACAGAGTTAATTAAATCATCGTAATAAGTTGTTACTGCATCAGCGCGCTCGCTAATTTTATCGTTGCTAACGATGTCATCAAAAATAAGCTCTGGTGATTGTGTTACGTTACGAATAATATGGGTGTATGAACGGCTGTGAATTGTTTCACTAAATGCCCACGTTTCTATCCAGGTTTCAAGTTCTGGGATAGACACGATAGGTAGTAGCGCAACGTTAGGAGAGCGGCCTTGTACACTATCAAGCAGTGTTTGATATTTTAAGTTACTTAAAAATATGTGCTTTTCATGCTCTGGTAGCGCCTGAAAATCTAAACGGTCTTTACTCACATCTACTTCTTCTGGTCGCCAAAAGAAAGACAGTTGCTTTTCAATTAACTTTTCAAAAATAGGATATTTTTGTTGATCGTAACGCGATACGTTAACGGTCTGGCCAAAAAACATTGGCTCTTGCATTTGGTTATTATGATTACGACTAAAAGTAGTATAAGACATGTTTATCACTCAAAAAACTATCAGAACAAAGCGGGCTGCATGCCCGCTTAAGATAAAATTAACGACTATATTTTACACGCGCCGCCTGCACAATCGTCATCTTCCACTTCTGGAGTGTCGTCTTGTGCATCAGATGCGCCATCACGGGTATTATGGTAATACAACGTTTTGACCCCCAATTTGTAGGCGCTAAGTAAGTCTTTTAATAAGACTTTCATAGGTACTTTACCGCCTTCAAATTTATTTGGATCATAATTTGTGTTTGCAGAAATAGTTTGGTCAACAAATTTTTGCATGATACCGACAAGCTGTAAGTAACCATCATTAGAAGGTATGTCCCAAAGTAACTCATAGTTGTCTTTCAAACGTTCGTACTCAGGTACAACTTGTTTTAAAATACCATCTTTACTTGCTTTAACACTAATGTGACCGCGTGGTGGCTCGATACCATTTGTTGCGTTTGAGATTTGCGATGACGTTTCTGATGGCATTAATGCGCTTAGTGTTGAGTTACGCATACCGTGTTCTTGTATGCTCTTACGCAGTGCATCCCAATCAAGGTGCAGTGGCTCATCACAAATTTTATCTAAGTCTGTTTTATACGTATCTGTTGGCATAATGCCCTGAGAATACGTTGTTTCGTTAAACTTAGGACATGCACCACGTTCTTTTGCAAGTTCGTTTGACGCTTTCATCAAGTAGTATTGAATAGCTTCGAATGTTTTATGTGTGAGTGCATTTGCACTGCCGTCTGAATAACGCTTACCATTTTTAGCTAAGTAGTAGGCATAGTTGATTACACCTATTCCTAACGTACGACGTCCCATTGTTGCGTTTTTGGCAGCTGGTACTGGGTAGTCTTGAAAGTCGAGTAGGTTATCGAGTGCACGTACTGCTAGCTCCGCAAGCTCTTCTAGTTCATCTAGAGACTCAAGCGCACCTAGGTTGAAAGCAGACAATGTACATAATGCAATTTCGCCTTCTTCGTCGTTAACGTTGTTAAGTGGTTTAGTCGGTAATGCAATTTCTAAACACAAGTTAGACTGACGAATTGGTGCAACTTTCGCTATAAACGGGCTATGTGTATTACAGTGATCTACATTCTGTAAGTATATGCGGCCAGTACTTGCACGTTCTTGTGCAAACACAGAGAACAATTCAATGGCTTTAATACGCTTTTTACGAATAGACTCGTCTTGTTCGTATTTAACATATAACGCATCAAATTCGTCTTGATCTTCAAAAAACGCATCGTAAAGACCTGGCACGTCTGATGGACTAAATAACGTGATGTAATCGTCTTTAATCAAACGAGAATACATTAACTTATTAAATTGTACGCCGTAATCTAAATGACGAACACGGTTGTCATCAACACCACGGTTATTTTTAAGAACTAAAAGGTTCTCTACTTCTAAATGCCATAGCGGGTAGAATAGGGTTGCTGCGCCGCCGCGAACACCACCTTGCGAACAACTCTTAACAGCTGTTTGAAAGTGCTTGTAAAAAGGGATACAACCTGTGTGGTATGCTTCGCCATTACGGATATGGCTTCCTAATGCACGGATACGACCAGCATTAATACCGATACCAGCACGCTGAGAAACATATTTTACAATAGCTGACGATGTAGCATTGATTGAATCAAGGCTGTCGCCACATTCAATAAGTACGCAAGAGCTAAATTGACGAGTAGGCGTACGTACACCAGCCATGATTGGCGTAGGCAATGAAATTTTAAATAACGATACCGCGTCGTAAAAACGCTTTATGTATGAAACTCGTGTTTCTCGTGGGTAATCTGCAAATAAGCTTGCAGCCACTAAAATATATAAAAACTGTGCGCTTTCATAAATTTCACCCGTTACACGGTTTTGAACTAGGTATTTACCTTCTAATTGCTTAACTGCAGCGTAACTAAAATTAAGATCGCGTGAGTGGTCAAGGTATTCGTCTAATTCGTCAAATTCTTGCTCTGTATAGTCAGCAAGTAAGTGAGCATCGTAACGTTTATCACTCACCATTTTTGTTACGTGATCAAATAAACGCGGTGGCTCAAATTGACCGTATGCTTTTTTACGTAAGTGGAATACAGCTAAACGTGCAGCAAGATACTGGTAATCAGGTGATTCTTTAGAAATCTGATCGGCAGCCGCTTTGATAATCGTTTCGTGAATATCTTTTGTACGAATACCATCATAAAATTGAATATGTGACTTTAATTCAACCTGTGAAACCGAAACGTTATTTAAACCTTCGGCGGCCCATTCTATAACGCGATGGATCTTATCAAGATCAAGAGGCTCTTTGCGCCCGTCACGTTTGCTTACAGATAACTGTTGGTTCATAGCTTTGCCTGTATTCCTTGGGGATAATGTATTTTTGACCAATGTTGTACGTCTCAAAAAGAGAAGTAGTGCTCATTTTTTATAAGTTTTACCCAATGAGGTAAATTTAATTGAATAACATTTGGCCACAATATCTGGTGTTGTTCAATTTAGAGATCACAAGATAGTGTGGTCTGAGTTGATTTGCAAGGGGCATAATTGCCCCTATTTGTGGATAACGTTGGGATAACGTATTTGTGTTAGTAGGCATTAACCTTTGATCATTCATTGAAGTTGAAATTTTTAAAAATCAACTCAGGATCGACTAAATTTACACATTTTGAAAATAAATTTCGGCTGCTTTTTTTATCATCAAGCTTTGCGTAAAAACTAACACAATCACAATATATAGTGTTTATATCTAAAATGGGCACTATATATGGTTAAATGCGTCAATAGGGCTACGCCAGTTAAAATCAGCTTTCCAAGTAAGTGCTTCTTCATCGCTTGGAATGTACCCCCACAGAGCAGTAGCTGTAGGCATACCTGCTGCTTTACCCGCTTGAATGTCTCGTTCGGCATCACCTATGTATAAACAGCGATCTGGTATTACGTCCATTAGTTTTGCGCAATGAAGTAAAGGTAGAGGAGAGGGTTTGGCTTCTTCAAGCGTATCACCGCTAATTACAACTGCCGCATTTTTTAAAGCGGGGATCGCAGCGACAAGCGGCTCAGTTAAAAAGCCAGGCTTGTTTGTCATGATCCCCCATTTGATCTTTTTGTGATCAAGTGAGATCAGTAGTGGTTCAATACCGGCAAAGCATTGGGTGTATTTCGCAATGTTTTGGGCATAGCTATCGACCAATTGCTTTATCAACTGTGCTTGTGCAAGAGAGGGCCACAATTCTTTAAAACCCGCTTCCAATAAAGCTGCCGCACCATTAGAAGCCGCTGGGCGATATATTTCGCTTGTTACTTCGGCAATTTGATTTGCTCGTAGTACACTATTAAGTGCAGCGCCTAAATCGTCAGCTGTGTCGAGTAAGGTGCCGTCTAAATCAAACAAAAACGCATCATATTGATAAAGTGCTAATGATGAACCTGCGCTCTTCATTACACCAACTTCTCAAAATGAAGGATATAATTAACACTAACATCATTATTAAGTGTGTATTGTTTAGAGAAGGGGTTATACGAAAGTCCTGAGCTTGCACGTACTTTTAAGCCCGCTTGCTCGGCCCACGCAATTAGCTGCGCCGGTTTAATAAACTTTTTGTGATCGTGAGTTCCCTCTGGAACCATTTTTAATAGTTTTTCAGCACCTACAATTGCGTACAAGTAGGCTTTCGGTGTTTTATTGAGGGTAGAGAAAAAAACATCAGCGCCAGGTTTTGCAAGTTTGGCAACGGCATGAATAATTGAAGCAGGGTCTGGAACGTGTTCGAGCATTTCCATACAGGTAACAACGTCAAATCGTTCAGGGTGTTCTTCAGCGAACTGTTCTGCGGGTATTTTTATGTAATCTACATCTACACCCGTTTCTAGGCTGTGTAATTTAGCGACAGTCAAAGGCTCTTGTCCCATATCAATACCTGTTACCTTTGCCCCCATACGTGCCATACTTTGGCTTAAAATACCCCCACCACAGCCAACATCGAGTGTTTCTTTATCAAATAAACCTTGCGTTTTATTTGCAATAAAATCTAGGCGTAACGGATTAATTTCGTGAAGAGGTTTAAACTCACCCTCTAAATCCCACCAACGCTCTGCGATGGCTTCAAATTTTGCTATTTCTGCGTG